>Ga0256404_1008606_pt1 | contig 15217 bp, 13 predicted proteins | sample RumenRJG_01DNA_FD_185990 | JGI IMG/M metagenome (GOLD analysis project Ga0256404, IMG submission 185990) | Bovine rumen microbial communities from Lethbridge, Alberta, Canada - RJG_01 | ecosystem: Host-associated > Mammals > Digestive system > Stomach > Rumen | place: Canada: Alberta | collected...
GAATATTTCTTTTGGGAATGGTTTATTTTCTAATTCAAAACATCCTTGGATAATTTTGTATGCTACATATGCTCCGCAGATTTCTTTAAAACTGTAATTAGAATCTAAACGTTTTTGGTCAACAACTGCTGCGCAATTTGGTATTGTTCCGTCTTCAAGAGGCTCGTGGTGGTCTGTTACAACAACTTCGATTCCGGAATCTGTTAGAGTTTTGATTTGCTCCACTGCAACTATTCCGTTGTCGACTGTGATAACTAAATCTGGATTTAAAGATAAAACCCTATTAATCATATTTTGCGAAAGGCCATAACCATCCTTGAATCTGTCTGGAATGGCAATGGAGACCTTCGTGAACCCCAATAAATCGAGACCGATTTTTACGATTGCGGATGCATTTGTGCCATCGGAATCATAGTCGCCAACTATTAACACATCTTTGTCCTTAAAACTTAAAATTGTTTTAACGGCCTTTTCTGCGTCTGGTAAGGTGTTCCATGGGTGTTCTGGAGTTTCATATGGTTGAGTATTATTAAAATATTCCTCAAAATTAGGGAAGAGAAAATTTAAATTCTTAAAATCTATTTTTCTTTTACTCATTATTTACCTCCAAGCTTGAAAGGATTCTCTGGAAAATCTTTTTTTAACAACAAATCTAGATGATTTAAATTTAACTGCATTTCTTCGAGCTCTAAAGCTGTTCTATCTCTATTGAATGATTCGAGTTTTTCTTTTCTAATTCTTTTTGAGATTTCGGAAACAATATCTTCGTCTTCTGTTATTAGTAATTCATTTCCCACTTCATCGAAAAAAACATTGACGATGTTATTGATGACTGTTGAAAAATCAGAATGATTATCATTGACAACATCGTTTAAAAAATTAATAGCATCTTTGTCGTTTTGGTTGATTAAACCTAGTTCTAAAATTTCTCTTTTGATAAAATTTAAAAGTGAAGTTACAAATAAAGATGGAGAATGATGTATTAATTGTCTATTGACTCTTTGATTATATTTTTCATTGATTTTGTTTAAAAGATTTTCCAAACTATCTCTATTTGGATTTTGAAAAACATCTTTAAAATCGTTTTTAATTCCAGTTATATTTAGTGTTCTTAGTAAAGTTGTGTAATCATCTGTTGAACCACCATTGATAAAATTTTTGAAAAATGTATCCAAAGATATTTGGTCTGTTGGTGATGTTATATCTTTAATTATTTTGATTGCGGTTGATGTATCTGAATTGTTAATTATTAGTTCTACTTCTTTTGGTGGCAGAAGGTTTGATTTGATGACAGATGTTAAAAAATTAAATTTATAGGCAATATTATGAAAAGCCTTTAAATAATTTCCTGAATTTTTCAATTTTTCTAGAAGTTCTTCAGAAGAGTTGAAAAATTTAAAAAGAGGTAATTTAATAATTTTAGATGCATCACCTATGTCGCCGATATCATCTGTATTCAATAACTCACAAATAGAATAAACTATAAAATCTGAAACAAACTGATTACAAGCACTAATCTTTTCTAATTCTTTTTCGTCGTAAAACATCTCACTGTTTAAATCTAAAGATTTTAAATCATAACCTAAAAAATCAAGATATGGTTTAAAAGAACCTGTATTCTTAATAGAATAAATTAAACTTTTTACAAGTAAAAAATTGTTATAAGTATCGTTTATGTTATTTGAAATAAAAGAATCTTTTAGAAAAAGAGTAATATTGTCTGAGACTGTTGTAAAAATATTACCTAAAGACTGGTGGAATTGCATATAATCGTTGCCTTCAATATTCGAAAACGTGTAGTTAATTGGAATTTTGTGTATCATCATATAGTTTCACCTCAAATATAATATACCACATTTTGTGAAAAATGTCAATAATATTAGAATTCTGATGATAAGCAGTTCACCATTAAACAAAAGAAGCTGACTAAGTCAGCTTCTTGTTTTAACCTTCTGGAGTTTCTTCAGGGTTATCTGTTTGTGTATTTTCTTCTGGAACTTCAGAAGTGTCTTGAACTGATTGTGTTTCCTCGTTTTGTTCGATTTCAACATCCAATCCTTCATCTATTTCTTGAAGTAATTCCTCTTGAGAAGGACCTTCGTTCATTTCTTCGACATTTTGAGCTTCTTTCTCTATTAGTTCTTCACCGAACAATTCTACATCTGGAAGAAGATAGAACATTCCTGAGAAGTTACCTGCTTCTATCATCCAAAAACCTGGCGACATATTTTTAGGGAGTTTAATCGAGAAGTGTTTATCTTCTAATTCTAGGTAGTTTTTAACGGTATATGCCTTATTTAGAATGAAAGCTCTTGTGTCAGCTTTTATCTTTACTTCGTGGTATTCTGTTCCTTGATAGAAATATAATGTATAAACTGCATCCTTTGTTAGACCTTTTAATAAACCATATTTATTTAACATATTATTTGTTAGGTCGTATTTTGTTGTGTCATCTGAAATTGACATAACACGAATATTTTCCTTTGAAGTTAATGTTTGGTTAAGATATGGGAGGTTGACACTTGTTGGGCAGTAATTTTCATATTGGTCGTCTTTAGAAATTGTGAAATTCTTAGATGTTAAATATTGCGAAAATTTGATACCTGCTGTATAACCAAAGTCATCCATTGAATAAAGGGTAATTTCTTCTGGAACAACACCAGTTGTAAACAATACAAGTTCTGAACCTGGTTCCAACTCTGGTATTAAAGCATCTTCGCCTGCTTCCCACTGAAAAGGTGCTGAAGGTGAAGTTCTGTCTCCAAACTGATATAGACCATAATATATATCATCCTTAAAAACGTAGATTCCGTCAACGACTTTATCTCTACGATATCTAACCATTTGTTTGCCTTGGTCCTGAACACAACCTGTTAAGAGAAGTGAAAGAGTCAACAAAGGTGCTAAAAGTTTAGTAATCTTTCTCATTTTAAATCCTCCTGATTTAAGTACAAATAATATTATATATTATAACACGAATAAAAACAATATCAATTATTTCTTCCATGTATACATTCCGTTACCATCGTGGCCGTTGGGGCAACCAAGTGCAAACCAGTCTTCGATGTCTTGCTCGTTCCAAAGAACGATATAGTTGAGATTATTCTTCTTCGCGGTTTTACGTTTTTTAACATCTGATGTCCACCACGCAAGTGGAGACCAATCTGGATAATTCTTTTCAAAAATTAATCTTGTGTTTTTATGTTCTTTGCTTGATGAAGAATACCATCCGAGTTTTGGTTGGTGAACCCAAAATCCGTTATACTCAAGAAATAAATCTCTTTCTGGAATATAAATATCTACGTGCCAAGGATATCTTTTGTCGATTATTTTGTTATGGAAATATTTAATTCCAATATCATCTAATTTCTTTCTAATTTTAAGTTCCTGAGGAGACTCTTGTGAAGTACATTTTGGACAGCCGTGACTAAATATGTGATTTGATGGAGTCTGCCAGAATTCTCCATGAACTGGACAAATGATTTTAACTTTAGTTTCGTAATTAATATAATTAACTTCAGAATAATCGTATTTATCGAAATGGGATTCGTTTGCTTTCCTTACAAAATCATCGTGAGTTAATTTCTTTGTGTTTCCACAAGTTGGACATCCATGACCTTGAAGGTGTGATGCTGGAGTTTGTTCGAAAACTTCATGAACTGGACACAAAATTTTAATCTTCGTATGGAAATTAACATATTCAGAATTTTCGTAACTGTATTTATTGTTGTGAATAAAATTAGCTCTTTCGATGAAATTTTCTAAAGTTAATTTTCTATACTCTTGTAAACACACGGGACATCCTTGACCTTCTATATGATGGTCTGCTCTTACTGAAAAATCTCCATGAGTTTCGCAATTTACAATAATGTTCTTGTGGTAACCTAAATATACAGTTTGGTCATAATTGTAAATTGGCCCGTGTGTCTTACGGGCCTTTTTTATGAATTCTTCTGTATTTAATTTTCTTGGCATTATGCTACCTGATTTACAATCATTGCCACAAACAACAATACCGTACAAACCCAAGTTGCAATTTCTAGCCATTTTTGACCTTCTCTTGCTTTTGGTTTTGAAAAAAGTGAAACGGAATTTACATTTGTTAGTGACATGACGCCGTCGTTATTGTCTTCTTGCAAAAGAGATAAAATTGTAATAACGACACCAAGAATTAAAATTATAATTTTTAACATGATTATTTTAACCCCCATTCTGTATATTTACCAGCAGCTAAATTTGCTTCAATATTTGAAACAACATCACTAATAATTCCGACTATAAGAATCATTGATGTGCCACCGAATGAAATAGATGCTGGAAGTTTAAACACCAAGGTCATAACATAAGGGATTAAAACTAAAATCATTAATCCCAATATACCTACCAGCGTTGTATTTTTAATAACACCAGATAAATATTTAACAGTTTCTTTACCGGGTCTTTGATTAGGAATATAACCACCATTTTTGTTTAAATTTTTAGCAATTTCTTCTGGATTTAAAACTGTGAATGCATAGAACATGCCCAACAACAACATTAATACTGCTAGGAGAACTGTTCCCCATGGAGTTCCTAGACCAATTGTTTCTGTAAGTTTTTCATACAATGGATAATTAAAGTATGAAACCAATACAAGTGGAACAGACATTACTGCATTTGCTAAAATTAAAGGTAACACTGAAGTTGAATTTGGTTTAATTGGTAAATGTGTAAATTGAGAACCATTTGATAATTTTTTTCCGGAATATTGTACACTAATTTTTCTAACACCTGTTGACATATAAACAACTGCAAACATAATAAATAATAATATTAATATATATACCACAAATAATGTTATTGCGAGAGTTGTATTAGAAATTAATGATGTAATTCCTGAATATGCTGATATGATTGTTGATGGAAATGAAATTAAGATACCAAATAAAATAATCATTGATAATCCGTTTCCAACACCTTTAGATGTAATTTGACTTCCCAACCATGCAAGAAGTGCACTTCCTGATGCCATAACAACCATAATATATAAATAAGTTGTTATTGAATTATTTTCTAAAATTCCATATTGTAAATCGAATAATCTAACCATACTATATGATTGTAAAAGGCCTAAAACAAATCCAAAGTATTGATTAATTTTATTTAATTTTTTACGACCTTTAGGACCTTCTTGTTTTAAATCGGACAATGGTTTAATTACATCGTTGGATAGAAGTTCGACAACAATTGAAGCTGTAATCTGAGGTGAAACTCCTAGCGAGAATAAACTGAATGTTTCTAATGAGCCACCTGTTAATAAGCTTAAGATTGTGAAGGCTGAAATTGAACCGCCTTCTGCGGAATAATCAGACGAAATACCTGGAATCACCAATGTTCTTCCAAGAGTATATACTGCCATAATTACAATAGTAAACAGAATAGCTTTTCTAATTCTTGGAACCTTAAATGCTTTTAACATATTATACTAACCTCCAAATGTAATTGATTAAATAGTTAAGACCGAAGAGAATCCCTGATACAACAACTGTTGTGAAAAGTACTTTTGTAAAAAGCGGGAATACCTCTGCGTTCTTTCCTTTTAATTTTCCCCAATGGATTTTTTTGAAATTTTGAATGAAAGAATCCTTCTTTAGAGAGTTGTTTGCGTTGTTTTTATTTTTACTCATGTAAAATCTCCTTCTTAATTCATAATAAATTATATAACTAAAATGTAAAAAAGTCAAATAAAGTGGTGCTTTAGTGCAAAATTGTTTTAACCAAGCCCCATTCTGCCAATTTTTCGAAACCTCCGAGCTGCCTAATGTATTGCAAAGCTCTGGAAGCGATTAGGTTATAAGGGAGTGTAAAATTTTCCCCGTTTTGGAGAGAAAATGTTACCGTTTCGTCTCCGATGGCACATGATGCTTGGATTTCTTGTGATAATTCTTGCGCCTTCAAGAAACAGAAAATATTAATTGAAACGTCTGCTTTTGTAATATCTTTGCCATTGATTCCACCGCCTGTAACGGCTTGTGCCATATCTGACCCTAATTTTCTATTCACGGCACCAACATCGACTGAAGTTCCTCCTGTCCAATTTCCTAATGGATTGACGATTATTTCGTATTCCGGAAACTTTTCTTTCATAATCGTTTTCAGTTCTAATGTGTTACAATTTGATTGACATATGATTAATTTTTTGCCATGCAATACATATTTTCCATCATATGGATAGAATTCGTAAATTGCTTTTGCGATATCTGTCAATAATTCTTCTTCTTTGTTGACTGGAACTCCTTTGAAAATTCCGTTGTCTCCGCATCTCATTTTATCATCTTGATTTGATGCTAAAATTGGGTCTTGCAAATATTCATCGTAAAGAACGTAAATATTATCATCCTTACAAATTCTATGAACAGTGTCATAAACAAAATTCTTATCAAGTTTTTCGGAGGTTTCTGCAATAATGTGACATACTCCGTGACCTAGAAGAACTTCGAAAGCTGCTTTTGGTGAATTGTTTAAACGGTAGGTTTCATCGACCAGTGCACCTGCAATTCGGTCTGCGAGCTTGTCGGGATGAGAAGGGTTACATTTTTCGTACATAATTATTTCTCCTTTTCTTTTGACTTCCAAGTATACATGCCGTCGCCATCGTGGCCATCTGGGCAACCAAGTGCAAACCAGTCCTCGATGTCCTGTTCGTTCCAGAGAACGACGTAGTTGAGGTTATGCTTTTTGGCTGCTTTGCGCTTTTTTACATCTGATGTGTACCAAGACATTGGTATCCAATCTGGAAACTTAACATCCAACTCTTCTCTTAATTTCCTGTGCTTAGATGATTTTTGGTTGTACCATCCAATTGAAGGTTGATGTGTCCAAAATCCGTTATACTCAATGAAGAGCTCTCGTTCAGGAATATAGAAATCACAAGCAAACGGGTATCTGGGGTCTTCAGCATAATTTCGGCAAACTTTATTAAATTTTGCTGTTAGAGCCGTTTCTAATTCATCTTCTGGTTTTGATGAATTAAAAGTGTTATTATTCTTCTTCGTTTGATAAACTTTTGATAGAACATCTTTGTTCTTGAATGGGTGGTTCTCTCCGTAATTATCAATCCATTTATCAATAATTTTTTTCTTAACGGTTTCTGAACAAGCTGGCGCTGGTCCTCCGTATCTTTCAATGCATGTATTCTTTATTTTTTCTTGAATTTCTGTAGATTGTGACGGATTTTTGACACCGTATCTTTCCATGTTTGTGTTAAATATTTTTTCTTTAATCGATGGCGATTGAAATGGATTTTCTACGCCGTATCTAGATAGGTTTGTGTTGGTCATTTTATCATGTATTGATTTATTTTGTGCAGGGTGTTCGACACCGTATTTCTCTAAAATTGTATTTTTGATTTTATTTTTGATTTCTGAATTTGCAAACGGGTTTTCATGTCCATATTTCGCTTTGTTTGTTGCTTTGCGTTTTTCTTCGTTTCTGTAATTTTTATCACCGTATCTAGAAAATTTTGTTGCTTTTCTTTTATCGTCAAAATGTTTTGGGCAATCACAACCTTTTAAATGAATATTAGGTGTCTGTTTAAAAGGTCCATGTATTGGACAAATTATTATTACAGGAGTGGAAGAATTAATATAATCTACCAAACTATAGTCGTAAAAGGAACCATGAACATTAATTGCATCACGAATGAATTCTTCAGTGGTTTTTCTTTTTGGCATTATTTTTTCTCCGTAAATCCTACTTTTTCAAATTGTGGATATCCTTTATCGTTAACAACAAGCTTCATATCAAAAGCGTAGCTTTTTCCGCTTTGAGCTTTTAGTTTTGCTGAGATTACACCACCCTCTAATAATCTTCTTACTTTTTGTCCTGTAAGAGCTATATTATTATTAAAGTATTTATGTGGATTGTAAAGGGCAAATTTACATGAAGAAGGGTTGTCTTGAACATTATTTTCACAAATGAAAATCTGTCTACCGTATTTAGTAGTTTTGTGGTAAACCTTTCCGCTTCGCCCCTCTTTTTTACAACAAGGGCATTCTCCAACAGGAACACCATCTGTAGAACCTGTGTATTCAACAAGGTTAATTTTACTCAAGTTCTCTTTGACTTTTGCAATATCAAATGTAATAATATCTTCAATTTCATCTAAATAAACTGCAGCTTTGGTTGCGTCATGGAACACATCGTTTCGTTTTGAATAGAAATTTTTAGTAAAATCCATATCTGCTATTTTGGTTCCTTCGAGGAGTTTCCCTGAAAGAAGGCCGTATGATGTGATTGTTACTTTACCTCTGTTAATTTCTAATGGGTGTGTGGATTCATTTTCGTCTGAAAGTTGGTTACATGTAGAAAGTTGTGTTGCGCCTGTCCCTATATCATTTTTAACGAGATGTTTGATAATCCACTTTAAAGTTAAAGCTTCTGGTTTTGGGTTTGTACCTCTAAATTTGAAAGGTTCAGCGTTCTTTCCGAGACCGACTGCTGTATCGAGTTCGTCATCATCAGAAAATATTTCTTTCCAACCTAGTTTTGTTGGTTTTTGTTTGGAACCTTTGAAAGTTGGATAATCCTTCAAATGACCCTTCTCTAAATCATACTCGAAATCAGCACAAAAAGCTGCAAGGGTTTCTTTTGCAACATATTCATAGATATCTCTACCGCATTTTCCGTATTTAGCTTCCAATTCTGACAAAGAATATTTAGCTGAAATTGGATGGTTTGCACTGTGTGATAATCCATCTTTTATATGGGTTGTACGAGGAGTTTTGTGTGTTAAAACTTTAGGGTCAACACCAATAATTTTTGCAACATCATCTGCGATTGATGAATATGCGTTCCAGTCTTCGTTTGTAATATAAACAGAATCCGTTCTTGGGTAGCTTAAAACAGAATCTTCATACATCTTTTGATACGTAGATTCGACCTGTTTACCGCTATATTTTGATGCTAAAGCACTTGCGATTTGCGCTAAGTTTTTAAATTTTGGTGGAATTTGAGATTTTTTATCGACAGAATCTAAAATTACCTCGGACGGATGATAATTTCCGATTGGAACTTTTGATTCATCATCATATCTTTGTCCATTTGATTCTGAATAAATAACTCCATTTTCATCTTTGAACTTAGCTTCGAAATATGGAATTTCGACATAATTGTCAATCAATTGTTGTTGGTCGTAACAAATTTTTAAAATATGGGATTTAAGACGACCATGTTTCAATAAATTATCACCAGAAAGCTTTGTGAAAAGTCTTGTTTCCTGCAATCCAAGAAGATAGTCGTATTGTCTTCTGAAATTTGAAGTGATATATTCTGGTCTTTTAGTTAAATCTGTGCCAAAATCAACTAAATTTGTAATTGCCTTTATAATTTCTTTTGTTGATTCATCTTTGTGTAGTGAACGCCAAAAATGCTTTTTCATATTAAGTCCGTTTGCCATAATTATTTCCATAACAAGCAAATCACCTTCATATGAAGAATCATTGTCGCTCGCTATAACAACGTTGTCGGAATTATTGATACAATCAACAATATTATTAATTAAATCTGTCTTTCCTTTTAATTTTGAGAGCTTCCATTTTAAATCGTCTTTGTGCCATGGAAGTGCGTTGTTGTCAAGAGTCCATGGCATACCATATTTTGATTCTAAAGACTTATCAACTTGAGAACCGGAATCTGATAAATTATAAAGATGTCCTGAAGCATGACAAAGAATATAACTTTTTCCAGACAAAGGTCCTGTGGAAATTGTTCCTGTTTGTCCACCTAAAGCTTTTTTATAGTTATCAAACTGTGATTTTTTCTCATTTATAATACATACATCATATTTCATAAGTTTAACCTCATCATTAATTATAGACTATTTTGTGAAATTTGTCAAGTCTTTAGTCTTTTTGTTCTTTTACGGAAAAGTGTGTTGCAGATAATATCTTGTCTTTAATAATATTGTTAGAAAGGGTTTCATTTACTAAAGATTTTTAATATTATTGTTTTCATTTGTATCTTGCTCACGAATTTTTATATTGTCTTTTAAAGTTCTAATATCTTGATAAAAATCATTTTTTAAATTTTTTATATTTTCAAAACTTTGCAAGTTAATTGAAATCTGTGTTAATTTTTGTAAATTGAATGAACCTATAGTTTCCTTCTTTAGAATTTCTTCTAAGGCGTCTTTTTCATCGAATGCTAAGTTTGTCCAGTGTACAGGGGGGAAATATGGAATTATATTGAATGAGTTCGCCGAAAAGAAAAAATCTTTATTATTTGTTACAAACAATTTACGATTAAACCAGTTATAAGGTAAATAACAATTTAAGATAGACAATTCTTTTAAATCTATATTTGAATTTGAAAAAACTAATATTGAAACATCGTGAATAGGGTTGGGTGACGTGGTGTTGGTATTTTTTGAAACAATTTTTAACATAGAAGATGGATGTTTATTTTTGATAAAGTTATACGAATGGAGTAATTTGTTGTAGCGATAATCAAGACCTTTGACATCGAAATGGATTTTGTTGTTATGATAATCTATTAATGCAAAACTATATATTTTAATATATCTCTTGTTGTCTTCAAATAAAAGATTTACTACTATGTTATTATTTGTTTTGTATGATGAAAGATATTTAATATCTAATAAATTATAATTAGAAAAATATGATTTAATTCTTTTTTCTAGATATTCATCAGAAAACTTATCAAAACTACAATATATAACATCTCCGGTTTTGCTGTTGAAACTAATATCATGAGAACCTTTAAAATATGGACATGTTTGACAATGCTTTACATTTACACTAAATTCATTTGTTTTTTCACAAATATAATTTTCTTTAGGATAATTTTTAAAACCGGATATTTTGGTTTTACATCCTTCTTTTTCTGGTAAATGTGGCGTTTTGTTTTTGAATAGTATATTTGTGTTTTTAAGTTCTTTTTCATCGATTGGTTGTAAAAGGGTGAAAATACGACCATCGTTGCTCATTGATTTTACTTCAAAAAGCTTTCCGGGCTCCAATTCAAAAAACAACACTAAGTTTTCATTGAAAGAAGAAACATCTTCTTCAGTGAAAATTGTCTTCCTTGGAAATTTCAGTGTGAAAGAACCGTTTGGAAATTCATCTATTTTATATATTTTCTCTTCTTGAAATTTTTGGATAAAATCATAAACCCATACTAATTTATATCCAGATTGTGTATAAAAAGCATTCCTTTCTAAAAATTCTTCACTAGACATTGAAGAATGTTGGAATTCGTAAACAATTTCATCTATCAAAACATCGGCTCTATGTGTTTCTTCATTATATGTTAATACAATTTCTTGATTTTCTTCAGGAAATAAGTTCTGTTTAGCTAAATGCCATTCAGACATGTCGTGTTTCCATGTATCATCTATTAAACCTGGTTTTAAAGCGAAATGGGGAATTTTGATTGTGCCGCGTTTGAAAACTACAGGATGTTTTTTGATTGGCGAAAAATATTCAATACCCTTAATTGCGTTGTTTGCGTGTATTCTATTTCCGTGTTCGTCTAAAGCTATAAGCATACTATATCCTCTTTGTGTTATTACTATTTCTTTTTAGTTTTTATCCATTCTTTTCTTTCTTTATCATCTTTAATCCAACTGTATTCATAATCGTAATCATGTCCGTCTGGACATCCTAATTCAAACCATTTATCAATATCTTTAGTGTCCCAAAGGACAACATAATTTAATTTGTTTTGTCTGGCTGTTTGGCGCTTGAAAACATCCTTTACAGCATATGTCTCTATTGAATTTTTATATTGTGGAGAATCTTTTTTAGACCACTCTTTAATACGATTTCTAGAAATTGTTTTTCTTCCATCGTACCACTCTCTGCCGTGCATCCACCAGCCGTTATACTCAATGAATAAATCCTCTGAAGGAATATAGAAGTCGCACAGAAACGGATATCTTTTGTCTTTATTGTAATTTCTTTTTATAATATTAAAACTATTTTTTAATAAACTAGATAAGTTGTTTTCTTCATTTGAAGAATTTCCTTGTTTAGCGCATCTAGGACAACCTTGACCAAATAAATGCATAGCTGGCACCTGAAAGAAAGAACCATGAGTTGAACACACTATTTCAACTTTAGTAGAAGAGTTTATATATTCAACCTTGGAATAACTGTATTTATCTCCGTGAGTTTTTCTTGCTTTTTGTATAAAATCGTCTGTTGTATTTTTAAAAGTAGCTGAGCATTTGGGACACCCACAACCATTGAGATGGGAATTTGGAGTCTGAAAAAAAGAACCATGTTCTGGACAAATTATTTCGACTTTTGTATGCCTGTTCTTATACCTAACTTTGTCATAGTTATATTTGTCTCCATGAATTTCCATTGCACTTTGAATAAATTCTTCAGTTGTTTGTTTATATTTACCTTCACATTTAGGACAACCGTGGCCTTGAAGATGACTAGCAGGAGTTTGACAAAAAGAACCATGCTCTGTGCAAATTATTTCAACCTTAGTATGATTATTTATATATTTTACAACGGAATAATCATATTTGTTGGCGTGAACATCTTTTGCCATTTCAATAAAATCAATTTCGGTAAGTGCACGTTTATTTGCGTTTAAAAGATTGGCACATTTAGGGCAACCGTGGCCTTGAAGATGGCTGAAAGGGGTTTGCCAAAAAGAGCCATGTTCTGGGCATATGATTTCTATTTTGGTGTTGGAGTTAGAGTATTCAACATTGGAATAATCGTACTTATCTCCGTGGATTTTTCTTGCTTTGGCGATAAACTCTTCAGTTGTTAATTTAGACTTACCAGCGCATTTAGAACAACCGAAGCCTTGAAGATGACTAAAAGGAATTTGCCAAAATGAACCATGAATGGGGCAGATTATTTCAACTTTAGTCTTGGCGCCAATGTACTCTACTTTTGAATAATCATACCTATCTCCATGAACTTCTCTTGCTCTTTTTATAAATTCTTCGGTTGTTAACTTCTTTGGCATACTTATTACCTCTTTTAGATTAATAAAAGTCTCCCAAACGTGGGTCTTTGTTTGGTTCGAGATTAAGCTTTTTGATGGTTTCTTCAGAAAGAAGAATGTAATCATATCGTTCCTTGATTCTATCTTCGGGATTTGTAAAATCGGGGGTAAATTCTCTAACAAAAGGGAAAACTGATGAGTCTAGATTAATCATTTTTAATAATTGTTCCTTCCTGGATAAAGAATCGAAAGAATTATAAAACTCGTTGTGAAAATCAAGTTTTTCGATGGTTGCGAATACTTTGTATTGTTTGTTTGAAATTTCATCATCTGTAAAGAAAAGCATACGTTTTGGACATTTGAAATCGTAAACGTTGTAAACTGATACATTTCCTACCCTATTTTTAAAAGAAGGAAATTGTGTTTCTGGTATGGTGTTAAAAACACTCTTAATAAACTGTTTTGTTTCTGTGGCGTTCATGTTCTTTATCTCAGATAGAAATGGATATTTAACCATATTGCTGTATGGATATTTTATTTCAGATAGCTTGTCTATGTGATTTTTGAAGATATTATCTAAATTTGATGTAGGGAAAATGTTCTTCAAAAAATCCATACCCGATATATATCCGTCACAGATAGCTCGTTGTTCGTACCAGATGTCACCATACAATCTGTTTTTGTATAACCATCTTTTGTTTTCAAATGCCATTTTCTCTAAGAAAATCATCTCGGACACATCTTCTTTATCTCTGAACTTAAAATCTATTAAATGTCTTCTTTCGTGGAAACAAGAAAATACGACAGAAGCTAACTTTTCTTCTGACAAATCCAACGAAAACGGATTGGTTCCTAATCTTGCTAAAGATATTGAAATAATATTGTGTTCACTATTGTAATTACCGTTATATTCATTTGATAAATTGAACACGACCTTACAAGAGGGGTCTATTTTTTCAATTTCTTTTTTATATTCGGATATAATTTTTAAAAGAGAAAGTATATTATTCATAATTTAGTCCTAAAAATTCAGTTATTGAATCAATTAAATCATCTTCGGTCATTCCTTTTTTAGCTGAAACTGATGATATGCTGAATTCATCGGATGAATAAAGCAGAGATAAACATTGTTTTGTAGTTAATGTTTTATTGGTTTTTAATACCTGACAAATTAACAAAGATGCTGAAAAAATATCAAGCTCTTCATCGTTGTTGTTACAATTATCGTCTATCATTTTATTTAGACGCTCAATAGAGAATTCGGAAACACCGAAAGTTTTTTCATACTCTTTTAAAATATTTGTAGGAATTTTTAGTGTATATTTCATAAATTTTTACCTCGTGAATACCAACATTTCTTCAAATTCAGTTTTTGTTATTCCGTTATATTGGCCTTTCTTATTTTCTGAATTTTTACCTTTTCTGTGGACATGTGAAGCAGATGCTTCTTTTACCTTAATTTCATCAATTAATTTCCATCCGTTATTTTTAACAATTTCCATTGTTCTTTCTTTCCAAAGCTGATTTATTTGATAGCAAAAATATTTAGGGTTTACAGAACTTGCATTTTTAACTGTTTTGTCCCACCATTCTAGGAATTCTTCGTCTGTCTCCATTGAATCGGCTGCTCTTGGGTCGTTACTATCGTAAATTTCAACAAAACCATATGGGATACAAGAAATGTAGGCGTCAATATCATTTAATCCGAGTTCGTTCATTTTAGACTTAATATCGAAAGTTGTACTGTCATCAACTGAAAAACTTTGTCTTCCTGTTCCAAATTTTTCTAAAAGAGCGTCATATCCTGGTTTGAGTGCTGAATTGATATCACAACCAATAAAATATGCGTTTCTGGCACACGCCGTGGCTATTTTTTCGCCCCAGCCACAAGAAGTGTCTGTCCATGAATTGATATTATATTTATTTAGAACTGCTGTTAGGCCGTCATTGAAATAAACGCTATAAGCAATCAACGACTTGCTTATACCGAGACCTCTAAGTATTTCCTTGTCGGCCAAATCATACCAACGTCTTTGAATGTAAAAATTTCTATTGCTGTATAAATCAATCTGGAGTCTTCCGCGAAGTGTAGGTTCATTCTTATTCCACATCTCAATTTCTCTGTGATAGAAAGGAAGTTTATTAAAATATTTTGCAATTGCGACACATGTTCCGTTTGTGTCACTTAATTCTGGCAAAGGATATTCAGGATTTGTAATCTTTCTGTAAGGAATCCAGCTTCCTTCGA
>Ga0256404_1008607_pt1 | contig 15216 bp, 35 predicted proteins | sample RumenRJG_01DNA_FD_185990 | JGI IMG/M metagenome (GOLD analysis project Ga0256404, IMG submission 185990) | Bovine rumen microbial communities from Lethbridge, Alberta, Canada - RJG_01 | ecosystem: Host-associated > Mammals > Digestive system > Stomach > Rumen | place: Canada: Alberta | collected...
TGCCTTAATTCCAAATAGTCCATGGATTGGGAAGAAAGATAAGAATGGAGAGCTGATCCGCCGTAAAGATAATGTCTGGTGCGAAGTCGAATATTGTGTAGATAAGAACTACCAGCCAGAAGCAAGAGAGAACGGATGGAGAGCAGGAAGATGGGCAGCTAAGAGAGCATATCTAAAGCATATTCCAGTTGGTGGATTCTATAAATACAAAACAAATACAAATGGAGATGAGTGGATCATCTCTGGTGAAATTAAAGTCAATCGAATTCTCAGTAACGAAGAAGTTAATCAGATTTGCCGTGAGAACGGAGTAATTCCGCAGCGTGTTGAAGTAGCGTAAGAAAGGAGATAATTGGCATGATCCATGACTGTGATACGTTAATTCATGTACTTTGTGAACATCCAGATGATAGTTCTAGTTACTATACATTCGGAGTTAAGTATGATGATTTCAATGAAGAAGAAACTAGAAAGGAAATCGAACGGCGAGTTAATCGATATGGTTATTGGCATGAAGTAAAGATGTGGATTGAATATTGCATAAATGGAAAGGTATATAAGGGTTATTTCTGAAAGGAGATAATAATATGAATCTGACAGGGTATAAATACATTGATAGCAGAAATGGATATGAGATTTATCGAAAGATAGTTAATGGCAAAGGCAGATGGGCAGCAAAGAGATCTGATGGTTATGTGTTTCGAATCACATATCACCAGGCACTTGGATATGATCCAATTGATAATATAGAGGCATTAAGAATGGAACTTGGAAAAGCACTTGGAATAAAGAGGTACTAATAATGGAAATTAAATCGTACCGTTGTTAAGATTAAATGGGAGGTATAAACACATGCAATCAGTATGGGTATATAGAAGAGTTGAAGATGATGAACCAATTGGAGAGATAATGGTATTTAAACATCGTAAAGATGCAAAAAAGAAAATGATTGCAGATTTTGAAAAGTTTTTTGGGATAGACTTTGATACGTTAAAAGAAACAGCGGATGAGTATTGTGATTTGCATATTGGAGATAATGAAATCACATTTGAAATTGATCGTTGGGAAATACTTAAAAGGAGAATAAGATACCGGAGTTAAATATAGAAACAGATCTTGAGGATTATGTAGATGTAGATAACGGAGTGTTTGCAGATATTTACGAAGTAGAAGAACCGCATGGTATAGGACTGTGGTGGTAATAAGAAAGGAGAACGCACATGAAAAAAGTAATTGAAAAGTAGAAATAGATTCTTGACAAACCACCATATTGGTGGTAATTTGAAGATACACCACCAAATTAGTGACAGAAAGGAGATCGGATATGACATATAGAGCAATGTGTAAGCATTATGGAATCAGACCGCTTAGAAACAACGAAGAGAATATGTTGACAGATAATGAAAAGATAATTCGGCAGTGCAAAGTTGACATTGTTGATATGTGCTTACATATGAGAAAAGCTATTGATATCATGGAAGCAATGGCGAAAGAAATAAAAGAGATTGATGATAAGGAATACTCAGATACTATGATTGAATTCCGTAGAAGAGTTAGAGAAATCAGAGAAGCTATGGGTGATGTTATTGTCAGAGATTAAGGAGGTCAGCTATGACAGTAAAGGAAATGAGAGAAAAGTTAGGATTAACTCAAGAAGCTTTTTCTAGAAGATATAATATTCCAAAAAGAACAATTGAGAATTGGGAGTCTGGGAAAAGCAAACCTCCTATTTATGTAATGGAAATGTTAGAAAAATCAGTTCAGCATCATGTAACAAAAAGTGTAGAAGAAATAATGAGTGAACCACTTACAGTTGTTGATTTAAGAGAAATGTGTGATTTGCTAATAAAAGAAGGAAGGGGAGAAAATCTAGTCTATCTAAGCAATGATACAAATTCCCAGGAATCTCATGGGATGTATTATGGACCAGAAGTTGATAATGATTCAGATGAGTTTGTTACCATTTATTAATTAAGGAGATCAGAATATGGCAAATTACAAGAAAAGCAAAGAACATCTTACATATGCAGCAATGGCATCACCCATTTCCTTTTTAATGGGAGGTCCAACTGGATTGGTTTCTACTTTAGCTTTAGGAAAATTGATGGATGTTTTGGATGATATTGACTACGAGAGAAGACAGGAAGAATGGAAAAATAATCCACATAGATGGGAACAGCCGACTCTTGAGGAGATAAATGCAAAAATGGAAGAAGATCATGATTATAAAGAAAAGATAAATAATCTTCCACAAATAAAAAATGGAATAGAAATCAGAGGCTGCTCAAATTATAAGAAAGGACATGAAAATGATGTGTATATAACGGTTTTCGGTGGGGAACCTCTTCAGTTCACCAAAACAGGAATCGGAGATGGAGAAGTAGTCTTTCATAAAGGGAATAGAGATTGTCTTGGATACAAAAGAGTTAAAGCTAAACTGTTTTATAACGAAAAAGACTTTTATGAATCTTTCCAGCGTGATTATAAATGGCATCCAAACATGAAGATATACAAGGTAATTGCTAGTAGCTATAAAGATGGACACTGGATGTACACAATGGACAATGGCAGTTCATATGTTGTTGGTTTATGAAAAAGGAGACCACAATGAATAAAAAAGAATGCAAAAGAATATTCCAGTCAATTTTTGATAGATATTCCAAAGAAATGTGGATCCATCCGGGGAAATGTGAGGACAGATCTTACTCATACATCATTAGAAGAGAAATTGAAATGCCAAGGAGTGTATTTATAGAACCTGATGAATGGGATATTATTACACTTCTCCACGAAATTGGACATGTAAAAACAAATAATCATAAAATGAAGGTGTATGAAAAAGAATACTTCGCTACACAATGGTCAGCTGATGAAGCAAGAAAGATTGGGTTTTATGTTAGAAAAGAATATAAAGAAATATATCAGAATTATATTTGGGATAAAAGGCAGATTTGCATAAATAAAAAAGGAAAGAATGTCGCTAGTAAAATGGCATTAACAATTAAATGGTAAGGAGGGACAAACATGAGCGGAAGATTAGAGAACAAAATTAAAACAGAAAATAAACTTGCAAGAAAAATTTCCTCGATGCCAGAATATATGCAAAGATTCTATTTTTCAATTGGAATGAAAACCCATAAGACAAAAGAAAGATATATAGAAAATGTGGCTAGATTTCTTACTACGTATGGAAATGGCGAATATGTATCTATTGAAAAGTTAAAAATGGTTGATTCCTTTGTTATCCAGAAATATATATCTGAGATTGGGTACTATAATAAGAAGGGGATGATTACAGAATTGTCTGCTTCCGCTAAAGCTTGTAATTTATCTAGCTTGAGTTCATTCTTTAGGTTTTTAAAGGCAAATAATTATATTGATAAGAATCCGTTTGATGGTGGTGCGATAGATAGACCTCGCCCACAAGAGAAGGAAATTATTTTTCTTACACCAAGTGAAGTGACAATTGTAGAGAAAGCCATATTGGATGGTGTAGGAACATCCAGATCTGTTTCCAGACAAAAGAATTGGAAGTATAGAGATTTTTGTTTGTTCTGGTTGCCTGTTGTTAACGGAATTCGTGTTGGGGCATTAAGTGAAATTAATGTAGGAGATATTGATTTCAATGATAAATCGATTAGCGTTATAGAAAAAGGAGAAAGAAGAACAAGAATATACTTCGATGATAAAGCTGCATTGTATTTGAAGTTATGGATCGAGCAGAGAAAAGACAATTTAAATGGGAGTCATTCTGATGCGTTGTTTATTTCAAATAGGAAAGAACGGATCACTGTAATGTCAATTGAACGCTTGATTGAAAAATATACGGAAGCAGCAATTGGGAAACATATTAGTCCTCATAAACTGAGAGCCACTTTTGCAACAAATTTGTATAACAAAACGAGAGATATTGAATTGACATCAAAAGCTCTGCATCACAAGTCAACTGTTCCGACTCAGAAGTATGTTAAGGTATTCGATCAAGACATTAAGAATGCGGTTAATCTTGGATTATATAACTAAAGAGAGAATTAGACTTGCATTTTGGATTTGGATGTGATATGTTTCAACTGAAAGGAGGATTTTAGAATTGAAAGTTTCAAGAGAAAAGTTAAATGATGCTTTAAGAATACTTATTTATCGTCTCGATGAAAGACAAACTCTTTACAGAACATTGGAAGAGAGGTATGCGATCCCCATTTCAGTAACAGCTGATATTTGTTCTAACAGAATAGACATCAGTGAAGCGAGTGATTTCATTGCATTTGCAATGATGGATGTACTCAATAATAAGCGACTTGATTCATATTTTACAGATGATGAAATTAAAACTTTTTCATCAATGAAGTATGAAACACAAAAGAAAATAGAAGGGAAACTTGTTTTTGAAAACATGATCCAGGTGGCTGATGACCAATGGATTGGTTCCATTAGTGCTAAACGCTTAATGGAACTTAAAGAAGCGCAGCTCATCAAATATAATGAGAATACGCAACGTACATTAACGAAAGTTGTTAAGGGAGATGATAGATATTACAAGATTTCTCTTAATAAGATAGCAGTTAGGCAGATTAAGGAATCATTTGAATTAGGATCATATATCCCAGATGACATTACATTTAATGTTGATGTAGATCCAGATGAATATAATCCAAAAAAGAAAACACTGACTTTTTCTCCTCCTAAAATGATGGATATCATAGATGGATATCATAGATACATTGCAATTTCGCAGGAATTAAGTGAGAACCCAGATTTTGATTACCCAATGGAGATTAGAATTGTTAGTTTTTCTGAGGAGAAAGCGAAACAATTTATCTACCAGAAAGATCAGAAGACCAAGATGAAGAAGATCAAGTCGGATTCCATGAACCGATATAGTCCTGGGAATCAAGTAGTAGATGCCCTTAATACAAATTCTTCTTCAAATATCCAGGGTATGATCAACAGAAATGATGGAAAGATTGATTATTCATTCTTGAGCGCGGTTATTTCTGCGTATTATTTCAGCGATAAGAGAAATAAGTATACCAAAAAACAAGTAATAGAAGTAACGAATGATCTCCAGAAGAAGTTCAATACTTTGACAACAGATGACATGGAATGGCTTGACCATAATTATACAGAAAAGGAAATACAAGCAATTATTTTCTGTTTTGCCAATGATGTTTTAGATAGTAAATCAATTCATAAAATGATAAATGGCTGCTCTGATATGGATGGTAAGTATTTTTCGTTAACAGCAAATGGACATATTAAGAGCAATTTAAGAGAGAGAATGGAAAGTATTTTAGAAAGGATAAGAGATGTATAACGAAGACCTCAAGAAAAGATACATTGACAAAAAAGAATCTGAAGTTGTACTGGCTCCGAATTTTCTAAAAAACACATTTACAAAAACTGAGCCGTTTGAAGAGAAACTGAATAAGGATGTAAGTAGTTGGACCAGAAAAGAAATCGAAGAGTTCTATAAATACATTGATGTCTCTTCCTTGGAGTCGTTGAATCTGCTGCATTCTAATCTTTCTCAATATACAAACTGGTGCTTAACGGAAACGCTTGTCCCAGATGGGCAGAATCACTTCCAGGAATTAGATTCAAAAGCCCTCTTGCCATGTGTCAACACGGATCTATTACACAGATCCATTATCATCTGGGAAGAACTGATTGAAAAGGTAGACACAATCAAGAACTACACAGATCGTTACATCTTCTACGCCTTATTCGAAGGAATGGGCGGAGATAAATTCGAAGAGATCACAAAGGCAAAGCTTAGTGACATAGATGATCATACTATTCGTCTTTGCACCGGCAGAACGATCAGTGTTTCATCAAAATTTATTGAAGCTGCGGAAAACGCTGCGAGTGAACGTGAGTATATTACTAACGGAAAAGGTGGTTCGGAAATTGCCAATGACTTTACAGAAGAAGATGATGGACTGATATTCAGGAGACTAAAGAGAAAACTTGTTACAACTGGAAATGTTGACCACAATCGAGCTCAGGTACTAAGCAGGAGATTTATCAAGGCAGAAGATGCCGCAGGTATATCAAGGCAGATGACTCCAAAGAGATTAATGGTATCTGGGAAGATCCATTACATTAAGGAACTCGCAAAGAAGAAAAACGCTACAGACATGAGGGATTTCCTTCTTATAAATAAGGAAGAGATAGATTACAAATATCCGGTGGCTGCGTTGAAATCTGTTTCACTGTTTTTGGAAAAGTATTCCAAGTATCTTGTGTGATTACAATACATCCCGGTCTTTGATGACCGGGAGAAAGAGAAAACATAAATGTATATAATTAAAAAAAGGAGTATAAATATGTCTAACAAAGAAAGATTGATCTTTGCTCTGGAAAATGCTGAGATGAAAGAAAACGAAGTTGAGTTTTATTACACAGCTGCAGATGGCTTTCAGTTTCAAATGTGGATGATTCCTGAAGTAATTACCAACGTAAAAGAAATTCTTATTTACGATGCAACGTATGGTAGTGATCATAGTATTAGTGTATTGGCACATGAAAATGTTTATTATAATGAGGAAGAGAATGAATTCCAAGTATATGGTGGGAGCGGCACATTAACGATTAAATTTTGAGAAGGATAAAATTATAGTTGACAGAAGATAAATGGTGTGTTAGTATAATGCCGAGAGGTGATTTATTGCCTTTCGGCAGCAATGACATATGAGGAAAATTGGATTATGAATATATTTCTTGTAGCGTTAGCGACAGCATTGTGGACCTCATTTATCATAATGCTATTTTATGGAGATGATGAAGAAACGTGACAAAAGATAGATTTTGCAAAATTATAAGGGAATTGGAAGCAGGAGAAGCCTTGCAACATAAAGTTGCGACAGCAGTAAGGCAATACAATAATCTTATTCAAAGTGATTGCCTAGAACCATTTGGAATGGTAATTTCTCATGATATAACAGTAATGGAATTGTTGGAAGAAATAATGGGAGATGATAGTGAAACCATTACTTTTTTCTGTATGAATCTCGATTTTGGAAAAGGTTATTATCCTGGTTGTTTAACGGAAAATGGGGAAGATATTGATATTAGTACCCCAGATAAATTATATGATTTATTAATCGAAGATCAAAAGAAACGAGTCAAAAAGGGAGATAATTTTGATGAGAATTGTTAATTTGCTTCTAAGATGTATTTTTGTTGCGGATAAAGGAGATAATTAGATATGAATCCGATATTTGTATTTCTGGTGATAATAGGAGCTGTTTTGTTATGGTTTTTGCTTGCGTTTTCATTTAGGGCAATTGGAGGAATTGCTGATGAGATGATCAATGATGTAAAGCAAGCCATACAGGAAGAAAGAAAGGAGAACACAGATGGGGAAGAGTAAAGGATTTATTGGAGCGATTGCTTTAGCGGTAATTATTATTATCGGTCTGATCATAGGCTTTAGTTGTGCAAAGAAAGTCCCTGCAGGATACGTAGGTATTGTGTATGCAATGGATGGTGGGGTTTCAGATGATGTTCTTACTCAAGGATGGCATTTTGTAGCTCCTACAAAGCAAGTAACACTTTACTCTGTCGGAATTGAACAGTCCTATCTTACATCTGGTAGCAACGGAGATTCAAAAGATGATGACAGTTTCGAAGTGCCCAGTAGCGATGGTAAAGGCTTAAAGGTCGATTTGACATTCACCTATCGTTACGATGCTGACAGAGTTACACAACTGTTTACAAGATTTAAGGGGCAATCGGGTAAAGAGGTTAGAGATTCGTTCATTAAGCCAAATATCATTTCGTGGACAAAGGAAGTTACTGCGAAATATCCAGTCACGGAGATTCTTGGTGACGAGAGAGCGAACCTAAACATAGCAGTCAGTGAGTATATTAAAGAGAAATTTGATAAATACGGAATCATTGTGGAGAACGTAAGTCTGATCGATATTGATGCTGATGATGAGACAAGGGCATCTGTACAGAGAAAGGTAAATGCTCAACAGGAGCTTGAATTAGCTCAGATTGAACAGAAGACTGCCAATGTCCAGGCACAGAAAGACAAGGAAGTTGCGATTGTAAAGGCAGAGCAGGATAAGGAAACGGCTGAAATTAATGCTGAACAGCAGAGAATTAAAGCACAGGGTGAAGCTGATGCTATTCAGATCGAAGCGGAGGCTCAGGCAGAAGCTAATAAGAAGATCGCTGAATCGCTTACTCCTGAACTGATTGAGAGTAATAAGATCGCAAAATGGAATGGTGAAGTTCCGACAGTTTCCGGAACAGGAGCGACAATTGTAGATGTTGGAAATTTAACTTCACCTGAAGAGGAGTGATAAAAAAAATGAGCTATTGGACTCACATCTTAGGCGTTATCAAAGTTTGCCCGATGGGACGAACGCAGCATGAAAAGACTTATATTCTCAATACCGTTCTGGATCATCTTCCGGTTGTGAGCGGTTCTGAAGAGGATATGGATGTAATAGTTAACGTAGATCCCCGGCATAACAGCTCTTGTAGTTGTGATGAATTTATGCAAAGAACGGACAATCTCCGGGATAGATACGGAGATCGCTCCAGATCGAGGGGTTGGCTTAAAACATCGGACGATTATTACTTAACCATAGTTGCGGATCTGAGAGACAGGATGTTTGCTGAAACCTTCAGGGAATTCCAGAAGTGGTTGTGTCGGTTAGCTAAAAGAGTTGATGTAATTGAGGTTAACGTAACCATTGAAGCTGACGATAGAAGAGAGCCGTATTTCATCCATGAGATCTCCTGGAATAACCCATATTCAGAGATGTTTGAAGAACCATCGTGGGTTGAAAAATCGGAAGGTGAACCAACGTGGTGTGAATACCTAATGTGGGAGAGAGATCCTTATACTGGGCTTCCGTTCGATCACGTTTATAAATATGTAGAAAGCGAATCGGTGGATAGGGAAATGGAGCGAAGAAAAGAATGGAGAGAGAAAAGGTATGAGTTTGAATAAATTTAATTACAAAATCAAAGGTATCTACCATTCAGGACGGAAAGGAACACGTTGGGATCCGGTGATGGACGAGAAGTATGATGGATTAATTGGTCAGCTTTGTACGTTTGATCCTAACGAAGTAAAACAGTTTCATGAAATCAATATTTATCTGAAAAATCATCCTTTCTATCGTTGGTGGAATACGACGGCTCTCATTCAGTTGTCTCGTGATTTTAACGGAGATTATGTAGTAGAAACCGTAAACTCGATTTACGTTTTTGAGGAGATAAAAGATGGGAACTAATTATTATTTTATGACTAAGAATAAAGATCTGGTTCATAAACACTTCGCCGTAGAACACTCCTGGGGTGTGACTGACGAAGAATACGAGATAGTTGAAACCCCTTATCTTGGTTATGAGATTCACCTGAATAAACTTAGCTACGGTTGGCGACCGTTATTTCAGAAGCATAAGGAATTCGATTCCTGGGATAAGCTGGAAGCTTTCTATATGGCTCATAAGGAAGATCTCGAAATCTATGATGAATATGGCGAGAAATTTGAGTGGATCGATTACAAAAAGAGAATTTTCGATCACGCTGCTATAGAGCCAGTGCCGATGAAGTGGTACTACGGTGTTGATCCGATAGATGCGTGGGCGAGATCCACCAAAAAGAGATTATATAGCGATAGGTGTAAACCGGAAGAAACAGAGTTCTGGCTTCCGATTGATCATGTGGAATACTTCGAAACGGAAAAGGCAGCGAGAGAGAAATACAGAGTCTGGGATTATCCGATTTTTGATGATATTAGATACTGGAATGATCCGAACCGAGATTACTTAATCGACTGGACGGAAGGGAATTTTAGTTGATGACGAAGGGAGAGAAAAATATGATTTGGTATTTTCTAACATTTGCATTTGGTACGATGTTTGGGCTTTTCTTGACAGCGTTGTTAACTGCCAGTAGAGATGAAGATATAGTTTTTTGAATCATGTGATAAAAAGAAGTTTTAATTGAGGTAATTTGACTAATGACTAATTGTCCAAACTGTGGTGTTCCAATTGAGCCGTAGGATGGCAGTTTGTATAAGATGGAGATTAAGTGATGACGAACTTTGAATTCATCAAACAAAACCTAACGGAACTAGATTTAGCCAATTATGAGTTTCTTTACGACATAAAGATAACGGAACGCCCGAAACTATTCAGCGAGAAGATTTATTCCGCTTGGAGCAAGTGGGCAGAATCTATTTCATCAAACCATGGAAACATGGCTAAAGGGAATCATGGAGATCGTGAGATAAAAGAAGATCCTTCATTCTGGACATGGCATAGCTGGCATTATCCTGACGGCAAATGGAGAAATTCAGGAAGAACTAATACAGTATCATTTTTGGTTTGGCTAAGTAAACAGTATGACCCAGAAGATTGGGAAGATGGAGAAGATTAAATAAAAGCAATATTTGATTGGAGGAATTAATGTCTGAAACAAGAGATATGATTTATATAAATGACTATTTAAGTTTTGACCCAGATCATGGATGGTTTGAGTTATCATCAAAGGCACAGGAAATATTATATCGACAGAAACAAGTGATCTGCAGCTATTCTGGTTGTGTAGAGTGGGGTCATAAATTCTTCTGTGAGCTTCTCGACCTGTATTCTGGCGATAGCCAGTATAATTATGCTCTTGGGACTGTAGTTCATAAAGATCAGATTGAGAAGTTATATAAAGATGGTAAAGAAGATGGAGTTATTGATTGGATAGAAAGACATAAAGGTGATTATTGGTTTTCAAAAGCGGCGGCAATGCTTGTAGAGATCATTAATGATGTCCCTGAAGTCAGCTAATTGAACCAATGGATGATTTTACACCATAGAGAATATAAGTTTAAGAAGCGTGTATAGTAGCTGGAAGATAAAATGAAACATACAAAACAAGAATATATTGATTTCTTTACCCATATGGAGCAAGAAGAGATTCATAATGGACCTCTTGATGGACAAGCTTGGGATGAGATTGATTGGTGGCTGCATTACGCAGTAGATGTAGATAAAGTATTTACAAAAAATGAGTTAGAGAGTATGTTCCCGAACTTGTTCAGATTGTGAGGGCGTTTAAAAGTTATGCAAATATTATATGATGATGATTATTTAGTATGTGAGCCATGTTTAAGCTGCGAAAAATCATATTCAGAAGATATATGGTGGGAAACATTCTGCGATGAAAAGGAATGCATCCATAAAGAAGAGTATGAAAATCAAATGGAAAAACCGCCAGAAGAAAGGATCGATTCATAAATGAAATTTATCTTAAACGGTTGTGACATCAGCTTTATTGCTGAGGCACCAGATGATATTACACTGAAGCAGTTAATTAAACAGTGTGACAAGATAAAACCAGACTGGTGCGCTTGTGGTATTTGTTCGTTAGAGTATGAAGACTACCCAGAAGATACAGAAACGGAAATTATTATTGATTATGATTCAGTACGGAAAGTGAATGAGAGTGTTAGTTGCTCGATTTTGGGAGGGCGATCATGACTAAAGGTGAAACAATTGAGTATGCAATCAAAAAGAAGTGTCAGGAATATAGCTTGGTTGAATGGTGTGAGAATTGGAATATTACTGTTGATGAACTTCAACAATTCCTTACTTTTGGCAGAACAGTATTTGATTGGATAGAAAAAAGATCAACAATCAATCATGAGGAAGATCCTTATCTTCTAAAATGTTGTTCAAGTTGTGCATTTGCAACAGATACAGAAGATTGTTATATTTGCAAGCTTAAAGCAGAACCAAAGAAAATTGATTATAATATTGCATATGCTGATCGTCCTGATTGGTGTCCAAGAAATAAACATGAATAATATTGATGAATAATAAATGAAGGGATTGTTTTATGACAGTAAAGGAGTTTTATGATTATTGCGTAGAACAAAAAATTGATGGCTATCAATTCATGTCTGTCAGATTATTGCAACGTGGGTTTTAATGACAAGAATTATGTGAGGCGTTTTATGAGTTATGAGAAAGCATTAGAGGCATTTAAGCGGCTATATGAAGATATAGATAAAGATAATTGGTTGTTTGTTGGCACTATTAATCCAGATATGATTCAAGTTGCGATTGACGCTATTGAGAGTGTAGTTGAGTGTAAAAACATCACGATAAATCCGAATGATTGTGGGACTATCGGCGGTTGGACCATCAACGAAAATGATCAAAAGGTGGAGGCGGAAGGAGTGGAAGAATGAAATTCGTGGAATTTAATAAAAGGGAATACCACAACGGTTATTGTTCAGTCAGAATTCTGGTATCAATCAGCGATATAACGAGGGTAGTCGAATGCGTTGATGACTATAGCTATACGAATCTTGTAACAAAAGATGGAAAAATATTTACACTGAATGAAAAATACGCAGATGTGATTAAGAAAATCAGGGAAGCAGAAGGAGTGGACGAATAAGTGTTTTAATCAAAGGAATGCAGACACCAGAAGATTGCTTTTCCTGTCCATTAAAAGAAGAGGGGTTTTGTAATATCACAAATGCATATGCCGTGAAAATAAATAAAAGAAACAGTGATTGCCCTCTTGTTGAACTTCCGGAACATCATGGGCGACTGATTGATGCGGATGCTCTAGCTGCGGATTCACTTAAAGATGGTGCTTATGGATATGTGGGCACAAAAGAGATTTATGATGCGCATACGATTGTTGAAGCAGAATGAAGGGTAAATAAATGAAATTTAGAGTAGATCATCTCGTAGACGACCCAAAAGATTGTATATTTTCCAAGAAAAAATACACTAATAAATATGATAATCCAATAACAATTCATTGTAAACTAGATAATAAAGTTTGTTCTTTATACAAAGATAAAAAGAAAAACTATAGCAACATACATATACATGATTGTAGATGGCTTAAAGAAGATAGCAATATAACTTTTGACTATAGCAAATGAAAGGGTTATTTGATGTGCAAGTTTTGCGACAGTTTAGCTGAAAGAAAAGAACGAAAAAATTGGTATGGATATTCTGATCCAGAACTTGGCAGATGGATGAATGAATACACGGTTGCACTTGTTATTCATAGCTGGTATCAAAAACGAGGGAAGAAGTCAGCGTCTAGGACGGTTGATTTTAGGAATAAAGGTTTGGGATATAAATTAAACTTTTGCCCAGAGTGTGGCAAGAAAATATGAGGATTATTTGATGAGCAGATGTGATTATTGTAGATATAGAAATTCCTGGGACTGTGAAGATGGTTGGGATCGTGTACAAAATGACAAACTATGTGATGATTTTGTGCTTGAATTTAACCTCTTATCTAATGAACAGCAGAAGCAAATTCAGAAAATCTTGATGCAGCAGAACTGATAAAACAGTATTTTCATAGGGGGATAATATATGAAGAAATTAGTTAAGCATAATGATACAGAGTTTCCGATTTTAAATGAAGTTTGGACGATCCATTTTTATGATCACAAGCCATTAGATTTTACTAATCAAGCTGATGTCGAAAAATATTTACGTGGCGAATTATCCGAAGAACATGGATATATGGAATACGAAAGAGTTCCAAACGGAGTTACTCATACAGAATATTATGATATTGATTATGGTGAATAAAACTTTTGTCCAGAATGTGGAAAAGAATTATAGGAGATATTTTAATGACTGTTAAACAATTGATTGATAAGCTGCAAGAATTCCCAGAGAATATGCCAGTTACGACCTTTTATGATATTAATCCAAATAATGTGGATGATCCAGATTGGATTAATATAGAAATATGTACGTGGGAACCTCAAAATTATCCCTATTATAGACCGAGTTTTGCTTATGTAAATTTAACATAGGAATGAGGGGTATTAATGGAAATCAGAGAACTAATTGAGATTGAAAAATATATTAATAAATTACTCGAAGATTGGTCTTGGACTGTTCGTGAAGAAGAACAAAGAATGAATCTTACTGGAGATAATTATATACGCATTACTATTGATGAAGCTGGAAGAATTGCAAAATGTTTAGACTGGCTTCAGAAATGATATCACAACGTATTGATGATGTTAAGGTAGAGACGTTCACTATTAATTCCAAATCATTGTTAGACTAATGAAAGAAAGGCTATTTGATAAATGAAGATAAAAAGAAATATGGAAAAAGAATTTGAAAAATGCATTGAAGTAAATAGCCACGACTGTTATTCAAAATTTGTTATAGATTATATGATTCGTTGGGCAGACATGATGGAAGAATGTATATCTAATGGCGATAATATTAATGATATTGCGGAAAAGACATCGCATGAGGCCGACACGGATGGTATCACTGGTTTTATGTATGGATGTGCAGTCGATCTGTTATCTAGACTTTGGGAATATGGAGAAGACTTGAGAAAATGGCATAATAAACAGTACGAATATGATGGTGATGGAGTTGTTAATCCAGCGATTTTTACTGTTAAATTTAATAATGAAATGTTACAGCCAGAATTAGTTGCCAAATATAACTGATTGGGTATAAAAAATGGATAATTTTGTAAAACTTTGCGAAATTGAGATAATTCAGCAACATCATGCGAATGATATACGAAAAATGCTTGAAAATACAGGGGTCTTAAAGCTTGTGTGCAATCTTGAGGCTGAGAGATTCATGTACGAGATTTGGATAAAAAAATCCAATGAAATGGAGGTAAAAAATGGAAAAAATTGAATGGGATGGGAAAATTACGTGTACGGACAGCAAATTGCTAAGTTGGGTGCTTGAAATGCTTGAAAATAAAGGGATTGAAATTGTAAAAGTTTGGGATGGGTATAATACTCATGAAGTTGAAATTATGAGAAAAGTCAAATAAAACGATTCTATTATGAGGAGGAGCATTATAAGATGAACACATATCATGCTGGAACAGTATATATATTATTCGGGAAAAAACCGAGAAGCGATAGACAGGATATAATTGGTGTATATCAAGATGAAAAAACGGCTTCTCATGCAAAAGAATATTGGGAAGAAAGATTCCCGGATACATTTTTTATCAAAAAGCATGATGTTTGGAAAGAATAAAATGAATGATTTTTTTGATGGAGAGAACATGGAGGGAGCATGGAACTATTATTAAATGGGTATATAACCAGAGACTACGACAATCATCCCGCATTAATAAAAGAAAAAACTTCACAAAAATATCAGGCAGAATCTATACCAAGAAAGATACAGCATAAATTTGGAAAAACATTTTATGACGAT
>Ga0256404_1008609_pt1 | contig 15214 bp, 8 predicted proteins | sample RumenRJG_01DNA_FD_185990 | JGI IMG/M metagenome (GOLD analysis project Ga0256404, IMG submission 185990) | Bovine rumen microbial communities from Lethbridge, Alberta, Canada - RJG_01 | ecosystem: Host-associated > Mammals > Digestive system > Stomach > Rumen | place: Canada: Alberta | collected...
GCTGGCTTCACGACCATATTTCCTAGCTTCCGTAAACTTGTCATTCAATTCGGAGGCCTTCAAATAATATGTCTTCATTTCATGCATGCAACATTCTCTTCCGTATGCCTGTGCCAGGTGCGTTTTCCCAACGCCCGGAGGACCTACAAATGCAATATTTTTGCCTGCGTTTACTTCGGATAATGATGCCAGACCCTTAAGTGCCTCGACGTCATCGCCATGGAGTCTGCTGAAGTCATACCCTTCAAAGGTTTTTGGCTCTTTTAGTGGAAGCCGGCTTAGTTTTAAAAGGGTATTGACTACACATGTCCTTTTCTTCTCGCTAAGGTACTGAAATACTTCAGAGATCGCCTGCAGCTGTTCTGCCGTGTAGTGATTGTTAGATGCGATCGATGCCAATTCCTGGCTGCTGAAGTCCAATTTCAGATTGCTGAGGCTCACATTTATCGCTTCATAAACAGTCTCCTTAGGCATGATGCTTCACCTCCTTATCGAAGTTGAAGCGATCAAAACTGCTGTCATGAGTTGATTTACGCTGCTTCATTGCGACATGTACAGGCATGGTAGGGAACTCTTCTGGTTGATTAACATATTGATCGCTGCAGAAGCTGTCTCTTCGTGACCATGTGACGTTATGCCTTGCAAGAAGTCTGCGCATATCATCCGAGTAAATGTAAAGGGTATAATCCCTTCGCTGCACGCGGCATATTTTATTTGCGTAGCTGTAAGGGACTCCAAACCGGCGCCCTTCATAATTCACAAATCCATCAAAGGAGATTTTCCTTTCTGGACAGAGATATCGGTTGATTTCATCTGTCATGACGAGAGGGACAGCTGTGCTCATGCAATGGCGGGCATGTTCTTTCGCTGGCGTGCAGTCAACGCACTGATGATAAGAACTGTCCTGTTCATCTGCCCAGCGTCCTGCTTCAATATTTAAATCTGTGATATTGGTGAAAACTCTTCCTTCCATGAAGGACGTTTTAACAAAGCGAATCAGCCGTTCAACTGCACCTTTGGTAAAAGGATGACGCGGCTTACAAAGCTTTGTAGTAAAGCCAATTGTTCTCATGAAAGCTTCATAATCCTTGTTCCAAACAGGATGCCCATCAGCGTCGCGGCTTATAACAATACTCTTCATATTATCTGTGAGAACCGTTTTTGGAACACCGAGCTTTTGAAATGAATGAATCATGCCGATGAACAGATTCTCCTGTTTTGCATTCGGAAAGAACTCAATGTATCGGGATCCACAATGGTGACACATCATTGCGAAGCAGGCGACACGATAGGAATTTCCATCCTGGAGCTGAACGTTTACAAATCCCCAGTCCATCTGATACTGCTCTCCCGGCTTTGAATGATACCGTCGGCCACGGTTCCCCTGAGATGCTATAGTTTCTCTCTTGGCTGGTACGAGGTATCTGTGGCATGAAATGTAATTTTTTACCTGTGTCAGCCCACCTTTGTAACCATCGTTTTGCAGATGCTTAAAGATGACATTTGAGTTGGTGATGCCTCCAGAAAGATGAGTATCAATGATTGCTGTATAGCCGGTAAGAACGGTCTTTTCTTTCTTCCGTCCCTTATTGCCATTCGGCATAATCACGAATCTGTGCTTCCGTGCACTGCGCAGTTTCGAACGGGAAATGTGTGTCCTTCTCGAAAGCTCAGCCAGATTCACTCTGCCCAAAGAAAACCTGTCACCGAGCTCTTTCTTCATCTCCTCAAGTGCTTGTGTTATAGTCTCGTTGAGGCTATAGATTTCATTTGAATTCATTGTTCTCCTTTCTTTATTGATGCAATGGACAACATCAAGTATAGAAAGGCAATGACGCAAGTGAAGTCATAGTCCCATTTTTTATTCATTGGTTATTTTCGCCCGACCGATTTTGGCCGATTCCTCCCGACGCTAGAGTGGTTACTTTCTCCCGACTCTAACACTGCACGATCTACTTCTTTAAGGTGTTTGGAAAAGAGAAGAAAACAGAGCCTGCAGCAAATTGACGTATCAAAGCTAACCGCGGACAGCTGCGGTTTTTTATGACCTAGTCCATACAAAAATAGACCCCGGCACGAATGCAGGGATCTTACAAAAAACCTCGAGGGTTTTTTTGGTGTTGATTACAATATACCCAAATTCAACAGTAAGCGTCAACCATTTTGCGCAAGAAATCAAATGCTGAAGAAATAATCTGACTATTTTCGAAAGCTTCAGGATGTTCATAAAGTCGTCCGTTGACAAAATCTTTTAATTTATCCATCTGATGCTTTCGCACTTCTTTAGTCACATACGTTTGTTCAGCATATAAGAGACAGCAGATTTCAAACAAAGGACGGCACGAAAGTTTCTTTCTTCTCTCTCTTTCCCCGATATCAGGGACCTTTGCCACAAACTGTGTTACGAGGGCACCGGGTGTGGTTTTTCCAGTATGTTCTTTCAAATCAAAGAGCATGCAACTGTTATGGCCGCAAGCATTTCGAAGAGCTCTGACCGGATTAACAATACCTTTATCAATAATTTTTTCTGATTTATTACATCGCAAATAATAGTAATTATATAAACGTACAAAATCTCCAAATGTAATACACTCTGCCAATACCCATACAGGGCAGTCGACATTCGTGATTATTGGCGTTCCGGTTTCGCAATCAATTGCAAAATACTTCTGTATTAATCCGCTTGTAAATGAGCTTCCTGAAGTATGTGCAATTGAATTCTTCACAGAAGGATTATCTATCAAAAAATCTGTAACAATTGAATAACCATCTTCATTTGGATCATCCTCAATATCAGCAAGTAAGTTTACTTTTAAAGCATGTTCCACATCCAGACACATCTGAAGCAAAATTTCTCTTAAATACATATCTAGTTTCGAAATCTCGCATAAATAAGAGAACTCCAGACAGAAGTATTTTCCAATATTGGGGCCAGCCTGGTATTTAGAATAATTTTTACGATATGCCGCTGTACGAAAATAATTATTATGTTCACGAAGATATTTTTCGGCTGTATTCTCATCCATTACATTAAATAAAATTCCTTTTTCATCACGCATCTTAACAACCAACTGTGAAGATGTCAGTTTAGGTTTATTAACGGAATTCATATATCCTCCATGAATGGTCATTTCTCCTGATTTATCATCAATTTGAGCAAATTCGTACGGTGTTAGGAGCGAATAAATTAACCTTTATTGCATGGTAAAAAAGAATTGTAGCAAGTAGTATTTATGGAAGAAAATCGAAAAACCTTAGTAATTCTGGAACGGTTGCCTTTCCAATCCGGGATGATACCTTCAGCAACTCTGTGATAATCAACTATTGATTTCCTTCTCAATGTTCTTTTCTCAGTGAGTCCAGCCTAAATATCAAACTCTTTTTTAACAATTACTTCATGCAACTTGCAATAATCAGTCATTGAAGTAAACATGGTCAATCTCACCGTATTCCGACTGTTTCAAGATTTGGGCAGAAGGAAACCTATCTGCTTTCAATTCTAAATTAACAGCAATACATACTGCTCATCATGAGAAATCAAATATCAGGTAAACTTAATTACCCAGTTGCTTGATAACCTCAAGCATTTCGCTGAAGTTAGTTAACACATCATCTTTTTTTATGCCGGGGCCCCAACTAATTCTTACTGAGTTTTCTATTTTTTTAGTTGGAATCCCCATTGCTTTCAAGACATAACTTGGTGCATAACTTCTTGAAGTGCAGGCAGAACCATTTGATATTGCGCAATACTGCTTTGTCGCAATCATTAAAGCTTCGGATGAAACACCGTCGAAACAAATATTTAGCGTATTATTAATACAATAATTAGGATCTCCATTAATCTCATAATGAATTTCCTTAGAATTCAACAAAGAAATGATTTGTTCTTTAATAGCTTTGTTATTTTTTGCTTCTTCTCGGTACTCATTTTGTGCCAGTTCACAAGCTACTCCCATTCCAGCAACCAACGCAACTGGAGTAGTTCCCGGGCGAAGGCCATGCTCCTGTTGCCCGCCAAAATATACATTTTTGACAGGCGGAAGCTGGTAATGCTTTCTTCTTAAGATCAAGGCTCCGATCCCCTGAGGGCCCCTAAACTTATGTGCACTTAAAGACAACATGTCATAATGCATGTTCCGAATTTCGTCGACCAATTTTCCACAGCTTTGTGTTGCGTCAACGTGAAACAGTACACTTTTCCCTTGCAAAGCGTCTCCAATTTCTCTTACTGGCTGAATTGTTCCAGTCTCATTGTTTACGTGCATAATAGAGACGAGAAGTGTATCGTTTCTCACTCTTTTCAGCACATCATCAGCATTCACCCTGCCCGAAAGATCAGGAGAAACAACATCGATATCAAAACCATGATCGCCAAGATATTTTACAGTGTTTAACACTGACTTATGTTCTATCGCAGATGTAATAATATGTTTCTTGCCCGTTTTTTCTGCATATTCACGCAGTCCTTGAATGGCAATATTATTACTCTCAGTTGAACCACTGGTAAAAAACACTTCGTCAGAAGATACTCCTAGCAAATCCGCTACTTTTTTCCTTGCTTCTTCTGTGGTTTTCCGGGCTTGTTCTCCAAAGCCATGTGTTCTGCTATCAGCGTTTCCCGGTTCATTTTTATAGACCTGAATCATAACATCGAGCACTCTTGGATCAATTGGTGCTGTCGCGTTGTAATCTAAATAAACACTCATCTCAGCTCCTTCACCGACAACATAACCAAATCATCTAGGCTTTTAATAAAACCAGTACCGCTAAGATGCGCAATACCCCTTTCCAAATTGAGATGGAAATATTTGATTAGAGTATCGTTATCAGTTGGCAAATTCATTTCTTTGCACCATGCACGCATAATTGCGTCATACAGCTCATTGTATTCTCCGCCAAAGGTATACCATGACATTTCAACATTACTATCCGCTGGAATGTCAAGATCAGTCGGTATTGTTTTTTCACTAAGCGAATAACATAATGCCCAGCGGCAAAGTACGTTCCAGTTTTTTATTCCTGTTTTTCCTTTTAATCTAGAAAGCTTTTCTTTTGATCGTTGTGACAAACGGACTTGTTTCACAATCATATTTCGTCGGTAAAATATCCCTTTCTAATAGTAGTGCTCTTGCTTTCATCGTCATAACATAGAGTAAATTCATCCCCCACATTGTCCCGAATGAGTTTGTAATAATTCCTATCTATTTCGGAATCCGTGGAAAGAATAATTGTTTGTTCACTGGCTTGAGGAAAGTAAATTTTTATTAGCGACTTTCGATGATTAGAGTCTAATCTTGAAAGAGGCGTATCAATGATCACGGGCAACTTTTTCTTGGAACATATTGCCAGAGCCCAAAGAATAGATATTACCATTAGCTGCTTTTCTCCCGCTGACAATGCAGTTTTTTCTACAATGTTTCCATCCTTGTCCTGGTATTCAAGATCAAGAGTTACCGGGTCCATGATAATTTTGTCAATTAGATTTTTCTTATTGGCTAATTTCTTATAGCAGTCTGTTATTGTCTTGCCTAATTGTCCCGTCTTTTTCTTTTGCAGCCTAATTGAAAATTCATTCAAAACTTGAGTTGCCATTTCCGAATACTTTATTGCTCGTTTATTATCATCATCTGTTTCCATTGCCTTCAGCATTGCTGTTACATTCTTATTAAATTCAGCAGTTGCTTTTATTAACTCGCCATTGGCAGTACTTCTTTTTTGTTCAAGAACAATCAGTTCAGCATCAGTATCACTGATTTGTTTTTCCAGCACTCGAATGTGAGTGTATATTTTTTGAAGTTCTTCTTCATTGATATCAATGGAAAGATAATTGTCAATTTCATCAGCTTTTTTTCGCAGTTCTGCCTGATGCTGTAACTCCGTCTTTGCTTTGACGGTATTTTTATACAGTAGGTCATTATTCAACTGATGTGATTGAAACAAGCACTCATCAGATAAGTCGTAAACTGTTTCAATAGATTCCAAGTTAGTCTCCTTTTCTATATACCTCATGAAATCTGCAAGCTGCGAATTGTTGCCATTATCTTTTGCATACTTTTCAAACAACGTATTCACATAATTTGCAGCTTGTTTTTTTGCAAAAAAGTCTCTTTCTTTTGAACCTTGTTCATCAATTTTTTCCAAAAGATCTTTTACCAACATCAAGGGGAGCATTCCCGATGCCATTTGCATGAGGTTTTCACGGCTTTGTGACAACTGTGTTGCTAATTCTGCTCTCTCAGAAAGAAGCTTTTCTCTTCTTCCAACTACATTTCCTCCACGGGAAGCATATTCCGCCTTTTCTTTTTCGCATTTCTCATATAAAGAAGCCCTTGTTGCTTTTTTATTTGATATTTCAGTTTCAATTTGTTGAAGGCTTATTTCTGCTTTATCCTTTGCATCTCGTAATTTTTCAATTCCCTGCGTCTCTTTTGAAGATCCTGTCGATTTTTGCAGCCGATGAATATTTCTTTGAAGATCACTATTCAAAGTATCCAATACGGAGATCCCAAGCATAGCCCGGATCGATTCTTTTAATTGAGCGTTTGTATTGTCAACTGCAAGTTCAGCTATTTTTTCTCCATCAAAAAAGAAAAAATTAGAAAGCGCACTGGGAAGTATATTTTCAACGAACATCGACCAATTTTCAGTCAAGAATTCACTGTATGTATCATTTTTACTAACACGAATAATTTCAGCAGTACGCACTTTATTTATTGCATTCCAATCACGTCTGATGATGTATCGATCTTGGTCAGCATTATTAAGCACAAATTCCAATTCAACATAGGTTTTTTTGCTTCCATCTGAAATATTTACAAATGATCTCAAGTATTGTCCATATGTATTGAAATGGCTTTCTTTATACGCAAAAGAATTTGCTCCATAAAGTGCTAATAATACTGCTTCTAAGAAAGTTGTTTTTCCCCGGCCATTGAGACCTCCAATTAACACAATGGGCTTTCTAGCCGTGAAATCAAATGTATTGGTGGAAGCATAGACGCCAAAATTATGCATTGTTAAGCGTTTAATAATCATGCATCTACATCCTCATTATTTTCTTTCTCACCATATGCGGCTTCCTGCTCCTTGATATAATCCTCAAGGAACTTCTGATCGTATTTACCGCCTACATCTTTTTGACGCTTCACGCGATTGGAATAATATTCGGTCGCATCTTCTTCATTTTTATAGAAATTCTTTTTCACACAGTCGTTTATCTTATCGAGAATTCCTTTTCGCTCAGCCATTCCTCTAGCTTCTACTTCAACATCAATAATGTCTGCCATCAATTCTGGCATTAGCTCTTCATCGCCATATAAATCGCGACAAGTATCCATTAATATTTCCCATTCTTCTTTTCCAAATGACTCAGTCCCAATCCATTCAGGATCTAAAAAATCATTTCCAGTAACTTCTTTGTAAATCCGTGGCACTGAATCATCAAATTCATGTTTCTCATGCACCCAGATTCTTCTGATTTCTCTCAATTCCGGAAGAGTTATTAACTCGAGATGATGAAATTCTTCAGGACCATACTTCTGTATTTCTTCTTGCATCGTCAGCAACTCCCGAAGCCATTTTTCTCTTACTTCTTTTTTATATGGCCCGTGATATAGCTGCCCATAGCTTCCTTGTAACGACCCATTCATTCGCCTAAAACTTCGACGTTCACGATCGCCTTCTTCTGAGCCAAATTCATTTCGAAAATTAAGCAAAGGTGTCATCCAAGCTTTTTCATCATCGTTGGCGATCATAGCTTCCATGGATTTGTCTTTTTCAACCATTGTGCAAACCCAGCAACCAAACCTGCTCTTCCCACAGCTAGGTAAGTTTTTTTCAGCCTGAAGAGGACATTCATTGTCTGCAGTTGCGCCCTTATACAGTGTTAATAGATCCATGTTGGAATATCCCCACGGATTTTTATATTGCATAAGGAATGTCCAAACATCATCATCTGTCCAGTTCTCTAACGGAGAAAATACTAGTTCATTTGCTAAAGTCGGATTGGGACTCAATAGCTCCCTTACCCTCTGTTTTTCATAAAACGCCATTGTTCTTGCACGTCTGGCGCTCTCTGCTTTTCGGGTGCCCAATACCAGAATGATTTCCCCGTGTTCAGCGATACGATCTTTAATAAATTTATTCACAGGTTGTATTTTTAAACGATCTGTACACCATCTGTACTTTAGTCTAGGAAATGGATAACCGCGGCCGATTAAATTTACCCAAAAAGTATTATTGATTTCTGGAGTTAAACGATGCGTAACAAACGGAAGATTGTTTGCCTGAGCTTCCGTGTCCATCTTTTTTAAAGACTTTTCAACCCATTTTGAAACGACAGGTGATTCAACTAATGTATCTGTGTTGATGATGTGAATGGTTTTATGTCTGTTTTCTTCTGGAAGTCCTTGGATTGATAACCACACCAATTCCAATGTCGCTGTGCTATCCTTGCCACCTGAATAGCCGATTACCCAAGGAATGTCATCTGCCATATATAAGTTCCGAACGGTTTCCATGAGCCCGTTTACAATATCTTTTGTAATAGTCGTCGACATATTATTTTTTCCTTCTTCATTTAGAGACGATTCGTTCAAGTTTTTCCTCTTCCGCCTTTTCATCTTCCGAAAGGGGAATTTCAATTGTCTTTTTTATCGAATTTGCTATCAGCAACGCAGCATGTTTGTTTGTGATAATCCGTCCATTTTCACGAACAGCCCTCATTTTCCACTGCCTATCATTTCTTTTCCAATTCACTCGTTGCAAGCTCTTAAGGGTTTTCTCAATGTTAACTTCTGGGTGCTCATAAAAATAACGTCCAACTCTTCCCAATGCTTGAATCACGATGCCTTGTGTTGCAATATAGTTTTCTCTCAAATCAACTTTTGATATCTCTTTATCCTGAAGCTCAGTCCACGGAACCATATTTGCAGTTACAGCATTCCAGAACCTTTTTAGAAAATCTTCATCTTTTTGTTGAACTTCGGGGTCAACAGATGAAAAAACATATTTATTAGCTGTATAAAACGTATTCAAAGTAAATAGGTTCGAAGAAAACTTGCCCAATATATCTTTTTCTTTATCTGTAAATGTATTTAAGAAATCATTCGCAGTTATTACATTCCGGGTAACCACGGCCATAATGTCCCTTGAATCATAAAGCTCAGATATAGAATTAGAAGTTTTTACAGCATTTTTATTTAAATCAGTAAAAATTTGTTGACTCCTAGCCAAACCTTTATCTTCGAAAAACACGATAGGAATAGTTTCACTTCCTAAGCTTTCATCTTCTTTAATGGCTTCCAGAATCGCAGCTTTTCTATGCTGACCGTCATTTATTAAAAACCTTGCATCCATTGATACTTCAAGCATTCCAGTATCTGCATTTTCTGGATTAGGCTTGTATGTAAACCTTCCATCTATTGATGCCGCAAGTGCAGAAAATACATAGCTATCACGGTTATCGATAATATATTTACAAATAATCGGAACTCTTGCTTCATTTAGTTTTCTTTGAGCACGATATTCCGGCAAAACATATTCATCATCATTTGGAAATAATCTTTCAATCATGTTAAGTGGAACCATCGCAATGTAGTATTCTTTCTTTGCTTGTACCCCACGAACAACAGGAAATTTATAAACGAATTCCATATCGGCCCCTAACAAAAATATATACTTAAGTAGATTACTTAAGTATATATTTTGCATAATGATTATTCAATGAATACGATTAGCTAACATTTACTTATTCTGGATCAACTTCCAGAAAGGCAGATCCTCAATATATATAGGATCGCCAGTTCCAATTTTTACAATACTGTTGTGCTTTTTTAGGTGCTTAATGTCATTAAATAGTCGCTGTTCTGTATTGCTCTTTGTCTCAGTATTAAATACGAAATCAACATCTGACGGTTTCAAGTCAGCTACATTGTGTACAACCCAAGTCAAAATATATTTTGAATAATCATCTTCTCCTGTTCCAAAATGGTTCAGAAACTGAGTGGATAAGATTGTCCCAACTCCAAATTCTCGTCCTTCTTTTAAAATCTTCTTTAAAGAAGGGAAGCCTTCACTCATGAAATTATCAGCTTCATCAACCAATATCATTTTTGTCAGTTGTCTATATTTTCCAGACAATTTGCTAGATCCAGATGCCTGCATTTGTGAATAGAAAAGATCCAAGGTAATTGCAATTACAAGACTCTGAATATCAGGATCATATCCAGAAAGGTCGAAAACAACCACTCCATGCAATAAGTCAAATAAAGATTTTGTATTATTTTCATTCCCCTCAAACACTTGGAATTGATGCAATTTATTCATTGCGGCTGCAAGAGAATCAGTTTTCTTTATCTCTTCATTATTCGCATAAATCTCATACACATTTTCAAAAGTCGGCGCTTCTCTCTCCCATGTTTCTGGTTTTCCCTCTTCAATTCCTGCTTTGTGATAAGCCTCTAAAATACATTGAAATAAGGTATCTTGTTGCTTTGGGCCTAATCCATACACTTTAGACAAAGTGTCTTTAAATGAATTTGCAATATGAATAGGAAGCAACGGCTTAAAAGTAGCAGTCTTTGTCAGCGCAAGAGGATTAAACGGCAAGTGATATGGTTTATAAACTTTGGCGTTTGTTGCCTGAACAAAATCCTCCTTGGTTTCGTTATAATCGCCCTTATAATCAAACACCAATATTCCAATTGGACGGCCGTCAATATTCTTTCCTTGCTCACGGAAAAGTTGTGTAATAAGTGACTTAGTAAACTGAGTTTTTCCAGTTCCCATTGTCCCAATAATACCCATATTCGTATGAAACACTTGATCAGTATCATTAGGTTTCCAGAATACCGGTTTTCCGTCGAGACGATTTTTTCCAAACAAAACGGAGATTCCAAGTTCCTGGAATTGCTCACTATTTGTCGGATCTTCAGATTCACTTATATATGCATTCGAAGGAGTTGGCTCTTTCACCTCAGTATTAGTTTCATCATTTGATGAAGAACTCTGCTGCGACGTGCTCTCATTTGTTTTGTTAGATTCTTCAGCTTTCTCTTCTACATATGGAGTGGCCACAATATTCTTTACATCCCCTTGCAGTTCAGAAATATCCTGCTTGCAAAGAGGAACAAAGTTTTCACCTTCAGAATTCATGCCATTTGCAATATCTTCTACAGATCTCAATATCAATTGATATTCATCGACTTCTGGCACTTCGATAAAATTGATAATATCTTCCTTAAAGGAAGTTTTCTTTTGGGCTAATCCCTTTTTAAACGAAAGCACTGCACCTTTCCCTATTGCTTCTCTGATGTCATTCGATATGATGTAATCTTCGTTTAATAATTGTTCTCGATATTGGTCAAGCACAGCATCCCAATTCTGAGTATTGTCAATATTGTAAACTTTCATTTTTTTGCAACTATTTATCAGAAGCTGCATCATGAAATTTCTATTTACTTTGTATGTGATCTCACCCAAATCCTCGTTATTTGGATTTAATGCATTTTCCAAACCGTCAGCTGTACTTGAAGCTTGCACAAAAGCTTTAGCAATGACTTCGCTTGGATTATTCCCGGTTTTCACTTCCGTTGGATAGAAATACACATGTAAAACATTATTTTTATTATGTAATCCGATAAATAACAGGTCATCACTTGTTGGGCCTTTTTCAAACCCTAAGTTCTTTGCCGAAAGGATGCCTTCATGTTGTGACAGACCAGCGCCTCCTGAGACCCGAAGCATTTCTTCCATCGAGATCGGAACCCATAGAATATTTGGATGTCTTAAATAAGCCAGCATCAATTTTATGCCAGCAACAATACTAATCTTTTCTCTGGAAAAATTAGAATCTTTATTTCCAACTGTTTTCTTGGAGGAAACGAGTCTTAGAAGCCAGTCTCCATTCACTGCATTGAATAAATTAATGACTCTTGCGATTTGAGACGAATCAGCATGAACGCCTTTCTCCAGTAGATATTCATGAATAACTTTAGAATATTGCTGGGATTTTTGGGTCACCGTGATAGCATCATACCCACTGCTCGAAGTATATTGATCGCTATAATGGATAATCAATAAATTAGACTCTGCTTCCTTTTCGCAGAAAAAATCCAGATCCACCTTCGGGTCAACAAAAACGACCCAGTTAGATGAAAAATAAATATTATCCATCTTTGCTTCCGCTTTAAGATCAATCTGGGTGGAAATTCCTACTCCAGGTTGAAAAGGATTTCCTGTATCACTCACTTGATAAAGTGAATTACACAACTCAGCAACTTTTTCCAATTTAGTATCTTTAGCATACTTAGAGCCAAAACCAGTTCTATATCTAACCCCATACCTACTAGAAGGAACGCCTGAAAGAATGCTACCTAAAGAGACACCAGTAGTGATTTGATCCATAGTAGCTATTTCAGAAGTCACTTCGGATTCCATTTCATAGAAAGTGATATGCGCATAAGAATAATCACTTCCAGTGTCTTTGTGGAAATAGCATTTAACCTTTTTAGCTAATATGTCCTCAAGGTCATTCATAGCTGTTCCCGAATCGATTGCCAATTTTTCTTCGTTGAGGAATTTTGTTAATTCATTTTGATTTTTCAAATAACAAAAAGCATTATTCAAAAAATCCGATGTATATACATGTACTTCGAATTTCAAAAGCTTATCAATATCAGGAGTTTTTTTAACTGCGTGGCAATAGTACTGTGCAATTCCTTGAAGAATCTCAGTACAATCCCCCATATTAATGAGATTAATCTTTATATCACGGTTATTAATATCGTCAAAAATATAGCGGAAATGGCTGGAAAATTCTTCTACCTTGTCTTCAACTAATCTTGCAACGTAGCGACGTCCTCCCATATATTTCCGATCTTTTACCGGTGCATAATGCTTCCACTCAAGTGAATACGCTTGATCAGAAACCTTGTAAACAATTTTATTCCGTTGGATATATGGCAATAGATATATAGATGTTAATCGGTCGATAATAATGTCAGAGGCTTTATCAAACCCTTTTTCATCTAATAGTGCAAGCTGATATGCAACATTAAGAACATGAAAAGGAGTAAACAATATTTCATTGCCATCTCCAACAATTAATGTACCAAGCCACAGACTATGTTGCTGCTTGGCAGTAAGCGGAATATTTACTCCAGATTCAGAAAACTGAGATGTAAATGCTTTTACATAGTTCTCTGCTGCAGCTCGAAATTTATCATCTCCAATATACGCTAACGTAGGCGTTGTTTCTGATTTTTCAAAAGCTTTCAAATACTCTATATAAGCATTTTTCAGATCTTCATTAATATCCAAATCACAGATATTAATCGATGGATTACGATCGAAGTAGTATTCATTTAAAGAACCAGTAAGAACCTTATTATGAATGAATTTATTCTCTAAGTTCAGCTCACGTCCAAGGTTTTCTTTTACAAAATACTCTTGAGAATCTCTTTGAATTTGCAGATCGCCAGACAAAGTAAAACTGCTTTGATAGGTTAGCTTTTCTCTGAGAATATGGCGCCCAGTGATTTCTTGGCTTCTTGCCTCATCAGGATAAAGAATGAAAGGGATATTAATTCCTGCAAATGAAATTGAAATATTTATTCCACTTCCATAATTAGATAGATCATCTTCTGATGAAAACAAATCTAAGCGCGTTTTATAATCACATGAGTATTCCTGATTATCATTCAATTTTTCAGAAATTATTTCTTCGCCCGCCTGATTAAAAATCAAATTAGTCCCAACGCCCAACAATTTAATCTTGCATTTATTAGTCTTTTTCCTGTAATCAATTAAAAAGCTCGTCTTAATTGTGGGAATCAAATAATGAGGCGGTATGGATATGATACAGATTTTAAAAACATACGAAATCTCATTGTCGCTATCTTCGATAACGATTTTTTTAAATTGAATCGGAGTTTCTTGAAATTTGAATATAAGATCTTTGTTATCCCGTTCAACCTCTATACCTTCGTTATCAATGCAAGAATTTAAAATCTTAATATTACATTCAATTCTCAAAGATACTTGAGGAAATTTATCTGAATTAAAGATCAAGATGTCTTTAACACGCTTTTTTGTTTTTTGAGACCCTTCATTCCTGATAAAAAGTTCTTCATCATAAGGGTATGGATTTATTGGGACATCTCGGTAAGCAGTAATGTTTTTATTCTCTATCAACAAAGGTTTTTCTTTTTTTGATTGCTTTTTTTCTATTGCCGCTAATACCTGTTGATATGTGAACGGATTACTCCACTGGTCAATATCTTTATTTTTAGCTTTGATTACTTCATCAATAAACTTTTCATCAAAGTCTGAAGAAAGATCTGTTTCGACATTTCCAAATCTAACGCTGCGATCAATAGTCTCAAACAAATCATTGTTATTTTTTATTTCTCTAGTTAACTGACTGTCAGAAAATGTCCCAAATTCCGTCTTGCCATCCATATAGAAAAGTCTAAAACCAGGAAACACTTCTCTTCCAATTACCCCACCGCTCATTATTGCGAGAAATTCACGGTATTCATACAGTGCTGTTTTATCACTAAAAACGTCTTCTTCTCTTCTGTTTAATTCGAACTTCAAGATATTTTTTTCTAACGGAGATAGCTTTGTACTGTCAGAAACCATTTCCTTAATGTCATTTATCAAATTTTCAGGATAAAATGGCATACCCGAAGCAGACATATTCCTAGTGCCGCTTAATGCACTGTCAATAGGATTAGAGGTAATCATTAATAGAGGCATTCTTGCTTCATTAGCAGCATTTCGTAAGGTAGCTCCAAGAAAGTCACTAGTCATACCTTTATCTTGGGCTGCTATTATTACTTCCATATTCTTTACACGCATCGTCGCGGTGCGATAAATAGATCCATCCATGCAAGAATACTCATAGATTCCTTCACTATTTGACTCATTTAAAAGCGAGATCAAGGATTCTTTAACATTTTGAACCATTTCTTCATCATCCAGCTTCAAGCAAAAACTTTCCGCAGGCAGTAACGTTCCTTGTCCGGATTGTTCCTGAAAATAGCTGATTATTTTTTTTGCAATAAATTCATAAAATTCTTTTAACATATTGAGCATCCCCGCTATCGCTTTTCTTGTCTAGCAGATTAAGTCTTGTAAAGAAGTCTTGGAGTAAGGTTTTAGACGTGTTATCAAGATAAACGCCTCTTTTTTCGTACTCATTAAATAAATC
>Ga0256404_1008611_pt1 | contig 15211 bp, 16 predicted proteins | sample RumenRJG_01DNA_FD_185990 | JGI IMG/M metagenome (GOLD analysis project Ga0256404, IMG submission 185990) | Bovine rumen microbial communities from Lethbridge, Alberta, Canada - RJG_01 | ecosystem: Host-associated > Mammals > Digestive system > Stomach > Rumen | place: Canada: Alberta | collected...
TATCTCACGCAATACCGCAATATCCGGGAGGCTCGCAAGGCCATCCATAACTACATCAACGTGTATAACTTCCAGCGCTGCCACTCAGCTATCGGGAACGTTCCTCCAGCGGAACGCTACTTCCCAGGCCTGCTACTCAATGCCGCAAAGGCTGTTGCCTGATACATTTAGAAATTTAGCGATTTTGGTCTTGACAAGCGTGCCACTATACTACCTCTGTATTATATCTTATTTGGTAGTGTAAAAAACTACCCCCTGTGTGTACGATTTTAGTTTACCACTTCATGAAGAATCCGGAGGAACTGCGGGGGGTGCCGGCAGGATGCGCAATCTTTATCTGCAATATTTATTATCGGGAAATCGAGGCGCAGCTGCGGGAGATGGGAATCAAAAATCCCGTGGAGTATTTCAGCGATGAATGTTTGTCCCATATGTATGCAGGAAAACTTCCGGATGAGGAGGCGTGAGGATGCTGGAGCTTGGTGTGCAGACAAAGGAGATCGTGCGGGATGAGGATCCGGAGCAGGGATTCCGTATGATGCGGGCGGCAGGATTTTCCTGCGCGGATTTCAGCCTGAATGCGTATTTGCTGAATCTCGATATTTACGATTCGTGTCTGAATCATTTCTTTGATGCGGATATCGAGGAGCTGGAACGTTTCTTTGCGCCGCATAAAGAAGGCGCAGCAAGGGCGGGGGTGCGCATCCATCAGATGCATATGCCGTATCCGATCTACGTCCCTCAGGGATCTGAGGAAATCAATGCGTATCTCTGGCACCAGATGGCACCGAAAAGCCTGCAGATCTGCGCTTTCCTGGGTTGCCGCTATCTGGTGGTGCATGGTTTCAAGCTGGCACGGGAGCTCGGCAGCGAGGAGCTGGAGTGGGCGCAGACGGAGAAGTTCATTCATTTTCTGGCGCCGATGGCGAAGGAGCTTGGCATTACGCTTTGTGTTGAGAATCTTTATTCCAGCCTTGGCGGTCACATGCTGGAGGGACCGTGCTGCAATGCGCGGAGGATGGCGAAGCGCATCGACCGCATCAATGCGCAGTACGGTGCAGAGGTGCTCGGGTTCTGTTTCGATACGGGGCATGCGAATCTGGTCGGCCTCGATATGGAGGATTTCGTTACTACGCTGGGAAAGCGTCTGAAGGTGCTGCATATTCATGATAACGACGGTGTGAAGGATCTCCATCAGATTCCCTATACGTTTACGCGGACACGGGAGAATGCCTGCTCGACGGATTGGGATGGATTCCTGCGCGGCCTGCGTGCGATTCATTACGATGGCGTACTGAATTTTGAGACGACACCGGTGCTGACGTCGTTTCCAGTGGAAATGAGGGAGGATGTCCTGAGGTTCCTGGCTCGGATCGGTAAGTACTTTTCTGGGCAGATTCAGGGCAACGGCGACGCTGGCATCTACATGTGATACAATATATGGTAGGAATCGCCGCTGATGAACGCGAAATTATACATGCAGGATGTAGAGTGTCTGTATGAGGGATTGTTTTCCAAAATTACAAATAGTAATGGCGGGGGAGACGATGGAAAGTATACTGTATCATGGCTCAAATCATACGATTGAGCAGCCGTTATATGGCTTGGGCAAGACTACGAACGACTACGGCCGAGGCTTTTACTGTACGCGTGAGCTGGAGCTTGCGAAGGAGTGGGGCTGTGCTGGCGGCTTGGATGGCTTTGCTAATGAGTATGTGCTCGAGCGGGCGGATGAGCTGTCGGTATTGCGGCTGAATGAGGAGCCGTACAATATATTGAACTGGCTGGCGATACTGGCGGAGCATCGCACGTACTGGCAGCGGGGCAGCGTCTCGGCGCAGGCGAAGCGATATCTGCACGATAATTTCCTTGTGGATACGTCTGACTATGATGTCATTGTAGGCTATCGGGCGAACGATTCGTATTTCTCCTTTGCGCAGGCTTTTGTGGCCAATGGCATATCGCTGCGCCAGCTATCGCAGGCTATGCGGCTGGGCAGGCTTGGCGAACAGGTGGTGCTCATGAGCCGGGAAGCCTTTGAGCATCTACAATTTCGCCGCAGCATTCCGGCGCCTGGCGAGATTTACTTCGCGAAAAAGACGGAACGCGATCAGGCGGCACGGCGCGAGTATCGTCGTCTGACGCAGGAGACAAATCTAGCAGATGATATCTTCATGCTGGATATCATGCGGGAGGGGATGAGGAGCGATGATCCACGCTTACGCGGCTGACTATGTCGATGATGCGCAACGGACGCTCGGGACGATGCTGGACTTCGGCGTGAATGAGTGTGGCTACGGGGCGGCCGAGGTCATGAATCTGTTCATCGGCTCAGGGGGCGCGCGGCAGTTCGCGGCGGGAAATCCGACCTATGTGGTGGGGATGACCGGCTGTGAGCTGTTCCGGGCGGTGCTCCGCAAGGCAGGGCTGCAGGATCCGGCGGTGGATGACGTCATGTATCTTGATAAGTCACCCGAGTATTGGGCGGGCTGGGCGCTCGCCTACTATCAGTGGTACTATGACTACACGTTCAGTGAGATACTGGAGGCCGTGCCTGTAGATGATGTGCTGCGCATGTATGACACGTTGCACGAGGCCGATATCACCAAATTCGTCTCAGTCATGGATGAGCGTCTGGCAAAGGTGTACAAGGGAACGCGCTTCGCTCGCATGTGCGAATCGTGTGGCATAGCGTATGCGAAACTGGCCGAGGAAACGGGAATCCCACTAGAAAAAATAGAGCGCTGGAGCAGCGTGCGTGGCAGCATCAATGCGGCTAGGGCCGAGGACGCGGTGAAAGTCAGCAAGGCTATCGGCTGCGATGTGGGGAGATTGCTGGACCGGATATAATAGGAATCTCTGCCCCACGTCGAATGGGGGGATGATGGTATTTCCTATGAGGAGTTCTAGATGGCACTCGCGGATAAGGCCCACTTATCGTGGTGATCTATCTACGGCGGAGCCGGCAATGGCAGCGGAGATTTCAGAGTCGGGGTGAGTCATGGATTCATCATTTCAGCAATACGAGCGGGCGCTCGGGTTCTGGCGGGCTCGTCGGCTCACGGAGGCGCGGGCGGTGCTCGAGGGGGCTTGGCGTGCGACGGGGCGGCGGTCGGTGTATGGGACGCTGCTCATGGGCTACATACTGCGTGATAGTCGGCAGTATGTGTCGGAAATCGAGTGGCTGCGGCGTCTGGTAAAGGAGTTCGCGGCGGCACCGGAGCGGGAGCAGCTCGCGGATGCCTGGAGCCTGCTGGGCTCAGCCTATCGGACACTCGGGCTCGCGCGCGAGGCGGTCGCAGCGCTGCTACGGTCAGCAGAAATAGAGCCGAGGCCGCGACAAAAGCTCATCGAGTGCAGCAATGCGATATTCGCGGCGAATGCGGCACCGGTAACGGCGTATGGTGCGGCGGAGATGCAGAGGCTCTATGCGCGGTATCGGGAGCTGCTGCAGGACTATATGGCGTCGCTCGGGGCGGTGCCGTATGGGCGGCCGGAATGGCGGCATGAGCAGATCCGCGTGGGGTATATCTCAGCGGACCTGCATGAGCATCCCGTGGCGCAGTATGTGCGGTCGCTCCTCACGCGCTATGATGCGGATGCTTTCCGTGTATATGTTTATGATATCGGGCGGACGCACGATGCGGTGACGGCGGCGCTGCAGCGGCCGGAGGCCGTATGGCGCGAGGCCGCAAAGCTGGCTGAGGCGGGAGATTTCGCTGGTCTCGCAGCACAGATACGGGCCGATGAGATCGATGTGCTCGTGGACCTCGCGGGTCATACGAGCGGCAATGCGCTGCCGGTCTTCGGCTGGCGGGCGGCACCGGTGCAGATTTCCGGGCTGGGCTATTTCAATAGTACAGGGCTCTATGAGACGACGGGCTTTCTCTCGGACGTGTACTGTGCGCCGGAGGCAGAGTCGCCGTATTTCGTCGAGCCATTGCTCCGGTTGCCGCACTCGCATTTCTGCTATGAGCCGTACAGTGAGTTCCCGGAGCCGGGCGCGCCGCCGTGTCTCGCGCGGGGCTATGTGGCGTTCGGCTGCTTCAATAATTTCGCCAAGCTGACGGACGAGATGCTGCGCCTCTGGGGGCGGATTCTCGCGGCGCTGCCGACGGCGCGGCTCGTGCTGAAGCACCAGCTGTTCGACAGTGCCGAGGGGCTTGCGTACACGCGGGAGCGGTTCGCGCGGCTCGGGCTGCCGCTGGAGCGCATCGAGCTGCGCGGCTTCTCGCATGACTATCTGGCGGAGTATCGGGAGATCGACATCGCGCTCGATCCGAGTCCCTATCCGGGTGGGGCGACGACCTGCGAGGCGCTATATATGGGTGTGCCGGTCGTGACGCTCGTGGGGGACCGGCATGGGGCGCGGTTCGGGTACAGTTTTCTCGCCAATATCGGGCTCGCCGAGCTCGCAGCACCGACTCCGGAGCGGTATGTGGAGCTCGCGGTCGGGCTGGCACAGGATGCGGAGCTGCTGTGCGCGCTTCATGTCGGCCTGCGCGGCCTGATGCAGCATTCGCCGCTCATGGATGGGCAGCAGTATGTGCGGGACGTGGAGGAACTGTATCGGCGGCTCGTGGTGCAGGCACGGAGCAGGATTAGCGACGACTGATATAGAATCCCCCAATAAAGGTAAATGTCGACATGGGTTGAAACAGATAGAGGTACAGGCATGACAGAGAAGGATATAGCTGAGGTCTTGCGGAAGTATAAAAGCGGTGACAGCTCGGAAAAGGAGGCAGTGCAAGCCTTGCGCGAGCTGCCGTTCGAGGATATGGGATTCGCCGAGGTGGATCACCATCGCGAGATGCGGCAGGGTTTCCCCGAGGTCATTTATGCCGAGGGCAAGACGCAGGAGCAGGTGCTGGCCATCATGAAGTCGTTGCTGGCCCATGGCGAGGGCAATGTCATGGCGACGCGGGCCAGCCGTGAGAAGTACGATTTCGTGCATAGGGAAATACCGGAGGCCAGCTACGATGAAGCGGCGCGCATCATATATGTCGAGCGGGTGCAGGCGCCTGTCGATGAGGAGCATCGCATCCTGATCCTCACGGCAGGGACGAGCGATATCCCCGTGGCAGAGGAAGCCAAGCTCACAGCGCAGCTCTATGGCAATACGGTGGAGTCGTATTATGACTGCGGCGTAGCCGGCATCCATCGCCTGTTCGCGCATCTCGACTCGATCCGGCAGGCGAATGTCCTCATCGTCATCGCGGGCATGGAGGGAGCGCTCGCGAGCGTGGTCGGCGGCCTCACGGACCGGCCGATCATCGCGGTGCCGACGAGTGTGGGCTATGGTGCCTCACTGCATGGCCTGGCGGCGCTGCTCTCGATGCTGAACAGCTGTGCGGCCGGGGTGTCGGTCGTGAATATAGACAACGGCTTCGGGGCCGGGGTGCTCGCGAGCAAGATCAATCATATGCGCTGAGGTTGACTTGGAGCCAGCTACAGGTGGTATGATATAATCGCGATAGGCTGGAGAAGAGGCTGTCGGAGGAGGACCGCGCTAGCGGTGGTGGGGGTGGCGAGTAGGTAATCATACTCGAGTGCTAAAGCATAAACGGCCCACGAATCGAAAAGCCTAAGCAGCCGAATAATCTATTTGTTACCGTAACGCCGCGTAGCGCCTCGCCACCCCTATCGCCTCGCTGCGCTCGGCACTTCCCCCAAAGGGGGGGCAGCTTGCATAACGCCCTCTTCCCCTCAGGGGAAGGCTAAGAGGAGGAAATATATGAAGGCGATATATCTTGATTGTTTCTCGGGGATCAGCGGCAATCTGCTGCTGGGTGCGTTCCTGCAGGCGGGAGTACCGGCGTCGTATCTGGAGCGCGAGCTCGCGAAGCTGGGGCTGGCGTCAGAGTATGAGATAAAGATATCTGATGTGAACCGGGGCGGCATCCGTGGTGTCTATGTCGAGGTGAAGCTGACGGGAGCGGTGTCTGAGCACGACGCCCCGACGGAGCATCATCATGAATATTCAAGTGAGGCGCATCAGCATGCGGACCATCATGTTCATCGCACGATGCGGGATATACGGGCAATCATAGAGGGGTCGTCGCTGTCAGCGCCGGTCAGGCAGCAGAGCCTGGCGATTTTCGAGGCCGTGGCGCGGGCTGAGGGCAAAGTCCACGGGCAGCCGCCGGAGGAGGTTCATTTCCATGAGGTCGGTGCGGTCGACTCGATCGTCGATATCGTCGGTACGGCGATATGCCTGGACTATCTCGAGATCAAGCGCGTGTTCGCCTCGCCAATCAATGTGGGCAGCGGTACGGTCCGCTGCGCGCATGGCCTCATGCCGGTGCCGGCCCCGGCTACGACCGAGCTGCTGACGGGATGGCCGTGGTATCAGAATGGCGACCGTGAGCTGGCGACGCCTACCGGCGCAGCCGTCATCCGGACGATGGCAGAGCCCTCGGACCGGCAGGGATTGCCGACCGGCTTTGTGACGGAGAAGATTGCCTACGGCGCGGGCGGCTGGGAGCTCGAGCTGCCGGATGTCCTGCGCATGTATGTCGGTGAGTACGAGGGGGCAGCCGAGGCGAAGCGGCTGTTGCTCGAGACGAATATTGATGATATGAGTCCGGAGATATACAGCTATCTCTATGATAAGCTGTTCGCAGCCGGAGCCCTCGATGTATGGACGACGCCTATATATATGAAGAAAAACCGTCCGGCTGAGAAATTATCCGTGCTCGTAACTGCAGACAAGTGCGAGGCCTGCACCAGCATCATATTCCGTGAGACGACGACGATCGGGTTGCGTGTGCTGCCTCTGGCTGAGCGCATCGAGGCGTCCCGGCATATGGCTCAGGTCGATACGCTGTATGGCCGCGTAGCCTGCAAGGTCAGTGCCTACGCCGGCGAGATCGTCAATGTGGCGCCGGAGTACGAGGACTGCCGGCGGCTGGCGGAGGCATCCGATGTACCGCTGAAGCGCATTCAGCAGGCTGCGGTGGAGGCACTCCAGGCCCGGTTGGGATGAATTTTGATTTGCGGCAGGGTGGCAAGTATATTTACTTGACAAAGCCATTACTGACCGCTATAATGGATTGAGGTTGTTGCTTGATGATGAAGCTGAACATCCGCGAACTGGCAGCCATGCCAGGGCGCGAAGTATCATTTTCCTACAGCGCTACGCCTCAGGAGCTTGAGCTCTTGGAGGAAAGTGTGGAGTTCCTGGACGCTATCGAGGTCCGGGGGACAGCGGTGTATACGGGGCATTCCTATCGTGTGACCGGTGAGGTCCATGACCGGGTTCGCTATGTCTGTGACCGTTGCCTGAAGGATTGTGAGGAGCAGCAGGTTCATGAGCTGAGCGAAGATTATCCGGCTGAGGGAGCTTCGGACACGGATGATTATGCAGATGCGATTCATGACGACTGGCTGGATATCGAGCCGCTCGTGCGCGATACGGTCATAGCTGCTCAGCCGTTGTCTCATCTCTGCCGTCCTGATTGCAAGGGGCTTTGTCCGGTGTGCGGGCATGACCTCAATGAGGGCGACTGCGGCTGCGACTGCACCGTCATCGATCCGCGTATGGCGGCGTTGAAAGCGTTACTAAATAATGATGATATTTAGGAAATCCTTTTTTAAGGAGGTGTATCCGACATGGCAGTACCTAAGCGTAGACAGTCCAAGGCCCGCCGCGACAAGCGTCGTGCTAACTGGAAACTGACGGCTCCGGGCTATGTAGAGTGCCCGCAGTGCCACGAGCCCCGTCTGCCGCATCATGTGTGCCCTGAGTGTGGCTACTATGACGGCAAAGAGGTTATCGAGGCCGCTGAGTAATAGCGAGATGGTAAGCAGGACTTTTTATAGTCCTGCTTATTTATTTTTTGTTTCAAATTGACGATGAAACCGATTACATTGGGGCGACAGTGATAGGAACCGCAAAATAGGGGTTGCATTTTGATTCGGCAGTGTCTATAATAGTCATGAACAACTCATGGTAGCAGGTACTAAAACCTGACTCCATCAGACAGAACGGACAGGGGGTGAACGAGTGGCTCGCATAAAGAAGAAGATACGGCAGGAAGAGCTCATGGCCCAGGTCAGGGAGAAGCCGTTCCTGACAGATGAGGAGCTGGCGCAGCGTCTGCACGTGTCCGTCCAGACCATCCGCCTCGATCGCCTCGAGCTCGGCATTCCGGAGCTCCGGGGCCGTATACGGCGCATGGCGGAGAGTGCCCAAAACAAGATCAAGGCAATCCAGAGCGGCGATGTGGTCGGTGAGCTCATCGATCTCGAGCTCGGCCACTCGGGCATCTCGCTGCTGCGGGTGACCGATGATATGGTTTTCGCCCGCACGAAGATAGCCAAGGGCTACTACATGTTCTCGCAGGCGAATTCGCTGGCGCTGGCTATCATAGATGCACCGATGGCTGTCACCGGCGTCGCCAATGTGAAATACAAGATCCCGGTGCACGTGGGTGAGAAGCTCATCGCCAAGGCAGAAATAGTGAAAGTACGTGGCAATAAGTATTTCGTATGGGTAAAGACACATAACGATACTCAGGAAGTATTCCGGGCCAAGTTCATACTGGTGTCGATGAACGACGATGGCCTGGCTGACAAATAGGGTAGATAGGCAGATGTAAGGAGCGTAACTCCATGAAGATAGCGGTTGATGCGATGGGTGGCGATTACGCACCGGAACAGGTCGTATTCGGTGCAGTTCGGGCAGCCAAGAAGTATAATTGTGAAATAGTCCTCGTGGGCGATGAGGCCCGCATCCGTGAAGTGCTGAAGCGCGTGTCGGGATGGGAGAAGCTCGGCATCACGATCCAGCACGCCTCGCAGGTCGTCGAGATGGGTGAGCATCCGGCAGAGGCTGTCCGTACGAAGAAGGACGCTTCCATCGTGGTGGCCACCCGGCTCGTCAAAGATGGTGTATGTGATGCCGTTTTCTCGGCCGGCTCCACCGGCGGAGCAGTCACGGCTGCCCAGCTCCTGCTGCGGCGCATCAAGGGCATCAGCCGTCCGACGATAGCGACGCCGATGCCGACGCCAAAGGGCGTCACCCTCATGCTCGATTCAGGTGCCATCGTCGATGCCAAGCCAGAAAATCTCGTGCAGAACGGTCTGATGGGCTCCCTTTACGCCGAGTATGTTTTCGGCAAGAAGAATCCGCGCGTCGGCCTCCTGAACATCGGCGAAGAGGAGACGAAGGGCAATGAGCAGGCCAAAGCCACGTATCATCTGCTGAAGCAGGTCACGACATTCAACTTCGGCGGCAATGCGGAGGGGCGCGACATTCCGAAAGGGAATTTCGACGTAATAATTTGTGATGGATTTACCGGCAATGTTGTGCTAAAATTTGCAGAGGGCCTTGCGAAGACGATCATGAAGCTGATCAAGGAAGCCATCAAAGATGGCGGCATACTGGCCAAGCTCGGAGCGATACTGGTCATGCCGGCGCTGAAGAAGCTCGGCCGCCGTCTCGATGTCACGGAGTACGGCGGAGCGCCGCTCCTCGGCGTGAATGGCTGCGTACTGATCGGGCATGGCTCCTCGAATGCCAAGTCCGTATGCAGTGCAATCGGTGTGGCAGTAGACTATGTGAACAGCGATGTCGTAAGCCGCATACGTGAGTCTCTGGCAAAGGAAGAAATCCTGCTGAATGATAGCGCAGAAAAAGGCAACCCGCATCATAAAATGGGCTGAGGAGGACAAAGTTAAATGTTTGAAAACAATGTGATCTGCAAGCTGCTGAATATCAAATACCCGATTTTCCAGGGCGGTATGGCCTGGATCGGTACGGCAGAGCTCGCATCCGCGGTCTCGAATGCAGGTGGTCTGGGCATCATCGGCGCCGGTCATATGCCGCCGGAGGTGCTGCGCGCTGAAATACAGAAATGCAAGGGCTGGACGGATAAGCCGTTCGGTGTCAATGTCATGCTCATGAGCCCTTATGTCAAAGAAGTCATGCAGGTCGTGCTCGAGGAGCGCGTACCGGTCGTGACGACGGGCGCCGGCAATCCGGGCGAGTATGTGCCGGAGCTCAAGGAAATCGGCTCGAAGGTCATCCCCGTCGTGGCCTCTGTTGCGCTCGCGAAGCGTCTCGTGCGCTCGGGGGCTGATGCGGTCATCGCTGAGGGCACGGAGTCAGGCGGCCATATCGGCGAGATCGCGACGATGCCGCTCATCCCGCAGGTCGTGGATGCCGTCGATGTGCCGGTCATCGGTGCCGGCGGTATCGGCGATTCGCGCGGCATGGCGGCGGCTTTCGCGCTCGGTGCCAGCGCCGTGCAGATGGGCTCCCGCTTCGTCATGAGCGAGGAGTGCATCGCGCATCCGAACTACAAGAAGATGGTCCTCAAAGCCCGTGACCGCTCGACGGTCGTAACGGGCCGCACGCTCGGTCATCCGGCGCGCGTGCTGCAGAACAAGCTGACGCGCAAGTTCTTCGAACTCGAGTCGAGCAATGCTCCGGCCGAGGAGCTCGAGAAGCTCGGCGTCGGCAGCCTGCATCGTGCTACGCATGAGGGTGATGTCGAGAACGGATCGGTCATGATCGGCCAGATTTCAGGCATGCTGAATGATATAAAACCAGTGAAGCAGATCATAGAGGATATTGTTAATGGCCTGCCGCAGGCATTCCAGGCGGCTGAGGCAAATTGTAAATAAATATCGTAGCTGCAGGGGGTAATAAAGTGAATAAACTGGCATTCGTATTCCCGGGACAGGGAGCCCAGGCTGTGGGAATGGGCAAGGATTTCTATGAGCAGTATCCGATCGCGAAGAAGCTGTTCGAGCAGGCGGATGAGGCTCTGGGATACTCCATCAAGGATATGTGCTTCGAGGGTCCGGCTGAGGATCTGAAGCTGACGGCCAACACGCAGCCGGCCATCCTGACGATGAGCGTCATCGCTTATGAGCTGCTGAAGGAAAATGGTGTGGAGCCTGATGTGACTGGCGGCCACAGCCTCGGTGAGTATTCGGCCCTCGTAGCTGCCGGTGCTCTCGATTTCCAGGATGCCGTAGTACTCGTGCATCATCGTGGGCAGTACATGCAGGAGGCCGTTCCGGTCGGTCAGGGCGGCATGGCAGCGATCATCGGTCTCGGTGACGATGTCATCATCGATGCCTGCCAGAAGGCATCGGAGAGCGCCGGTGCGGTGCAGGCTGTCAATTTCAACTGCCCGGGTCAGACGGTCATCGCCGGCACGACCGCAGGTGTAGAGGCGGCTGTGGAGACGCTGAAGGCAGCCGGGGCCAAGAAGGCAGTCATCCTGCCGGTATCGGCACCGTTCCATTCGACGCTCATGGAGCCGGCGGCAAAGAAGCTCGCGGCTGAGCTGGACAAGACGGATATACGCGATGCATCAATACCCGTAGTGTCGAACTTTACGGGCAAGCTCGAGACGAGCGCTGCGGACATAAAGGCCAACCTCGTGGCTCAGGCAGATCATCCGGTCAAATGGATCGACTGCGTGCATACGATGCAGGAATTCGGTGCCGATACGTTCGTAGAGGCCGGACCGGGCAAGACGCTCTGCGGCTTCAACCGCCGCATCGACAAGACGGGCATCAAGAGCCTGAACGTAGAAAATATCGAGAGCCTGCAAAAAACTCTTGACTATTTACGGGAGGTTCGCTAATATGCTTTTAGACGGTAAATGCGCTCTGGTCACGGGCGCCTCGCGCGGCATCGGCCGGGCAATCGCGCTGAAGCTGGCCAGCGAGGGCGCCAAGGTCGCGATCAACTACGCCGGCAGCCAGGCGAAAGCCGAAGCGGTCAAGGCGGAGATCGAAGCGGCCGGCGGTACGGCCATCGTCGTCCAGGCTGATGTTTCTGATGCGGCGGCCGTTGAGGCCATGGTCAAGACCGTCACCGATGCGTTCGGCACGATCGACATCCTCGTCAACAATGCCGGCATCACGCGCGATGGTCTGCTCATGCGCATGAAGGAAGAAGATTTCGATGCGGTGATCAATACGAACCTCAAGGGCGTGTTCCACTGCACGAAGATCGTTTCGAAAATCATGATGAAGAAGCGCTATGGACGCATCGTCAATATGGCTTCTGTCGTCGGTCTCATGGGCAACGCCGGTCAGACGAACTATGCCGCTGCCAAGGCCGGTGTGATCGGTTTTTCGAAATCGGCTGCCAAGGAGCTCGCAGCGCGCGGCATCACGGTGAACATGGTGGCACCGGGGTGCATTAATACCGATATGACCGCAGTCCTGCCGGACAAGGTCAAGGAGGGCATGCTGGCCGCCATACCGCTCAAGCGTATCGGCGAAGCGGAGGATGTGGCGAAAGCCGTATGTTTCCTCGTATCTGATGAAGCATCCTATATTACAGGCCAGGTCGTCAATGTAGACGGTGGCATGGTTATGTGATATAACTATATAGGATAACAATTTAAGGAGGTGAAAGTAATGGCAGAAGAGTCTACTTTCGAGAAAGTTCGTGGTATCGTTGTTGAGCAGCTCGGCGTTGAGCCGGATGAGGTCAGCATTGACTCCACTTTCATCGATGACCTCGGTGCTGATTCCCTCGATATCGTAGAGCTTATCATGGCTTTCGAGGAGGAGTTCAATATCGAGATTCCTGATGAGGCCGCTGAGAAAATCAAGACGGTTCAGGATGTAGTCAACTACATCGACCAGAACAAATAAGTTTGAACGTCTTACCTTTTTGAAATCCCGTGAAGTAATTCGCGGGATTTTCTAAAGGGAGCGTTTTTGTCATGTGACAGGGCTCTCTTTAGAGAGGTAAGAGAGATTGGAGGAGTAACATTGAAGCTTCCAGAGCTGAAAATCGGTGAGAAGATTGCCCGCATCCCTATCGTACAGGGCGGTATGGCGATACGACTCTCCACGGCGCGTCTGGCAGCGGCGGTGGCCAATGAGGGCGGTATCGGTCTCATTGCTGCGTCGGGTATGAGCCATGACGAGCTGCGCTATGAAATCCGGCTCGCTCGTTCGCTTACGTCTGGTATCATCGGCATCAATATCATGGTGGCAGCGCGTGACTTCGCGGGCATAGTCAAGACGGCTATCAGCGAGGGCATCGATCTCATCGTGGCGGGAGCTGGATTCTCGCGTGACATGTTCGGCTATGGCAAAGAGTCGGGCACGCCGATCGTACCTATTGTCTCGTCGGTAAAATTAGCAAAGATATCAGAGCGTCTTGGCGCGACGGCCATCGTCGTCGAGGGCAAGGAGGCTGGCGGTCATCTGGGCACCGATAAATCGGTGCGCAAGCTCATACCAGCCATACGTGAGGCCGTGAAGATACCAGTCATAGCAGCTGGCGGCGTCCTCTCAGGCCAGGACATCGTTGATTTTATAAAGATGGGGGCCAATGGCGTCCAGATGGGCTCGCGGTTCGCGGCCAGTCAGGAATCGAATGCCGCTCCGGCTCTCAAGGATTACTATCTGAAATCAAAGCCGGAGGACATCGTGGTCATACATTCGCCGGTCGGCCTGCCGGGCCGGGCGGTGCGCACGCCATTCTCGGCCCGGGTGCTCGAGGGGCCGGTACCGCCGAAGCAGTGTGATCAGTGCCTGAAGGCATGCAAGCATAATTTCTGCATCATCCGTGCGCTCATCCGGGCACAGCAGGGCGATGTAGAGACGGGGCTGGTATTCACGGGCGAATATATGCCGCGCATAAAGAAGATATTGTCAGTACACGAGATATTCGCGCAGCTGACGGCTGAGGCTGCCGCTGCGAACTGAGCAAATAGCTCGAGGGATAGAGCTGGGAAGGAGAAGGTTTTGAATAATAGAGTTGTTATAACGGGTATAGGCGTCATCTCCCCGATAGGGACGGGCAAGGATGCTTTCTGGCAGGCCCTGCTCGAGGGAAAGAATGGCATCGGCAAGATCACCCGTTTCGATGCGGCGGATTATGGGGCTCAGATTGCCGGCGAGGTCAAGGATTTCGATCCGAAGGACTATATCGACCGTAAGGAAGCCCGCCGTATGGACCGCTATGCGCAGTTCGCTGTGGCAGCTACGGGCATGGCACTGAAGGATGCGGCTCTCGATCTCGACAAAGAGGATCATGAGCGCATCGGTACCTATATCGGTGCCGGTATCGGCGGCATCGAGACGATGCACAGCCAGTACGAGAAGTTCTTTGATAAGGGACCGCGCCATATCAGCCCGTTCTTCATCCCGATGATGATTGCGAACATGGCGGCGGGACAGGTCTCGATTACCTACAAACTGCATGGCCCGTCTTCGTGCGTCGTCACTGCTTGCGCTACGGGCTCGAACTGCATCGGTGATGCTTACCGCGTGCTGCAGCATGGCAAGGCTGATGTCATGGTCGCCGGTGGTACGGAGGCTTCGATATCGCAGGCTGCGGTAGCGGGCTTCTGCGCGATGAAGGCTCTCTGCACCGACCATAACGATGATCCGGCTCATGCTTCGCGTCCGTTCGATGCGAACCGCTCCGGCTTCGTCATGGGCGAGGGCGCAGGCGTAGTCGTGCTCGAGACGCTCGAGCATGCTCAGAAGCGCGGTGCTCATATATATGCTGAGCTCGTCGGCTACGGCGCGAACTCGGATGCCTATCATATCACGAGCCCGGCCCCGCACGGCGAGTATCAGGCCAAATGCATGCAGCTGGCCCTCGATGATGCCGGCATGAAGGCTGACGAGGTCGACTACGTCAATGCGCATGGCACCTCGACGCATATGAATGATGCTGGCGAGACCGAGGCCATCAAGACGGTTTGGGGCGACGCGGCCAAGAATGTATCGGTATCCTCGATCAAATCCATGACCGGTCATCTGCTCGGTGCGGCCGGCGGTGTCGAGTGCATAGCTACAGCACTCGCCGTCGAGAACGACATGCTGCCACCGACGATCAACTATGAGACGCAGGATGAGGGGCTCGACCTCGACTATGTACCGAACAAGGCCAAGGCCAAGACGGTGCGTGCTGCCATGTCGAACTCGTTCGGCTTCGGCGGTCACAATGCCTGCCTGCTGCTTAAGAAATTCGCAGAGTGATGAAATGAATAAAGAGGAAAAAGAGAACAAGCGTGGCGGCCAGGCCATGGCGCGGCGACAGCTGCTCATGGAGCTGGCTGACCGTATGGGCGTCAGGTTCGTTGATCTCGGATTGCTTGATCGGGCCCTCACGCATACGTCTTATGCCAATGAACATGATCATGTGCAGCATAACGAACGTCTGGAATTCCTCGGAGATGCAGTGCTGGAGCTAGCCTCCAGCACTTATCTTTAT
>Ga0256404_1008613_pt1 | contig 15206 bp, 15 predicted proteins | sample RumenRJG_01DNA_FD_185990 | JGI IMG/M metagenome (GOLD analysis project Ga0256404, IMG submission 185990) | Bovine rumen microbial communities from Lethbridge, Alberta, Canada - RJG_01 | ecosystem: Host-associated > Mammals > Digestive system > Stomach > Rumen | place: Canada: Alberta | collected...
TCACGGTGAACACCCTTGCCTTCGGCTATGTCCTTCCCACTACCGGGCGGACTCCGGACTTGCACCGGCTAGAAACGTGCGCCGCCAGGCGCACATAAATAAAAACGCGCTCTCTGCTTTGCCTTTGCAAAACAGAAAGCGCGTTTTTTATTCCGCGGCAAGGGGAAATCAGATCTCCCGCATGGTTTTCCTGCCGGTCAGTGCCTCGAGATCGCTGGTGAAAGCGGCCGCTGCCTGCTCTACCGATGCGCTCTTTACGAGGCCTTCGATGATATCCGGCGAACAGGTGGCATTGCCGATTCCATAAGCACACAGGTCAAGAACCTGCTGTGAAGTATGGAAGGAAGCGGCAAGAACCTCTGTCGGCAGATCATTCACCTCAAGAATATCCTCAATCGATTCTGTAACCGCCACGCCGTCGTAGCCCAGGTTATCTACACGATTGACATAAGGAGCCACATATTCCGCACCGGATTTGCCCGCCATATATGCCTGCATCGGTGAATATACGATCGTTCCGCAGGTACGGATGCCTTCCGCATGCAGCATGCGGATCGCCTTGAAGCCTTCCGGCACAGACGGCACCTTGATGACTGTATGCTCTTTGCCGAGCAGATCAATCAGAAAATGTGCGTCCTCGACGAGGCCTTCCGCCGTCTCATCATTGGCCTGAGCGAAAAGGATGTCATCGCCGATGAATTCGCGGATGGATTTCAGTACCTCGATCGGGTTGCCGCCGGCTTTCTTGAGGATCGACGGATTGGTGGTGACACCGTCAACCGGATATAAATCGTAAATTTTTCTGATCGCGTCCAGATGCGCATCATCAATAAAAAGCTTCATAATGCATACTCCTTTTTCAAACCATTTAAAATTACACAACCATTCTATTCCGATCAGGTTCTGCCGTCAATACCGTTTCAGTCCTCTTTTCGGTTTTCGTCATGAAGAATCCGGTAGCCGCGCGGCGTCACCATCCAGCCGTCGATCAGACGGGTCGCGGAATTGCCGATGAAGACTGTCGTAAACATGTCGGCCGGCGTTTCGGCGAGCTCCCGCAGCGTGCAGACATGCGTACTTTCCCCGGCACGCGCGATGTTGGAGACCATCCCGCAGACACGGTCATCCGGCAGCCCGCAGTCCATCAGCAGGAAGCAGGCTTTTTTCAGGTAGTCACTGCGGCGGCGGCTTGCCGGGTTGTAGAGCACGATCACGAAATCGGCATTGGCCGCGGCCGTGAGGCGGCTTTCAATCTGCCGCCACGGTGTCAGCAGATCGCTCAGGCTGATCACACAGAAATCATGCATCAGCGGGGCGCCGAGCAGCGCCGCGCCGCTTACCGCGGCGGTGATGCCGGGAATCACATGAATCTGCACCTCGGGATGCTCGGGGCTCAGCTCGTAAATCAGGCCGGCCATGCCGTAAATTCCCGCATCGCCGCCCGACACAATGGCAACATTTTCCCCTTTGTCCGCCTCTTCGAGCGCCAGGCGGCACCGGTCGATCTCCTGCCGCATCGGCGTCGCCATGAATTTCTTTTCCGGAAAGAAGCTGCGGATAATTTCGATATAGGTGATATAGCCGATAATCACATCGACGCCGGACAGCACCTCTGCCGCCTGCTGCGTCATCATGTCCCTGCGTCCCGGTCCGAGACCGACCACATACAGATCTTTCATCTATCTCTCTCCTGTCGCTTTGTAAATCAGTGCATTGCAGATCGCGGCCGCCACATTGCTGCCGCCTTTGCGCCCGCGGGCGACGATGCAGTCCGCACCCGACTGCAGAATCAGTTCCTTCGACTGCGCCGCGTTGACAAAACCGACCGGGACGCCGATCACCAGTGCCGGCTTGAGGCGTCCTTCCTGCATCAGCTCGCTCAGGCGGATCAGGGCCGTCGGCGCGTTGCCGATGGCGAAGATCAGCGGCTTTCCAAGTGCGGCGGCCTTCTCCATGCAGACAGCCGACCGCGTGCAGCCGCGTGCCTTCGCCGCCGCTGCCACATCCGCATCGCCCATAAAGCAGTGCACCGCAGCGCCCAGCTTTGCCAGAGACGCTTTGTGGATGCCCGCCCTGGCCATGTTCGTGTCGGTCACGATATCCGTGCCCTGCCGCAGCAGTTCTATGGCGCGCGATGCCGCACCCGGCGTAAAAACAAGGTTCTCTTCATAATCAAAATCCGCCGTCGTGTGAATCACACGCATCAGCACCGATTTTTCCGGCTCCGGTATGTCCGGATGCTTCATTTCTGATTCTATGATTGCAAAACTGCGCGTTTCAATCTGCGCAGGACTTATTTTCTCAAATTCCATTTCTCTCTTTCCTGTATCTCGCATGCCTCGGCATGCACAATGCATGAAAACCAGTGTATAACCTTTGTTTCCAAACACTTTCAGTTTCAAAGGTCTGCGGGCCTTTTTTCGGCCGGGTTTCATATCTTACCTGACACTGCCCTGCAAAAGTTCTGTGTAACCAATAATATTATTATGAAACAGCTTATCAAAATGTCAATTATCAATATCCATCACGTGTTTTGTGTACGGCAGATAGCTGATCTCCAGAGATAATTCTTCCTCATCGCAATATTTCATATAGGCAGCCCTGCTGATCTTAAAAGACCATTCCTTTCCCCGTTTGTCTGTCCCATTGATATAGTAATAAGTGGAATCTTCCCCGTCTTCCAGCACGGCTTCGCAGTCTCTCAGCTGCACCGTCGGCGGATCAGACAGCGCCGTCAGATCGCGCACCGGATTGCGCAGCAGGAAAAATGCCAGCAGCGCCAGACCGGCTATGCCGAGCGCCTTCAGTATCGCATTCCCGGCAAAGATCAGCAGAGCGGCCAGGCCCTGAAAACCGATCAGAATCCAGGCAATCCGGTAAATAAAACTGCCCCAGAAGCCGCGGGTGCCCACCAGCAGCGCACCGGTTCCATTCAGGATGCCGAGAAAAATGATGACTGCCCATGGTAAAATCAGGAACATTACGAGTCCTATCCACCGCATCTTGCTGCGAGAACTGTCATCTGCATCCGTGTTCTTCGCAGAATAATGCATCCTGTTCCTGCGGGCCTGCTCCATCAGGAATCTCATTTCCTCATCCGGATCAACCGGCCTGCCGGCCGCCTGCTTCTCCAGTTCGTATTCCCTTTTCCACATTGCCATCAGTTCTTCTGCGCCGTCTTTTCTGCCTGATTTCATACGCTGCTCCTGTCATGATGATGCTGATGATCGCCGCCTGAGAAAATATCACAAAACAGCCGGATTATATAAACTGCATGCAAAGCAGCACTGCGCTGATGACAATGCAGGCCGCGCCCGGCAGGGCAAAATATTTTCCCATCTCGGACTGATCCGGCACAAAATTCACATAAGCAAAGGACGGTGACGCCGGGTCGTAGTGCACCTGCGTCTGCGTCCCGACCGGAAACAGCTTCTCATACGGATTGAACTGGATCGGCCCTCTCCTGTTGGTCGCCATATAAACACGCAGTTTATTGCCGTCAATCTCAAAAGAGCCCCGGTCTGCTTCCGATGTCTGGTTGTGGAATTCGGTAATACACAGATAATACGGGCCGGTCACCTGATAGGTTTGCCCCGCTGCCCTGTACTCTGAGACCGGCCTCATGACGCCGGTATGAACATTGTCCAACGCACTGTCCGATGTCTCCATTCTTTTGTCATCCGTCCGCCGGTAGCCGACCACGGTTCCCTGCGTGACCGCCGAACATCTCTGCATCATCCTGCGTGGTTTTAATCTATACCTGAGTCCAACATACAATAATATGCAGCCCACGAGCAGGCCAATCAGTGCACCTATCATAATAGCTAAGTCCTCCTTAAGATTCTGTTAACATTGTCTCCTCTTGAATACCGCATTTTCCAATGCTTTAATGATAGTGTAGTTTATTTCAGGGAGCGATGCAATGCTGCTTTTTACCCGTATTTTCCATCCGGTTTTTCTCATATTCTGTGAAAGTTTTCCGGTATTTATTATCTTTCTGATTGTCAGCTGCCAGAGCTGCCGTTTCCGCCGGGTCTGTCAGCCATAATAAAAAGCGGAAATTCGGCGATGAGCTGACCTTCCGCGAGACAAAGAAACATGGCGCATCAAACGGCCGGGCCATCCCGCGCAGCGTAACCCTGCACTGCCGTTTTCTGCCGTCCGCCAAACTGATTATCCGTGCGGAATTTGATAACGGAAATATGTAAAATGAACAGAGCAGCTGCCCTGAAACAGCTGCTCTGATTTTTTATCCTTATTGCGCCCTGCCGGCCATGCCGTCACGAAATTTTTATCCTTACAAACAGCTGATTAAACGGCTGAACAGGCATAAATCTATCCATAGCTCATTTCCGCCTCGCGCATGACTGCACGAAGTGATACGCAAATTCCTTGTTGGCATAAAAATGTATATGCGGAAATCCGCCGAGCAGATTTCCCTGACTGACACCGCTCATCCAGTGCGCCTGCCCTTTTTCCGTATCAAAAGCATTGCAGGCAAGGTCGGAGCGGTACCGGTGAAATTCATGTGCCCGGATTTTCTCTCCGCGCCGGCACAGCACCGTATCGCAGGCGGCCGTCAGTGTCACATAGCCGAAATGCTGCAGTTTTCCGGCAAAGCGGCAGCTGCCGTCCAGCGCGCCGGCCATCTCAAAGAGACCGCCGTCCGGCGTCTGCAGCGTTCTGTGCAGATAGAGGAACCCGCCGCATTCGGCGTACACCGGCATGCCGCCTTTTGCCGCCTGCCGCACTTCATCCCGCATCGACCGGTTCTGCTCCAGCTGCGCCGCGTAGAGCTCCGGATAGCCGCCGCCAAGATACAGCCCGTCGATACCGGCGGGCAGATGCGCATCGGCGATCGGCGAAAACGGAACGATCTCACAGCCAAGCGCCCGCAGCAGGTCGAGATTATCCTCGTAATAAAAACAGAAAGCCGCATCCTGCGCACAGGCCAGACGCAGCCTGCCAGAGCGGCCCGTCGGCCCGCCGGCCGATAACGTCTGCCCGGCATCCGGCGCCGGCTCCCAGTCGGCCGCTGTTTCAGCAATCTCCATTATGCCGTCCAGATCGAGATACTGCGTTGCCGTCTGCGCCAGAAGCTGCATTTTATCTTTGAGATCAGAAATCTCACCGGCGGTGATCAGCCCCAGATGCCGGCTGCCGATCTGTGCCTGCGCGACTGCCGGAAAAAAGCCAAGCGGGCGCAGGCCGATGCGCTCGCAGTACGCCTGCATTGCCGGATAAAGCTTTTCCGGCAGCTGGTTGAAAATAACCCCGGCGATGCCGGCATCTTTTTTAAATCCCGCAAAGCCGCTGATCACCGCTTCTATGGAACGGCTCATGCCGCGGCAGTTCACCACGAGCACAACCGGCGTGCCGGTATCCCGCGCCAGCGCATAGGAGCTCCCCTCATCGGTCATGCCCAGCCCGTCGTAGAAACCCATCACGCCTTCCATCACCGAAATATCGGCGCCGCGGCTGTTTCTGACCAGGAGCGTACGGATCGTATCCCGGTCCATGAAAAAACCGTCCAGATTGCGGGATGGCACACCGATGATCCTCGTGTGAAACATCGGGTCGATGTAGTCCGGCCCGCACTTATAGCTCATCACCTTGAGGCCGCGGCCGGCAAATGCCTGCAGCACAGCGCAGGTAATCGTCGTCTTGCCGCAGCCGCTCGCCGTGCCGGCGATCATGATTCTGTTCATGGCAACTCCTCCGTTTTGCGCACTGCTTCCCGCACGATCTCCCAGGCCTGCTCCACACTGACGCCCGTTTCCTGCACGGGCCGGCGGATCACCAGCAGGGTGCAGCCGCAGCGGCGCGCGGCGCTGATCTTCTCCGGCATGCCGCCGGCCGCCCCGGAATCTTTGGTCACCAGATACCGGGCGCCGGCCCAGCGGATCGCCGCCATATTTTCCTCCTCGGAAAACGGGCCTTTTTTCATGCAGATATGATCCTCCCGCCAGCCCAGCCTTTTCGCCGTCTCCTCGGAATTTTTCAGCGGAAGAATGCGGATATAGATCCGCTCTGCAAAGTCTTCCACCCCTGTAAACGCCGCCAGTTCCTTGCTGCCGGTCGTGAGGAGCACATTGCCGCTGCATCCTCCTAAATACGCGGCCGTCTCACGGGGGCTGTCAAAATACACGGCATCTTCTGCCTCGCCGCCGGTGGGCCGCCCGATCCGCACATAGTCAAGGCCAAGCCGGCCCGCCGCCCGCCGGATATTCCGGCTTACCAGATCGGCATAGGGGTGCGTCGCATCCAGCACGAGCGAGGCGCCCGTTTTCCGGAAAAATATTTCCATCGCCGCCTCGTCCATCCTGCCCTCGCGCACCCGGCAGAAACACATGTTTTCCGGGAGCACCATCTTCCCGTACGCCGTGGCCACGCAGACATAAGCGGGCAGATGCGCCGCCTCCAGGCGCTGCGTTAAGAGCCTGCCTTCCGTTGTGCCACCGAACAGAACAATCATGCTTTAGTCTCTCCTGTCATCAGTGTGACCGGAATGGCCGCTGCCGCCACCGTCACGCCGTCCATCTTCTGTTTCCCGATCAGCAGCCGGCCGCCGCCGTCTTTCGCCATGGCGCAGGCCGCACAGACGGCGCTTCGCTCGCAGACGTTGTCCGCCCCCGTAACTTCCTGAACGAAAGCCGATCCCGAAAAAGTGCCCGGCACCTGCATCAGTTCTTCGCCCGAAAAAGTTTTAAACGGGATGCGCATTTTCCGCGCAAAACGCACGAGACCGGTCTCATTTTTCTTCAGATCGATCGAGGCCGCGCAGGCGATGGCGCGCGGGTCGATCGAAGCCGCCGCCAGCACCTTCGTCACCGCCTGCTCGATGCTGCTCTCGTCAATGCCACGCCGGCACCCGATGCCCAGCACGATCTGCTGCGGAATCAGGCGCAGCGTCCGGCTCCTGTCCTCCCTGGTAAACGGGGAAATGACGATCTCCCAGTCCTCCGGCTCGTGCGGTCTGCCCACACGCAGCCCTGCCGGCACTTCCATCATCGACACGCAGCCGCTCTCGCAGCGGATATACACCGGGCGGTCGTTGACAACAGAGGCGGAAACATTTTTCGCCGCCCGCATATCCGAGATGATCAGATGATTTTCCATTGCAAAAATATCCACGGCAAAGCGCTCCTGTACATCCGTTGCCGTCGTGATGACCGGCTGCGCGCCGAGCAGCGCCGCGCAGCGGCGGGCGAGCCCGTTCGCGCCGCCCATGTGGCCGGACAGCAGCGAAATCACAAAATGCCCGCCTTCATCGATCACCAGGACCGGCGGGTCCGTCGCCTTCGAGCGCACGTAAGGCGCAATCAGCCGCACGGCAATGCCCGCCGCACAGACGAAAATGAGCGGGTCTTTGTGGGCGAAGGCGTCAAAAACGAGTTCACTGCCGTCCCGGAAAGGCTGCAGGCCTTCTATCCGTTCCCGCTCGAAAATCCAGCCCTTCGCACCGGGCAGCGCCGCGCAGAGCTTTTTCGCCACCGCACCGGCGCGCCTTGTATACGCGATAACCGTTATCTTCATCAATGTGTTTTCCCCCTGCGGTACCCGGTCGTAAAGGCCGGGTCATATAATTTTGACAGTTCATAGTCATCGCCGAGAAAACGGCCGACGGCAATCAGCGCAAATCGTGTGATGCCGCTCTGCTCCGCCTTCTGCGCGATCTCGCTGACCTGGCAGCGGATGACCTTCTGGTCCTCCCAGCTCGCCTTGTAGACGATGGCGGCCGGCGTATCCGGCGCATAGCCGCCTGCCATCAGCTCCTCCTGCAGCGCCGGCAGCATCCCGGCACTCAGGAAAATGACCATCGTCGCGCCGTGGGATGCGAGCGAGCGGATGCTCTCCTCCTCCCGCACCGGCGTCCGGCCGGCCATTCTGGTCACAATCACCGAAGAGGAAACTCCGGGCAGCGTATATTCCGCTTTCAGCGCCGCCGCCGCGCCGCACATCGAGCTGACGCCGGGACAGATGTCGTAGTCAATGCCGAGCTCTCTGAGCCGGTCCATCTGCTCCCGGATCGCGCCGTAGATCGACGGGTCGCCGGTGTGCAGCCGCACTGTCGTCTGATGCTGCGCCTCCGCCTGCTGCATCAGGGCAATGACCTCGTCCAGATCAAGCCGGGCGCTGTCGTAGATTCTGCATTCCTTTTTTGCCCCTTCCAGAAGCTGCGGATTTACCAGGGAACCGGCGTAGATAATGACATCCGCCTCACTGATCAGCCGCGCACCGCGCACCGTGATCAGATCCGGCGCACCGCAGCCGGCACCAACAAAATGAACCATATTTTCCTCCTGTATTGTATGCGGCAGGTCAGCCCTGTCTCTCCTTCAGTTTTTCCAGCAGCGCACCCGCCTGCTCCGTCCGGCCCAGATAGCCGTGCCGGCTGCAGAAAAGAATCGCCGCCGTCTTTATTTCCCCGCGCACCCGCAGATCCATCTGCCGGGCGATGCGCGCCAGGAGCCGATCGAAAACCGGCTCCCATATGCCCTGATCCATCAGATAATCGATGGCTTCTTCCGTTGTTGTAAATGTAAAAAGCCGCTGCAGCAGCTTCGTTTCCGCGCCTGCTTCCACGCCGCAGGCCGCCAGCGTCTCCATCCGCCCGTCCGCCACGTGGGAATGCGTATTCATGATGCCGGCGCCGAGCTTGACAAGCTTTCCGATATGTCCTGCCAGCAATACGCTCTGATAGCCCATGTCCAGCGCCATATCCAGCGTATCCCCGACAAAGTTGCTGCACAGCACGCTCTCCTGCGGTGCAATGCCGTATTTCTCCTGCATGAAGGCAAGACCGCTTCTGCCTGGTACGATCAGCAAATCCCGCTGTCCGCAGGCCCGGCGCTGCTGCAGTTCCACGCGGATGGTATCCAGCAGTGCCTGCCGGCTCATCGGCTCGACAATGCCGGTCGTGCCGATGATGGAAATGCCGCCCTCGATGCCCAGTCTCGGATTAAAGGTACGGGCAGCGGCCTGCAGGCCGCCCGGCACGGACAAAGTAATCCGGATCGCCGACTGACAGCCGTTTTCCCGGCATACACGCCGCACTTCCCGCCGGATCATCTCCTTCGGCACGGCGTTGATGGCCGGGCTCCCCGGCGGCTGGTCAAGGCCGGGCTTTGTGACGCGGCCGATGCCCCCGCCCGCCGCGATCTCGACGGCCGATGCTTCGCCGTCCGTCTTTTCCGCCTGCGCAAATACAAGCAGGCCGTCCGTGACGTCTATGTCATCGCCGCCGTTTTTGCGCACCGCGCAGGAAGCCGTGCTGCCGGCGCATTTTGCCTCTTCCACCGGCAGATGCAGCAGCACACCGGCGGGCGTCATCAGATCGTAGATACCCGGCGCCTCCCCGGTCAGCAGCAGCTGCACAGCCGCACCGGCCGCCGCCGCCGCGCAGCTGCCGGTCGTCCAGCCGCAGCGCAGCTTTTTATGATTTCGATAAACATACTGTTCCATGATAAACGCCTGATCCTTACAGGCTCTGTCCGGGAACGGTCACGATCATGACCGGATTCTGCGCTGTCATCAGGTGATAGTGTCCCAGCACCCGCGACCCGGTTACGCTCATCTGCACCCACTGCGCATCGTCTGCGCCGCAGTCATGCAGGATCTGAAATGCCTGCGTGATGGTCTCCAGCGTCACGAAATTCATGACGATGCGCGCCCGCGGGTTCCGGCGGCGCACCGCCTGCAGAATCTCCGCCAGAGATCCGCCGCTGCCGCCGACAAAGATGCAGTCCGGTGCCGGCAGGTCCTCAAGACACGCCGGTGCCCTGCCCGGTATAACCGTGACATTGTCCGTCCGGAATTTTTGCTTGTTGCGCTCAATCAGATCGAGCGCCTCTTCATTTCTCTCCACCGCATAGACCGCGGCATCCGGATACATCAGCGCCGTCTGAATGCTGACAGAGCCGGTGCCGGCGCCGATGTCGTATACAACGGCGCGCTCCGGAACCTGCATCTTCTGAATAGAGACTGTCCGCACCTCGCTCTTTGTCATCGGCACCTTGCCGCGGATGTACTCCTCATCAGACGGCAGCTGCGGACGGCCGCACGCCGACGGGTTCTCGAAAACCGCACAGACAAGCGTTTCCGGATTGTCTGCGGGCAGGTCAGACGGGTGCAGGTGAAATATTTTCTCATCCGCATAGCCGAGGCGCTGCCCCACATGGATTTTCACATCCTCCATGCCATACCAGCGCAGCTTTTCCGCGATTTCGCCAAGCTGCATCCACCCGCCCAGCAGGGCAAAGGTATACCGCTGCGCATTGACGGCTGCGATGATATTTTCGCGCCGGCCGTGCAGGCTCAGGATGCGCATGCTGTCCCAGGGAATCCCGAGGCGGGCGCAAAGAAGCTGCACCGAAGAAATGCCCGGAACCAGCTCGGCATCATAGCCGCCGAGCGCCTCCAGCATGCCGGCCGCGCCGCTGTAGAAGCCGATATCCCCGGAGAGCAGAATGCAGGCCGTCTTCCAGCCCGGCGTCTGCTGCAGAAAATCGCGGACCTCGCCCGGTTTCCACGTCACGCAGCGCGGGCGCGGGTCATCGCCCAGCAGTGCCATCAGGCGCCGCGCACCGGCAAAAACATCGGCCCGCTCGATCACCTCGGCGGCACGGGCGGTCAGCCCCTGCCGCGTTCCGGCACCTGCACCCACCAGATACACCTTTTCAGCACTCATGCAGCACCTCCTGTATTGCCTGCGTCTCACTTTTCAGCTTTCCCTGCGCCGCCGCATATTCGCGAAGACGCCGGTTTTCCTCGTTGTACGGTCCGAATTCTTCGGCCGTACAGATCACGGCGCGGCACAGGTCAATCAGCTGCCGCGCCCGCTCAATCTGCGCCTCCTCCGCCGGGAAAAAGCCGCGGCGGACCACCGTCTGTACGGCGCAGGACTGCGCCACCGCGCAGTCAATATCATTATCGCCCAGAATCCCTGCCGCAAACAGAATATTTTCCCTCTGCAGCCGGTAGAAAAGATCCACCGCCGAACCGCCGCCGGCGATGACAAAGATCTGCGGCTTTCCGGTCCCGGCCGGCAGATACATGGTTCCGAGCTTTGTATTAAAACTTTTTTCGTCGATGTCAAACAGCTCCTGCAGGAAACTGCCCCGGAAGATCTCTTCCGGCGTCCCCACCTTCCGGATCCTGCCGCCGCCGACGCAGGCGATCCGGTCGGATACCTTCTGCGCCAGATCCAGTTCGTGCAGCGACATGATCACGGCCGTATGCCGCTCACGTGCCATTTTCCGGATACTCGTGAGGATGTCGAGCTTGTATTTCATGTCAAGATACGAGGTTGGCTCATCGAGCAGCAGAACCGGTGTTGACTGGCAGATCGCCCGCGCCAGCATGATCCGCTGCCGCTGTCCGTCACTAACCTTCATGAAATTTCTGCCGGCCACATCATCCGCGTGGACGAGATGAATCGCCCGGTCGACCTCGTCCCAGTCCGCCTGCTGCAGAATGCCGAGCCACCCCGTATAGGGATAGCGCCCGGTCGAGACGACGTCGAGGCAGGTCATATACTCCGGATGAATGCGGTCCGTCATCACCATCGAAAGGCTGCGGGCGATTTCATGCTCCTTCAGATGCGTGCTCTCCCTGCCGTCCAGATAGACGGCGCCGCCAAGCGGAGCCAACTGCCCGGTAATGCTCTTCAGAATCGTGGATTTTCCGGAGCCGTTGGCGCCGATCAGCGTCAGCACCTCCCCGGCCTTAACCTCCAAAGTGACATCATCCACAACGGCCGTTTTCTCATAGCCGACCTGCAGATGACGCGTTTCAAGACTGCTACTCACGGACACCCTCCTGTTTTCTCACCATCATGATAATCACCACCGGTGCCAGCAGCAGCGCTGTCACCGAGCTGACCGAAACTTCTGTCGGCGCAAATGCGCAGCGCGCAATGCCGTCGCAGAAAAGCGTGATCAGCGCGCCGCCCAGGAAGCAGCCCGGAATCAGCACCAGCGGTTTTGCCGTCCCCGATGACATTTTCACCAGATGCGGCACGGCAATGCCGACAAAGGAAATCGGGCCGGCAAAAGCCGTCACGCAGGCGGAAAGGACACTGGACAGCACGATCAGCAATACCCGAAGGAGCCGGATGTTGACACCCATGTTCCGGGCATAATTTTCCCCGAGCTGCAGCGCTCCGATCGGCTTGGAAAGGAAAAAGCAGAACACAACCGCCGCCAGCACGATCACCGTAAACACGGCGACATTGTCCCAGCTCATGCCGGAAAAGCTGCCGAGCGCCCAGTTGTGCAGATTGACGATGTTGGAATCCTCCGCAAAGGTGATGCAGAAATCCGTGATCGCCGAACAGATATAGCCGATCATGATGCCGCAGACAACCAGCAGCGACATCTTCCGCACCCGTATCGATACCAGCAGCACAAATCCCATGGCGATCATGGACCCGACAAAGGCCGACACGACCATCAGCAGCGAGCTGACCTGAAAGCCGCGGCTGATGACGAAGATCATCGTCAGCGCCACCGTCAGCTTGGCCCCCGAGGAAATACCCAGGATATAAGGGCCCGCGATCGGATTGCCGAAAAATGTCTGCAGCAGAAAGCCGGACACCGCCAGCGCGCCGCCAAGCACGATCGCCGCCAGAATGCGCGGCAGCCGGATATCCCAGATCACATGGCCCTGCGTCGAATCTTTGATGCCGTGCAGCAGAATGTCAAATGCCTCGCCCGCCGAAATCTGCACCGTACCCGTGCACAGGTTCCAGATAAAAAGCGCAATCAGGCCGGCTCCCGCCGCCAGGAAAGTAACTCTGTACCGTTTCAAATAACTTACTCCAATCTGGTCAGATAGGTATGCTCTGCGTCAATACCGTTGAAAATATCATAAAGCTCCGAAATCAGGGAGCAGCTGTCCGCCGTCTGCTGGAAGAACTCATGAGACAGGCAGTAGACATTGCCTTCCTTCACCGCCTTGAAATCAGAGAAAAGTTCGTTTTTGGCGGTCAGCTCTCCGATCGACGAAATCTCATCGCTGATCGTGCCGTTATAGATCAGGATATCCGCATCTTTCGCCTGCGCGTAGAAATCCTCCATGTTCATGGTCAGCACCGAGGAATTGCTCTCATCCTGACCGGCATCTTCAATCGCATAGGTGCCGCCGGCATACGAAATCATCTTCGTGATGAAGTCGCCCGGCCTGCGCACCGTTACCTGCCCGTTCGAATCGATCGCGCAGACGGCTGCCGTCTTGCCGCTCGCCTCTTTGTCAAGGAGCGGCTCGATCTTAGCGAGCTGCGCATCGTAAAATGACTCCGCTTCCTCTTCGCGTCCGAACAGCGCGCCGTAGAATTTAATCCATTCCAGACGGCCGAGCGGGTCCGATTCGTAGCTGGAATATTCGACAAGCACCGGAATGCCCAGCGATTCGAGCTTCTCCTTGACCTCCGGATTGTGGTAGATCATCGTGTTCTCAATCGCCAGATCGCAGTCCGAACCGAGAATCAGCTCGTAATCCGGCATGCTGTATTTGCCCGCGTAGACAAGGCTGCCGTCCGCCATGGCATCCGCGGCCTCCTGCACATACCAGCCGTCCTGCTCTTCCCCCGACAGCGTGATATTGGAAAGGCTGCCGCAGGCGCAGACCAGATCCATCGCCGACGTCGATACGAGATATACGTGATCGAGCGGCTGCTGCAGGATAAGCACATCATCCGGTACGTTTTCCGGCTCTGCCGCGCCCTCCGGCACGAGCAGAATCTTCTGCGAATCCGCTATGGTGATATACGTGTATTCACCGTAATAATCCACGGTAAACTGCGTCGCATACTGAAGGTCGAGCGAGCTGTCCGCCTTCATCTTCGAAAAATCCGTTTCCCCGGCAGACGCCTCTGCCGCCGTCTCCGTCTGCTCATCGCTCTGCGGCGCATCCGCCTGCCCGCAGGCCCCCGCCAGCACAAGCACGGCCGACAGGAGCAGAATCATTCCTTTTCTGCGCATACTCTCCTCCGTTACCCTGAAAGATTATTTGTTATATTATATACCACACTTTTCCAAAAACAAGACGCGCCGCTGCCGTTTCATCTGACAATAATCAGGGAAAAGTAGCCGGGATTTTCCGGGAAACCGGTCTGCCTCGTATAGATCTTCTCCTCTTCCATGCCGCAGTTTTCAACCAACCAGACCTGACCGGCTTCCGGGCTGCCTGCGAGCAAAGTCAGCAGTTCATGCGCCGCCCGCCCGCTTTTCATGAACACCTTCGTCCCCGGCAGGGCGAGCGCTGCCGCCGCATCGTCGGTGCTGCCGAAGATGTGCAGCGGCTCCTGTCCCTGTACGAGATCGATGCCCGCCTGCGCGGCTGCCGCGCAGAAAGAAGGAATGCCGCTTATGGTGCGGCACGTGTACCCGTCGGCCCGCACAATATCGGCCGTGTAGGAATATGTCGAATAAATGCAGGGATCGCCGAGGCAGATAAAAGCGACCTGTCTGCCGCGCTCCAGCTGTTCTTCCACCTTTTTCGCCGCGCTCTGATGGCAGCGCGCCAGCTCCCCGGCATCTCTCGTCATCGGAAAACCGAGCGGCAGCACCGGAAGGCTTTCGGCCTTCGGATACGCCTTCAGCAGGATCTTCCAGGCAGTGCTCCTGCCGGCCTCTTGTGCGGGCACGGCGATCACGTCGCTCCCCTCAATCACCTTCAGCGCCTGCACCGTCATCATATCCGCTCCGCCCGGGCCGACGCCCACGCCGTAAAAAATTCCTTTCATTTCCGCTTACCTCCCGGCATCTTTGAAAAATCGTGTAAATTGCGCTTTACGAACAATAGAATACTGCTATAATAAAAAAAAGACAAATATTTGCCGTCAGTGCCGTACGGAGAATAGGGAATCAGGTGCAAGTCCTGAGCGATCCGGTCACTGTAAGCAGCAAGCATTCTGCATTTATGCCATTGCCGGGCAGGCCCCGGTGAGAAGGCGCAGTACATGCATTTTTCTGTAAGCCAGGAGACCTGCTGACGGTTATGGTAAGTGCTTCCGATGAAAGCAGCTGCCTCCTTACAGTCCGGTCCGGGCTGTTTTTCGGCATATGCTTCTTCAGGCACATGCCGTTTTTTTGTGAGGTGGAAAAATGAAAAAGAATGGAAAATTTCTCGCAGCCCTGCTCTGTGCTGCCATGACCGTATCATCTGCATGGCCGGTGTACGCCGACGCGCAAAGCGGCGGTGAC
>Ga0256404_1008614_pt1 | contig 15206 bp, 16 predicted proteins | sample RumenRJG_01DNA_FD_185990 | JGI IMG/M metagenome (GOLD analysis project Ga0256404, IMG submission 185990) | Bovine rumen microbial communities from Lethbridge, Alberta, Canada - RJG_01 | ecosystem: Host-associated > Mammals > Digestive system > Stomach > Rumen | place: Canada: Alberta | collected...
GTCCTTTCCGATAGTCTGGCCCGTCGACTCCCATGTCGAGCCGTATTCCTTCATGGCGACGATTCTGTCGTACGCTTCTTTGACGGATACCCTTATCCTGGCATGACCGCCTTCCGCAACGAGAGTTGCATAACCGGACGTGGAAGCGTTTTCCTTGTCGGTCGAACGGCGATACGTAATGAGCTCGGGCTCGGTCGTCTCGTCCTTCCCCTCCGCTTCCGTACTGACGCAGTAGCCATAGTAACGCATACTCCAGCTCAGGTTGATCAGTCTGCCGGCAAGGGATGCATCGGAGAAACTGAACGTCAGGATGCCCGCATCGTGGGAAACACCGTAGGACACTTCACGGATCACACTAAACCTGTACTCGTAGGTATAGTCAATGACACCCTTGACGGTAACCGTAACGGTAGCGTCGCCCATGGAGACTGCCGTGATGTTGAACCGGGTATCGGATTCTTTCTCGACTGCAAGGACGGACTCGTCGGAAGAGACCGCCAGAACGTCCTTTACGGTTGCGTTATAAGGGCGGATGTCAATGGCGAGCCGATAGGTCTTCTTCTCTTTCATCTCCATCGGGCCCGTTATCGGGACGGCCTGTCCGCCCTCGGGGGTCACTGATGCCGAGACGCCCTCGACCGGTGTCCCGATGACGGATACCGTAAGGGTCTTCGTCACCGTTCTCCTGCCGTCTGACCGGGATACACTGACAAGGATGGAATGGTCTCCCGCCGTAGCAAACGAGGCGGGTACCTGGAAGGTCTTTTTCTCTGACAACGACACTCCGGAAGACTGGACAGCGCGGGTGCCGTCGACGCTGATCTCGACGTCGTAGGCTGTCATGACGTCACCGCTCGTGAGGGCGACCGATACGAGTATCGGATTGCCTACCAGGAGACCGGACTGGACCGACGTGGAAATGTCGAACATGTAATCCTTTTCGGATGACGACAGGCAGGATATCTTCTGGGAGTCCGAATAGGTCTCGTTCCCGTTCGTAAGGCTCATCGTTACCGTTGTCTCCCCTGTCGCCGTGACGGAGAAGGGAACCGAATAGGTGCGCGTTTTCTCGTCAAAGGTCCTCTGTCCGAACGATATGCAGTCTTTCTCGGAAGACGAGACTGCGAATTCCAGGTAGTCCGACGACGGTGAATAAGTGTATTCGAGCACACCGGTCTCACCGATAAACAGATCCATGACGGAGGGGTTGAACACGCTCCGCTCTTTCCCGTAGACGATGGATGCTTCGTGGAAATCAAGCGACACCCCGCGCATCCATACTTCCGCCTCGAACGGTATCTGTTCGTCGGCTGCCGCCTTACGGCTCACGGTACCCTTGATGACATGTCTTCCGAACTCCGTGCAGGAGGAGAAGCTGCTGGCGAGGGAACGGGGCTTCTGTCCGGGGTAAAGGGGCGAAGCCGAACCTGTCTTTCCGTCGACCGTGAAATCCGCACGGTATTCCGCAAAATCGTCCCCTCCGTCCAATGAAATCGTCGCGGACGGCAACGATATCACTCCGCCTGCCGACCGGATCCCGTGGATGGGATTCACGGTAACGGTCAGCGGAAGCGACGGCGTCTCCGGCTGGTCCGTCTTGCTCCCGCCGGGGAAGCAAGAGGAAGACACGGACAACGTAAAGAATATGGTTAATATGAGCCGTATTTTATCCATTCCTCAATTATTTCGTATAATAAACAAACCATTGACGGCGATCTACAGCGTAAAACCAGGGCTTGTTAGGCTTTCCTTTATATTCGTCGTTCCATTCCGGCCACTTATTAGCGTCCTGGAAAGATTGAGGATATAACGAGTCTTCGTTTTTATACCAGTTATATACCACACCCCGAAAATCAACCGTCTCTTCATTGTAGGTAATGTTCCTTACATCCGGGATAAATGACGTCCATGTCGACGACAGGTGCGGGCTGGCGCCCTCGAGCTGGCAGATGTCGCAGTAGAAGCGGAGCCATGTGTTGTAGTCGTTCAATTTGTATCCGTTCACAAGGCTAAGGGAACTGACTCTCTCGCAGCTATGGAAGTTCCCGTCCGTCCACATCGGGTAATTGCTGAAATAGGCTGATACTTTTTGATCTTTATTGTCGCCAATCACGATAAAATCCATGTATGCGCCGGAAGCGTCATCCCAGTTTTGTTTCGCATGGTGATAGGAGTATTTCGACCATGAAAGCGAGGAGGCCTTGTTCACTCCGTACAGGTATGCGAACTGATTGTCACTGTTCCAGACTTGCGGGTATCCAGTGAAGCCGAAGTCGGCGGAAAAATTCATCGAAGGCTCGCTGAGCGCATGCATAATCGAGGATTTTACCGGGCCGTTATTGGACTCCCCTCCTTCCCATGTGCACAGAGTAGCAGTAGTGCTCCTGTCCACTGGAAGTCCCTGCCATACGCCCTGATCGTTATCACCGAAATTATCGTGATATGTATATGCCTTGAAATCCGTTTCAAGGACAAGGACGGCACGGTGACGGACAATTACCGGGATGTCTTTATAGACTGAAGGATCAGCTACGGAACTGAGCCGGACGGTTGCCTTGCAACCTTGCCCGTAGGCGTTCAACGAACCAAGGACGCGGACCTTCAGCGGCTCCGACGAGTCGATTGTGACGGAGACCGGTTTTCCTTCCTCGAGGATTCTGACGGCGTAACGCTGGTCGATGTTGGAGCCCTGGTCCGCGATGTTGATATATCCTGCGACGCCTCCCTTTACGGAAAGTTTTTCGACATCCGTCTGGATGGACGCCGGGGCGTCCTTTACTTTCATCGTGTAGGCGGCGCTGAGAATCTTATATGCACTTTCTCCAATGTATCCCGTATCGACCGCTTTCAGCGACAGTCTTTCAACCGTCGTCGAGGATACTGACACAGGATTGACGGACTTGAATTCGATATAACCCTCCGAAGATACTTCAAACTCCGACAGTTCGGTGTTTCCGACAACGAGCTGCCCGCCGTCTCCCGTTTCGGCGTCTACGGTTACGCCTCCGCTATAATTCGTCAGACTGACGGACGGACGGTCGGTATAAATGCGGAAACGGAAATACTCCCCTTCCGTTACAGGATCCGTCAGTATCTCCAGTCTCGGAGTGAATTTCTTGAACGCGACATATTTGGAAGAAACGGTCTGGCTGCGTCCCGTGTCCTCGTCTTCGAAGGTAAAGAGCATCGTCTGAAGGTCCTTGTTCGTAACCTTGTCGAAAAGGACGTTCTTATCCAAGGCGACGTTTTCAAAGGTCTTCTCCCACTTCCCGTCGACGAACGGGATGACGCTGCCGGGCAGGCCTGTCGCGTCGAAAGGCAGCTGAACCTTCGTAAGATGGAGCTTCGTGAAATTGGGGGCTTCGACAAGAAAATGGACCGCCTGCCCGTCCTCAAGATACACGTAATCGCCGCTCCAGGAAGGTTTCACTTCCTTCCCCGTCGGCTTGTCACCGTACAGCGTCATTGTGAGGTTCATCGTCGGGAACGCCTCGTAGACGCCTTCGAACTCTTTCTCGGCTCCCGTATCCGTATCCTTCACGACGAAAGACACCTTGCCCATGTGATATTTTGTGATTTCGACGGGCTCATCCGTGGTGAGGGTCACCGCCGTGTTCGGCGTGCATGAGATTACCTCTCCAGAGCCGGCAGCCTTGGGCGTCCAGCCGTCGTCGCAGTAGTATGACCGGATTGAAAACGACGTATGGTTCGTCTTGACCTTGAACGAAAAGTGTTCCCCATGGTTTATCGCGACGGATTCGAGCGTTACGGAACACTCGAACACGTCCGCGTTCAATTCCTGATTGCAGGAGACAAGAGCCGGTCCCGCGATGACCGCGAGCGCACAACAAAGGACAGAAAGAAAATTCCTATACATAAAGCACGAGCTTTGATTGGTTAGAAACCATACCGAAGACCGACAAGGACTTCCACGCCGAAGGTCTCGAGCGAGGTCCCGAACGTGACCGGAGCGCGCACGGCCGCTACGATGGCGGCCGGGAAATCCACGGGGAAGAATTCAACCTCTCCCCGAGGCGAAAGCCCGTAAAGGAAGGACGAGCGCCGGTATCCGGAATTGGCCACGGCAGAACGCACCTCATCGGACAACTGATGGAACGGATCCATGACTTCAAACCCGAGGAAGGCGTCTCCACCTATATATATATTCAGGCTGCGGTTGGTTGTATTGTAGACACGATAGGTATATGTGAACGGAAATTCCGTCCTCAGGAAGCTTACGATGCCACCCGTATTGGTTTCCCTCCGGCAACGGTTCATGACCGAAGTACCGAATGACCAGAACCCGTCCAGCTGGTAGGAGCCGACAAAGCACTCCGCGCCGACGGATGTGAAAGTGGTGCCGAAGTTCCCGGACAGGAACACTTGTTTGTAGGCCGTCCTTTGTGCCTGCGCATTGTTGAGCGGAGCAACAACGGCAACGACGAAGAGTACGGAAATGATGAATTTCTTCATATATAACGTGTCTTTTTATGGAATCGGAAATTCCGTTTATCTCCTATTCCACCCGCAAAGGTAGAAAAATATTTTTTTAATTGCAACTTAATTTTGCATTTTAGGGTATGCGATGAAAAATTTTTCCAAGTTTCATTTGCAGACATACCGGACCAGGAATAACGTAAATAATTAATTTAAGCGCATTTGAAGCTATTTTTCGCCCAATTTCGAGGTGCTCAAACCAGTAAAACTGTAAAATATTGTTAAAAAGTGTTAATTATTGTTGCATTGCGAAAAATATTTTTCATATATTTGCACCATGTTTGACTTGCGCACATATACGTTTCAGGGTATCCCCCGCATGATGGCAGCGACCTGCGCCGTCCTTTCCCTTCACTGTGCGTGGGGACAGACTCCCGTGGAGCGGCTGCGTCTCGAGAACATCAGGCTGCGCGCCCAGGTGGACTCCCTGCAACGCCAGGTGCGCGCCCTGCGCGACGCAGCCGCGATAGACCTGTGGGAAGGCCTTTCAGGCATCGAACGGGACGACGCCTTCGAGGAATACTCCGACGGATTCGGCCTGGGCGGCCTGAAAGTCTCTCCTGAGATGACCGAAAGGCTCCGCCGGTGCGTCCCGTGCATCACGCTCCCTTATACGGAAACCCTCGGCAAATACCTCGACTTCTATTCCGGGACGAAGCGGTCCTCGATGGCGTCCGTCCTTGGACGCTATGACAGGTATGCATCCCTGTTTGCCGAGACGTTCCGCCGTTACGGCGTACCTGAAGAACTCGCGGGACTGTCGATCGTCGAGAGCGCCGTAAGCCCGAGGGCCCTGTCGAAGGCCGGCGCGTACGGCGCCTGGCAGCTCATGCCGGAAACGGCGCGCCAGTACGGGCTGCGGGTCGACGACTACGTGGACGAGAGGGCCGATATGAAGAAAGCCACCGAGGCGGCCGCAAGGTTCCTCAGCGGGGCGTATCACTCCCTTGGCTCCTGGGGGCTTGCGGTCCTGTCATACAACTGCGGCGTCGGCGCCGTCCGGAAGGCGATCGTCAAGGCCGGCGGCAGCAAGGACCTCTGGAAGGTTATGGAATTCCTTCCTGATGAAACCCAGGGATACCTTCCCTCGCTTTTCGCCGCAAGGAACGTCCTGGTGAACCGTGATAAATTTGGAATAAAGGCGCGGCCATACAAGGTCCCGCGCACGGAAAGCGTCACGGTGTCCATGCAGACAACGCTCGGAGACATCGCCCGTAAGGCCGGGCTCGACGAAAAGCTGCTCCTCGACCTGAATCCCAAATACGCCGGAGGAAGGATCCCCGCCGGGGAGAACGAGATACTCCTGCCGGAAGGATATGCACAAAGGCTGCGCAGGGCGGCCGAAGGAAAAGAGGATTAGACGTCCCTCTCCTTTCCCTTCGGGCTGTCCTCAGTGAAGCCCGAAAGGAAAGGCGAAGGACTTTTAAACAAAAGATATTTTAAAGATTGGCTATATGGTAAACCAACTTCCAGAAATCAATCCCGCCGGGATCTACACGGCCACCAAGACGGCGAAAATACTCGGCATATCAAGGGTGTCCCTTTACAGGTACGACAAGCAGGGATCCATCAAGCACTGTATTGACAAGAATACCGGGTACCATAAATATAAGGGTATCCATATCATCGCATATTTCAACAAAAGGTATATTTAATTATCAATTTCAAAAAACTATTTTATCATGAAAAAGTATTTCATTCTCTTCGCAGCTGCGACTATCGTCCTGGCTGCCTTTTCCGCAACCGGATGCAAGAAAGATGACGGTCCCGATCCTGTCGAGCCGTCCGTACTGCCCGTCCCGCCGATGGCCGATTACGCCGTCAAGGTGGACGTGACCACCCTGGAAACCCCGTACATCTCCTTCGAGGCGACCGAAGGCGGACGCTACATCGTCGGAAAAGCCGACGGTACGTACGCGACCGGCTCCTATACCTTCAATGACGGCGTATATTCCCTTCAGAACTTCGGAAAGGTCGTCGTCAGCAAGACAAAGGCGGACTACACCATCCTATACCTGACCTTCATCCCTGACGGAGAAGACGAAATCAAAGTCGAAGGGACACCCGCGACACAGTCCACCGACGACTATACCAAGGACCTCTGCCGCCTGTGGGAAATCAAAAAAACCAGAATCTCCCTAACGGATGCAGTCAATGTCGCCGCAGAATTCAACGGCTGCGACCTCAATGAAATCGAAGCGTTCATCACCCAGTACGTCGACCTGAAGAAGAAAGTCCCGGCAGGAATGAACGTCACAGGTGTGACGTTCACCTCCATGTCCACCTACATGATCGAATATACGGCCCATCCGGCAGATATCGGGGAATGGAACTGGGACAATGTCTCCCATAGTTCCCTTAAGTATAAATGGAACAAGGAAGACATGGGATACGAATGGGAGAACGGTGCCGCCAAGATTGAATATGTCGAAGGACACCTTATTTTCTCCGGCAGCGTCGATCTCAAAAACAATGACAAAAATTACCATGTCACAGTCTATATGACCATGACCCCCAAGCAGTAAACATCATCAACGGCCAGGCGGGCCTGACCGCCTTCCTGGCTGCAACCGCCGTGAGGCGCAACCAGTTTTTAGTGTTATTAATTGCAAACGGCCCGGCGGGGAATCGCCCTGCCGGGTTTCTTTTGAAACAAAAAAAATGACGATAAAACGTCTGCGGCAAGCCCACCGCTAGAGACGACAACCACATTATGGCAAAAAAGAAAATTATAATTCCGGTTCCCAAGGAACCGCCGAAATTGCACCAAGACTGCGTCCACGCATACGGACACTGTTACAGGGCCGCAGACGGAAGCCCTATCAGCTGCCGCTGCGACATCCATGGTGAGACCATGAAAGTCTGCCGTGAAACGGCCTGCAAGGACTGGGCGCCGCGCAGCACGCCTGTCCCTTTCGGCGAGCAGGTTCCAGTAGGGCCTTCCGAGAACCGGCATCCCGAACTGATACCCCGCAAGGTGGTCCCCCTGTTCGCCCCCGAAGGAGACCCCAGGGAGCCCGTTCAGGTCGTCTGGGCCGATACGCTTCCGCATAACGCCTGCCTTTACGGGGCTTATTGGAAAGCCCGCCAGGAAAGGGAGGCCGTTGAGGAAGCCGAAAGGAAAGCCGAGGAGGAACGCCAACGTATCGCGATGACACAGCCATGGAGGCTGGACAAACAAGGAAATATATGACATTTTTGATCGAAACAAAACAACGGGAGCCAATTCACGATTTCACGTGGGAACTCATCCAGGCCAAGGCTTATAACGACTGGGCCGGGCACGGATCTTTCGACATCCGCCGCATAGACGACCCCAAAGACTTCGAGGATATCCCGTTCCCCGACGAAGACGAAAGCGTCCCCGTCGGTTCCATCGAATTCGTGAGCCGGTTCATGCAGATCCATTACCCTGAACGAGTAAACTCGCTCTGCCCCCTGAATGTCCCGGAAGAACTTCGCCGATATGCCGGACGGGACGTCTGGGACATCTACTCCCCGGAAGAAGCCGACCAGCTCGTCCCGGGCAAATACTTCGTCAAAGACATAAGTTCCCTGAAACACCCCGGCAACGGAATCGTCTTCTACGACGGCAGAGACCCGGACATCCTTGTCGGCAAACAGGTGTCGTCCATTGTACAGATGGATTCCGAATGGAGGGTCTTCGTCTTCCACGATCAGATACTCTGGCTGTCGAACTATGCCGGAGACCCCTTGTGTTTCCCTGAACGGAAAACAGTCCTCGAAATCGTCAATGCTTTTAAGCCTTTCTCACCTGCCGCCTATACGCTGGACCTTTTCGTGAACCGCGAAGGGACTGCCATCGTCGAATGCCACCGGTTTTTCTCCTGCGGCCTGTACGGGTTCAGTGACCGGGCGCGGTATCCGTTCATGCTATCCCAGGCCTGGTTTGAGTTGCGTACGGGCGTTTCCGCAAAATAATTCTTGCCTACTATGTTGATGCCTTTTGGACAATACAAGGATACCCCCGTCATAAAACTGCCGCTCGGATATCTCCTTTGGCTGCGCAAAAACGTCGAAATCCGTTCGGCGTCCCTTCTGGCCGCCCTGAGCGAAGCCTACGAGGCGCGTGTGGCGGAACGCGAGGCGCAGGAAAAGGCCGTCCTCGATGGGCTCGACCCGTCGAGGCTCGCGGAAGTTACCATCGAGGACGTCTGGGAATGGTGGAAATACTTCGCCGAAGTCTTCCGCAGGCAATACTACGACGTCCAGCTTGAGCGTCCCGACAGTATCTCCTTCATGAGCCGCCGGTGGGAGCTGGGCTTATGGTGGATACATGAAAGACGTATCCAGATAACAAACCGGTACATACTCCCCTACGATAAGTTCCAGAATATACTCCTCCACGAAATGTGTCACCAATATATCACCGACATGCGGATCCTTGACACGTCGTCGCACGGACGCCGGTGGCAAAACATAGCGGCCCGCATGGGGGCGGTCGCCGGCCATCATATCACGATCGTCGACGATGGACTCTATGCGCCCTCGCCCCTTGAGAAGGGCGCAAAGAGCCTCGTCGTCTATCTGTCCGAAGAGGAAGCCAGCTGTGAAGGGAGGTCCGTTGAGGAACTCGAAGCGACCTATGATGGATTCCAGGATGACTGGCGGAGTGAATTTTTGTAGTTGATTTGTATGACACCGACTGAAATTGAATTGATCGCGAAAGCAGCCTGTGACATTGCGACAGGCAACCATCTTCTCTATCCTAGAAGCGAGGAAGAAAAGGAGATGCTAAAAGAAGTGTGCGAAGCCTTGAATACCCCGGAAGAAAACAAAACGGCCCGGCAGAAGGATATCTGTGAGGAATATCGCCTGTGTACAGATTATGATTATTGGAGTTCAAAACATCGCGACAAATAAAAACTGATATACTCCCACGGTTAAAACGCCGCAATATTCCCATTTTTATTAGTTATGAAAGCGAAGATTATCAGCAAAAACTTTTATGCTCCACAACTGGAAGAAGGAGAAATCGTGACTATAGTTCCCGGAATGGAAACTGATGCAGAAGGCATCTGGAACGTCCCCGCAGGCAAACTGTTCCTCTGCAGGAAAGAAGACGGCACGTTCGCCTATACGACTCCCCGCGACCTTCAGATCCTTCCGGATGCCAGCGATGACGTTGACTGGGCCGCCTTTAGAAGGGAGACGGTAAAGGGCATCCTTTGCGCTATGGTGACGAAGAACGGCGACGACGTCCACATGGAAAGATGTCTCTCGCTCGCCGACAAACTGATCGAGAAACTAAAAGAACACTGATATGAAAGAATTAATTTGCCCCAAGTGCGGCACGGCCTTCGCCGTAGATGAGACCGATTACGCCGCCATCGTGGCCCAGGTAAGGGGCGCCGAGTTCGACTCCGAACTCTCCCACAGGATGAAAGATCTGGCTGCGCAGTATGAAGCCGAGAAGCGTACCCTCGAGGCTACCCTTCAGCGCGATCACGACAGGGACCTCTCCGAAAAGGACGGCGAAATCGCCCGGCTCAAAGAGAAGGTCTCCTCCTTTGATGACCGCATAAAGGCCGAAGTGAAGGCCGCCCTTGTCGACAAGGACAAAGAGGTCGCTGGCCTTAAAGCTGCCCTTGAACAGAGCGAACAGCGTACCCATATCGCCGTCTTGGAACAGAAAAACCGGTTCGAGGAACTGTCCAGGGAGAAGGACGCGAAGATCGCCGACCTCGAGGCCGGCGCCAGGGTGGCGGCCGCCGAGGCGTCCCTTCGCGAAAAGGGCCTTCAGTCGGAATTCGAAGGACGCCTGCAACTCGTTAAATCAGAAAGCGAATCCCGGGAACGTCTCCTCCAGGAGGAGGTGGAACGTCTGAAGGACTTCAAGGTGCGCCTTTCAACGAAGATGATCGGAGAAAGCCTCGAAGTCCACTGCAGCAATATTTTTAACGGGGAGATGCGTCCTCTTTTTCCTGAAGCCTACTTCGAGAAAGACAACGATGCCTCCGATGGAAGCAAGGGGGACTTTATCTTCCGGGACTTCTCGGAAGGCGTCGAGTACGTCTCCATCATGTTCGAGATGAAAAATGAGATGGATGAGACGGCCTCCAAACACAAGAACGAGGACTTTTTCAAAAAACTGGACGCCGACCGCAGGGCCAAGGGGTGCGAATACGCCGTCCTGGTCTCCCTTCTGGAGCCTGACAGCGACCTCTATAACGGCGGTATCGTCGACGTGTCCTGGCGCTATCCCAAGATGTATGTCATCCGTCCCCAGTTTTTCAAGACGATGATAACCCTGCTGGTCAACGCCTCCAGGAACGCCGTCTCCTATAAGAAAGAACTCGACAGGGTCCGCCAACAGAACATCGACGTCACCAACTTCGAGAACCAACTGCTCGCTTTCAAGGACGCCTTCGGGCGCAACTACCGTATCGCCAGCGAGAAGTTCCACACGGCCATCGACGAGATTGATAAATCGATCGCCCATCTCCAGAAAATCAAAGAGGCCCTCGTCGGTTCCGAAAACCAGCTCCGCCTTGCCAACGACAAGGCCGACGAGCTCTCCATCAAGAAACTCACCCGGGGCAACCCAACCATGCAACAGCGCTTCGACGAAGCGCATTCTGATGAGACGTCCCCTGATAATCAGTAAACAAAACAAATTTGCATAACTAAAACGCCTTTGTTTATGAAACACTTGCTAATCATACTCCTTCTGGAGTTATCGACACTGCTCGCTGCAGCTCAGAGTAATATCCAAGATTCACAAGTACCTGAGCTTCCTCTTCTTTTGGAAACGATAGTAAGGCTCCTTTCCTGGACAGTCGTAATATGCGCATGCCTGTCACTTGCGATTCTACTATATTACCGAAAAAAAGCACATCTTATCAAATACAAAGAATCGGAAGAAATGCCTTCTAAGAAAGAACAGGATTTTGTCGATACATTCGACGGAATCCTGGAGGAAGACGTCTTGAGAAAGGCATTCAAAAATTACAAGGATTTCGAACAGCATGAACAAATCCGGAAACTTTATGAACCGTCACATAGTACCGATTACCTAACCGGATTTGCCGAGGCAACGTCCTTCTTCATCAAAAATTTCCTCGCGGAAACAAACACCGGCGTAACGGAAACCTGTTACATCGATGTCGTTTCAAAAGCGACTAACGAACCGTTAAGTTCAAGTGAATATGCAACCTACATGGTGTTCGCCTTGATGTATAACCATAATATTACGTCCGACGAATTCCGGAAAATAAAAGAACTTATGCCAGATGAGGACTCAAGACAAACAGTCGAAAAGATACTATATCATCCGCTGTTCATCAAAGAGAATATCGACGACGCCACAAAATTGATAAAGAATACCAAAGAGTAATACCCAATTAAACAGTATAGTAACATGCAAAAGAAAAAACTGAAGGCAACCCTTGATAAATTCGCAGAAACCAACTTGCGTCCCGCAAAGATTTTGGGATCCTACATCTACATGCGCGATGCCGGCAATTTCACATCGGACAAAATACCAAACGAAACACTCAAACGCCTTTTGCCTAAATAACACACATTCTCTGTTCAGATCCTTTATGGAATTATTGAGCAAAGTCAGATACAGATACTGTCTCTTAAAAAAATGAGATTGGTTGGGAAAAAGCACAAAGGAGGGAATAGATATGCTCGCGATACTTTCATCATCAAAAGACTGCAGACAACTCCTGAGCAGAGTTTTTGGGACGCTCAAAGGAACTGATGAAAAAATCAGTACCTTGACTCCTGCGGTGTTTTTATTGACTTCGTAACAATTGACGTTATTTCACCAAGAAGGAGAGAGTAGGTCAAATCCAACCAACCCTCTCCTTTCAGAGACGGTAACTATTACGATATTTTCAACCTAAAATTTCAGATAGCCAATATTTCTAAACCAGTAAAACCATGCGTAACATTCTGCGACTTATTATTATTGCGTTAGTGACGGCCGTTTGTGTCAGCTCCTGTCGCAAAGGCGGCGAGGAGAGGCTTTCGTTCAGCGTCGACGCGCACATCCTACCAGAAACAAAGAGTATCCTCATCGACGTCACTAAGACCGGAGGCCCGGACGGCGTCTGTGTCGTCCGTCCGGAGATCTTCGTCATCAACCCCTCCGGAGGTGAGATGATCCGCATCGCCACTTCCCTCCTTTACGAAGGGAAAAACGCGACCGGCGCCGAGATCGAATTCCTTGAAGGCCAGACCAGGACCTTCTCCGCGGAAAACCTGGTAACCGGCCATTACCTCCTGTATATGTCTTTCATTATGAAGGACTTCTCCTCGTGCACGATAGAAACCGACCTCGTCGTGCCGAAAGGGTTCGACGGAGGCGGCAGCATCGAGCCTACGCCCGAACCGGAAGTCATACCGGCACCATCCGGAGTGACCTTTGCGGGCAGCGACGCTTCGTCCGTGAGGTTCACCTGGATTGCCGTCACCGGGCTTTCCGACACGCCAGTCTACGAATGCTGCCTGTTCAAGGACGACCAGAAGGTCGCAGAAAAGACGGTCACCGCAAACGAAGCCTCCTTCACCGGTCTTGCGCCCCTTACCGAATACGGCTTCGTCGTAAGGGCCGCCGTCGGCGACAACGCCGGGCCATGGGCTGAAAGAGTCCGTGGATACACAACAAACCTTCCACAAGATAAATAGAAGAATCATGCACATCAACATCACTTTTACCGGTATCGACAACAAAACCGATATCGAAGAATTGAAAAGTATCCAGCAGGCTTATCCTCAAGTAGAATTCGGCCTGCTCGTTGCTTTGTCCCGCCAAGGAAACGAACCGCGATATCCCGACCTTCGGATCCTGAAGGACCTGAAAGGCGCCGGACTCAACCTCTCCTGCCACGTCTGCGGCACCCTGGCGAGGAACCTCGTCCGGACTGGAGACACCACCGAACTTGACGCCTTTCTCGGTAAAGGACGTGGTCTCGGCCTTAGTCTTTTCCAACGCATCCAAATAAATGTATCCAATATGGATTTCGAGCTCAAGCAGATTCCTTCGAACGGGGAATTTATCGTTCCCGAATCCATTAGGGAGGTAATTATCCAGCATCACCCCGGACGGCCCCTATCCTGGACTAGTGACAACGCCGGCGTTCCTATATCGGTCCTTCTCGACCCTTCCGGGGGTCTGGGCCTCGGATGGCAAAAAATCGATATCCCATACTACGCTAAAAATCTACGATGCGGTTTTGCCGGAGGGATCAACGCCTCCAATGTCGAGAAGTGGATCTGCACGCTCCAGAAAGAGTCGCCCCGCCAAGACTTCTGGCTGGATATGGAAAGCGGCATCCGGACCGATGATGTCTTCGACACCGGAAAAGTCCGCGAGGTCCTGGATATCGTCTCCGAGATGAAACCGACAACCTTTTCCAAAGGTATGTCGAAGGATGATTTCAGCCGCAGGTATTACGCGTTTTTTGACCGGGACGATGAGCTTAAAGAAGAGATTAAAAAGAACGACCTTGCCCGCAAAGCGTTTGTGGCTGCCTATGAGAAAGAAGCTTTCGATGCCAGCGATTACCGCTACGGGCAAAGAATCGAGGTCAAAGGAGAACCCCTCTATGTAACCGGTGCCTATGCGGACGACCGCGGGAACGTGTTCCTAAAACTCAACCGCTCCAAGAAAGACGGCACAATGTCAAAGGTGCAGAGGTGGACTCTGTTCGCCCCGAAAATAAAATAGAAAAGGCTGTTTCAGCCCTCCGGAGACGCCGTCTTGATTTTGAACGGCGCTCCCCGGAGGGCTAAAATTCATCGAAATAAATGCTGACACAGGAAGAAATCAACGATATGCTTGAGCGCCTTTCCCGGACGCTCCGTGACATCGGGATCCCGATATCGGACTCCATCTGTCCGAAAGTGCGCCTTTCAAAGGCCCATTCCTTCTTCGGACAATGCATCCCGAAAGGGTCCCATAGAAGGTTTCCCGAAGGATACGACTTCCTGATAGCCCTTTCCGTGTTCACGCTCGGGAACTCCTATAGGAGCATCGAGAACACGCTCGTACATGAGCTCCTCCACACCTGTCCCGGATGCCTGAACCACGGCCCGCAGTGGAAGGCCCACGCGGAAGTCGTCAGAAAAAGGCTCCACCTGGATATCAAGAGGGTCCACGGCGACAAGACGCCGTCGGACATCGCCAATCTCAGGGCCGGAAGGAAAAAGTCTCCGTTCCGCTATATGGTTTACTGCCCGAACTGCGGGGCTTCGTGGAAATATAGAAAAGCCGGAAGAGTCGTCCGGTATGCCGAGAAATGTACATGCGCGTGCGGATACGTCGGGATGAAGCTTAAAAATCTGTTTTGATTTATGTCAGATTTAATTTCCAACAATCTTCAAAAACTACTTTAGTTATGGATGTTTTTTTCAACTTTGGCCAATACGGAAAGGATAGATTTATGCTTGCCGTTCATGAAAAAACAATCGGTGGCGGTTCTCGTTGCATTTGGAAGACTACCTGCAAATGGCCGGAGCACACACCTATGAAGGTTCTTGAAGACAAGTTAAGAGCAAAAGCAAATAAACATGGATATTTTGAAACAACATATGGAACACTACATTGACGCAGATAAACTGCTTGCCAAGATAGAACAGAAGATTAGTATTTGTGAAAAGCAGCGGTCCGATGCGATTGAGGTCGAATGCTTTAACCTTGCAGATCACGCGTCGGCGAGAATTGGAGAGTTACACGT
>Ga0256404_1008616_pt1 | contig 15201 bp, 9 predicted proteins | sample RumenRJG_01DNA_FD_185990 | JGI IMG/M metagenome (GOLD analysis project Ga0256404, IMG submission 185990) | Bovine rumen microbial communities from Lethbridge, Alberta, Canada - RJG_01 | ecosystem: Host-associated > Mammals > Digestive system > Stomach > Rumen | place: Canada: Alberta | collected...
CTTCCTCTCCCTCTGTCTCTCTGCTCTGCTCCTGCGCAAAGGCAGCATAGTCAAAGTTCATGAAATAGGTCTCCTGGGCTTTTGCATAGGAGGCGACGTTCTCCTTCGTGATCTCGTCTGTCCCGTCGTGGATCATCTGCAGGATCTTTGCGCTGATCTCCGGGGAGTAGTGCCCGTCGTCCTTGTAGTTGTCCAGGTCACAGAGGATGTCCTCCTCCAGGTTGAAGGAGTAGATGCGGATGTTGGATGCCTGCAGCATCAGGTTTTCTGCAAGCTCCTCCGCCTCGATCTGCTTTTTCAGCGTTCCCTCTTCTGCAAGGGTCGCCCACCAGGCAATGGAATAGGGCGGGAAAAAGACATCAAACTCCGTGTCCGGGTTGGCAAGGGCCTGCTTCAGGACATTCTCCGTGATGTTCTCCGTGACGAGCTGCCGCTCCCTGTCCGTAAGGCTCTCCTGCTCTGCCATCCCCCGGTAGGAGGTCAGGTGCGGCAGGACCTTTTCCCTGCCGTAGGCGTCGTCCCCAGTCCAGCCGTAGTCATCAAAGCTTGTGACGCCGCCCGCATCGCCCTTCAAAAAGCGAAGGAGCGTCGGGATCGTGTACTCAAACATCGCGTCCCGGTTGAAGAGATACTGGACATCGTTGAAGGGATTGCTGTCATAGAGATAGTCCGGGTACTCTCCCATGTCGGTGCGCATGTCATCTGCGCTCCGCACAAGCTGGGTGTAGTCAAGGCACCGGAGGACGAGCTTCACGTCGTGGGTGGAGAGAGCGGTATCCAGGTTGTCGGAGATCTCCCTGTACGTCGCCCCGGGATAGGGGACCTTGATCGACTGGGTGCCAAAGAGTTCATCAAACTCCGAGGCCTTAAAGTTCTCCGTCATGCTGGTGCCGGTGATGACCGCATCGTAGGAGAAGTGCTTTGTGATGCCGTCGTTCTGGAACCGCTGGTCGGAGAGGGTGTAGTAGAGCCCCGAAAGCGGCGCATGGTAGTGGAAGAAGGGATCCACCACGGCGGTCAGGGTGCCGGTCGCCGCAAGGAGCACCGCCATCACGATGATGAAGTTTTTCAGCCACTTGCCTTCTCTGTTTTTCATTGTTCTCAAGGAATCAGAAGTTGTTGTACACAAAGGTGGAGACACCGGTCAGGGACAGCAGGCAGATGTAGAAGAGCACCGCCAGGATGACAAGCGTCCCCCTGCCAAAGCGGTAGGTCCGCCGGTTCGTGTTCGGAAAGACATTGCACAGCACAATGGCAACGCCCACATAGATGCCGGCACTCAGGGCACTCACCGCATAGTCGGAGAGGCCAAGGTGCAGGACCTTCATCAGGTTCCGGATGCCGGGCAGGCGAAAGACCGAGAGGAAGTCCCCGTTGATCGTAAAGTGCCGGTCTATAAACAGGTGCCAGCAGACTCTCTTAAACTCCGCAAGGTCTGCGCTCCGGAAGAGGAGCCAGAGGTAGGAGACGACAAGGAAGGTCACGATCCTCCTTATGATGACGGGGATCTTCTGCAGGACGGGCTTTCCCGCCCGCTCTGCCATCTGGCAGAGGCCGTGCAGAACGCCCCAGAGGACGAAGGTCCAGTTCGCACCGTGCCAGATGCCGGAGACGAGGAAGACGATCAGGATGTTGAGGTAGGTCCTCGCCGTTCCTTTTCTGCTTCCGCCGAGGGGGAAGTACACGTACTCCCGAAGGAACGAGGTCAGGGAGATGTGCCAGCGGCGCCAGAAGTCCGTGACGGAGACCGCCTGATAAGGGGAATCAAAGTTGGGGAGGAGCGCATAGCCAAAGAGCTTCGACACGCCGATGGCCATGTCGGAGTAGCCGGAGAAGTCAAAGTAGATCTGAAAGGTGTAGGACACCATGGTCAGCAGCATCTCGCCGGTGGTGTTGAGGACAAGGTACTGGAAGCCCCAGTCTGCCGCCTTTCCGAAGACGTCCGCAAGAAGAACCTTTTTCGAGAGGCCAAGGACAAACATCTGCACCCCGATGGCTGCCTCCCTGGCGTCAACCTGCTTTCCCTCCCGGTCCCGGATCTGCGGCACGAGGTCCCTCGGCAGCGCGATGGGACCCTGCAGAATCTTTGGAAAGTAGGCGGCATAGAGGGCAAAGTCCGCGAGGGAGATCCCTTCTGTCCACGCCTGTCCCCGGTACACATCCGCAAGAAAGGCGATCTCGGAGAAGGTGTAAAAACTGATGCCGATGGGGAGCAGGATGTCCGGGATCGAGACATTTCCTCCGCTTGCGGCATTCCAGTTCTCAAGGAAAAAGCCCGTGTACTTGAAGTACCCGAGAAACCCGATGTTGAACACAAGGGAGAGGACAAAGAGGGCCTTTGCTGCCCCTGCGCCATGGCCTTTTGCCCCTCTCTTTTTCTGGATGCCAAGAACCAGCAGGTAATTGACCGTGATGGAGATCAAAAGAAAGAGGAGGTACCAGAGGTTCTGGGTGCCATAGAAGAAAAAGGACGCAGCAAGAAGCAGCAGATCCCCCGCCTTCTTCGAGGACCTGCTGACAAGGACATGGACTGCCAGGACAACCGGCAGAAACATCAGAATAAAATACAGGGAATTGAACTGCATGCAACTTGCTCCAATGGTGCCGGAAGGAAATGCTCAGGAGAGGACGGAGAGGAGGTAGGCCTCCCACCCCGCGTTGACGCGCTCCGGAGCAAAGTACGCCTGGACCCTTCCGGCTTCCCTCCCCATGCGCTCTGCAAGGGCGGGATCCTCCATGAGTGTAAGGAGCTTCTCTGCCATGGCGCCGACATCGTCCACGGGGACGAGAAAGCCGTTCTCCCCGTCCCGGATCAGCTCCCGCGGCCCCCCGCAGGGGCAGTCCGTCGAGATGCAGGCAAGGCCAAGGGACATCGCCTCGATCAGGGCGTTGGGCATGCCCTCGGTCTTTGAGGGGAGCACAAAGATCCCGGCCTTTTCGATTCTCTCCGGGATGTCGGAGACAGAGCCGTGGAAGACCGTGTTCTTCTCTGCGCCAAGGTCCTTTGCCAGGTGTTTCAGCTGCTCCTCCTCTCCCGCTCCGTAGAAGTGAAGGACATACTCGGGATGGCGGTCAAGGCAGCGCGCAAAGGCCCGAAGGAGAAGTTCCTGGTTCTTGTTTTTGTCGATCCTTCCGACGCAGACCACCGTCTTCTCCCTCTCTCCCTCATAGCGGGGGCGAAGGAAGGCAGGGTTGATCGGATTGGGCAGGATCACGGAACGCTTCCGGATCTTCCTGGGAAAGAATGCCTTTGCCTCCTCCGTCTGCAGGATGACGCCTGCTGCAGAGCCAAAGAGGAGGAAGGCGGGGATTCTCGTCTTTGCGCTGTCGTACTCCAGGGCAGGGACTGCCCGGACGGAGACGACAACGGGGATTCCAAGCCCCCGGGCGGTAAAGAGGGCCATGTTGTTGCAGGTGTTTAAGAAGGAGAGGATGACATCCGGCCTCTCGGCCTCCCAGATGTCCCGCAGGGTCCTGCAGCGCGTCTTAAAGTTGGCAACCCGATTTCCCCGAAGTTCCTCTTCCTTTGGCTCCGAGTAGATCCTCCGGATCCCGCTCTCTCCGGATTCCCCTGGCGCTCCCGTCTCCGGGTCCCAGAGGCCGTGGGGGAGCACGTACTCCGGCGGGGCAAAGTAGGTCGTGACAAGGACGACCTCCCAGCCCCTCTCCCAGAGGTATTCCGCCAGGTTCCCCATGACGCGCTCTGCGCCGCCCTTTCGAAGGGACCCGATGTAGAGTGCGATCTTATGCTTTTGTCTGTCTGACACAGCGCTCAAGGAAGTCCCTCCACTGCTCATAGATCTTCTCCGGGGCGGCCTTGTCCCGGATGGAGAGGGCGCCCGCCGCGCACCTTAGCCGAAGGTCTCTGTCCTCGATCATCCGGCAGATGGCAGCTGCCATCGCGTTTTCGTCCCCCACAGGGACGAGAAGCCCGTTCTCCCCGTCTTTGATGAGCTCCGCCGGCGCTCCCGCCGGGCAGTCCGTGGAGATGCAGGGAAGGCCCATCGCCATCGCCTCGAGGAGGGCGTTCGGCATGCCCTCATAGTCTGAGGAGAGGCAGTACACCATCGCATCCCGGAGGTCCTGTTCCAGGGTGTCCGAGGCACCGAGGAGGAGCATGTAGCTTTCCGCGTGATACTCCGCAATGATCTTCTCCAGCTCTTCCTTCGTCCCGTCCCCGTCGTCCTTGCCGTAGATCTTAAGGATGTAATCCCCGTGCTTTTCATGGACCTTCTGAAAGGCCCGAAGGAGCATCGCCTGGTTCTTCTTGCGGACGAGCCGGGAGGACATGACGACCTCCTTCCTGCGCTCCTCATCCCTGGCAGGGTTGACGGAGAGGTACTTGGGATTCAGGGGATTCAGGATGACCGCAGAGTTGTCCTGGAGACGCGGCGCAAAGAACGCCTTCTGCTCCCCGGTCTGGAACACGGCGCCGGCCGCCCTGGGAAACAGGAGCGGGATCTGGATCTTATCGTCCCAGCCACTGTAGAGGGCCTTCGGGTCATCCCGGATCGCGATGACCACCGGGATCCCGGTCCCCCTTGCGGCAGAGAGTGCCCGGTAGTTCGGGCGGTGGGTAAAGGAGACGCAGACATCGGGCTTTTCTGTTTCCAGAAACTCCCGGAGGTACCGGATCCGCAGCCGGAACTTTGTCCACCTGCCCTTTGTCTCATCCCCGTCCCGAAGGCCCACATGGACCCGTTTGATGCCGGGGGCAAGCTGGTACTCCTCGTCCGCATACCACTCGGTGGTGATGGAGACCTCATACCCATGCTCTGCAAAGAGGCCTGCAAGGGTCGAGACGACGCGCTCCGCCCCGCCCCGCTCCAGACTGTTCAGATGGAAGGAAATGCGCTTCATGGTCTCCTGTCCGGGCCTTATGCCCTCTTCCTGCTGCCGGCTGCCCCGTACCTGCGGCACAGGAATTACTTTGCTTCTTCGTCTCCGAGCGCCTGGTGAATCTCCTCCAGGTAGGAGGCAACGACAAGGCTCCTGTCAAACTCCCGCTCCATCTTCTCCCTGCCCGAGAGCCCCATGGCAGCCCGTGCGGACTGGGGAAGGGCCAGGAACTTCTTCAGCGCCTCGATCAGGGCATCTGCGGACTTCGGCACAAAGCCATAGCCCGTGACGCCGTCCTCGAAGATCTCCCGGCAGCCGGAGATGGAGCTGGCAATCACCGGCCTTGCGCAGGCCGCCGCCTCCATCAGGACATTCGACATGCCCTCGTGGTAGGTGGGCAGCACCACCGCGCTGCACTTTTCATAAAAGGCGTGCATGTCATTCTGGTAATCGAACTGGACGATGACGCCCTCCTTCTTCCTGGCATCGAGGATCTCCTGCCAGTCCTCCTCGCAGTAGCCGACGATGAGGAAAGTGACCTTCTCGCCGTGCAGGGCTTCCGCCGCCTGCAGGTACTCTCCGATGCCCTTCTCCTTCATGACGCGGCCAACGTACAGGAACACCGTATTGTCGCCCTGGGGATAGGGAAGCGGCTCCCAGGTCTTTAAGGAGACGCCGGAGCCGGACACCAGCCGGTCTTTTCCCGTCACCAGGGAGGAGGCGTGGAAGAGCTCCATGTTCTCGCGGTTCTGGAAGAAGACGCAGGAGGCACCGGCAAGACCCTTCCGGTACAGCTCCTTGATGAACTCGAGGAACAGGCCGCTCCGCTCAAAGGCGCTGCCAAGGCCGGTGATGGTGGAGAGGTACGGCACGTGCTCCTTCTGGCAGGCAAGGCCGCCGTAGATATTCGGCTTGATCGTATAGGTGAGCACGAGATCCGGCTTCTCCCTTTTGAGGAGCTGCCGGTAGTGATTGAAGAGGGCAAGATCCTGGGTGGGATTCGTGCCCCTTCGGTTGATCGGGGTGTGGATCACCCGGCACCCCTCCTTCTCCAGGAGGTCTGTCTTCTGCGTGTCCGGAAGGGAGACCGCGACGTTGTATTGAGAGAGGAGCGCCGTCACGAGCTCGTTCCGGAAATCATAGAGCCCGGACGAGGAGTTTGCAAGGATGAGGATCTTCTTTTTCACCGGCACAGCGCCTCCGAACGTCTTACGCAGATCTCATTGTACTTCATCATGTAGATTCCCTCCTCATAGTCCCCGATGGTGACGGGATTCTCCCTGCCGGAGAGGTTCTCCAGGATGTACTTCGGGAAGTTCACGCCGCAGGCATAGGCGTGGGGGTAGCCGCCCCCAAAGCGGGGGTTCACCTCGGAGAGAATCCACTCGTCTGTCCCCTCCTTGTGGAAGAGGTCGATGTCGATCATGCCCGTAAAGCCAAGGTCCTCGACGAAGGCAGCAGCCTTTTCAAAGAGGGCAGGGTCCTTTACGGAGACGGACTTGTCGGTCTCCCCGGCCCGCATCCGGAGCTTCTTCTTTAAAAACAGCGAGGTGCACTTATGGGAGATCATGTCGATATAGACATCGCATCCGTACTCGGTGCCGGTCATGAGCTCCTGAATCATGAGGTCCGGATCCTGCTTCATGAGGACGTGCAAAAGCTCCGGATCCTTCACCTTCTGGATCTCGATGGAGGCAGAGCCGTGCCGGGGCTTGATAAACACCGGAAAGGCCGCCTTCCCGGCGTTCCGATCAGTAAGGAATGCCTCTTCCGAGAGCCAGCACTTTGCCCTCCCGAAGGGGCTCTGTTCCAGCCTCTCGTACATCGCATACTTGTCGAGGCAGAGCTCGCAGAGCTCGTAGGAGGAGACGATTGGGGTGACGCCCGCTTCGAGGAACCGGTCACGGTTTTTTGCAAGGAGCGAGAGCTCCGGGTCGATAAGGGCAAAAACCGCCTTTACGTCCTCCTTTCTGCAGATGGAAAGGAGGCAGTCGATGTAGTCCGGCGCGGTGATCCGGGGGACCAGGACCTGCTTATCCGCATCGTAGAGGGCGGGCGCCTCATTGGAGAGGTCCGCCGCAATGACAAGCCCCTTCCCTGCCAGCTCCTTCCGGAAGGCCTGTACAACCTTGTTTCTCGTTCCCGCGCTCGTAATCAGGATGTTCATCTTGTTTCCCCCATCTCCCCGGACCTGTCTTTCTCTTCCCGGAGGAGATCGTCAAAGAAGAGCGGCGCACCGCCTGTGTGGAGAAACAGGATCGTCCTCCCGGTGACGCCGTGGTCCCTTATATACTGCTCCATGCCAAAGAAGGCCTTCCCCGTGTAGGTGGTGTCCAGGGGAATTCCCCAGCGGATCATCGCCTCTTTGATCGCTGCCTTCTCCTCTCTGGTCGTCCCGCCGTAGGAACCGGAGATGTAATGGTCATCAAAGACAACGTTTTCCCGGATGACCTTGGGGTCATACTCCGGAAGATACTCCCGGACAGAGTCGACAACAACGTTTCCGCCCCTGGGGTTCTTTCTTGCAATGCTGATGCCGATGATATCCCTGGCATCCCCGTGCCGGAGCTTTCCCGCAACCAGACCTGCCTGGGTGGTACCCGTTCCGGAGGCAAAGAAGATGCTGTCGAAGTGAAGGTCCATCGCCTTCTCCTGCCGGCAGATCTCGTCGTAGCACTGCACGTAGGCACGGGTTCCGGTGTTGCCGTGGCCGCCGCCGGGGATAAAATAGGGCTTTTTCCCCGCTCTCCGGAGCTTGTCCAGCGTGTCCTCAATGGTATCATGGACCTCGTCCACAGGGACCTGAATGCGCTCTGCCCCGCAGAGTTCCGTATAGATGCTGTTGAAGGTGGGGCTTGCGCTTTTCTCCTCTTCCTCTGGGGAGATCAGGATGCAGGGCATGGACCTTGCAGCGGCCATGTTTGCCACAACCCGGCAGTGGTTGGACCTTGTGCTCCCGTAGGTCACCACGGTGTCATAGTCCCCGGCGTCGATCTCCTCAAAGAAGAGGAGCGCCTTCCTCGCCTTGTTTCCCCCGAAGGAGTAGGGGATCAGATCGTCCCGCTTGATGTACAGGGCATTGCCCTCAAGACTTCCCAGCGCCGTGATCGGCGTTGCCGGAAATGCCGGCTGCTTCCCATTGCTTTTTTCTGTAGACATCGAAATCCTCGATCGCATTGAGGGCCGTGCCCTCGTGGGAGAAGACCTTGCGGAACGTCTCCCCAATGATGTGACAGTCTCCCCGGAACGTGATGTGATCCACGTATTCGAGGTCGAGTGCGAACTTTCTCTCCCAGGTGATCTCATTCCGCCCGTTCACCTGGGCATTTCCGGTGAGGCCAGGCCGCACGCTGTGCCTTCTCATCTCCTCCTCCGTGTAGTACGGAAGGTACTTTACCAGGAGGGGCCTTGGCCCAATGAGGGCCATATCGCCCTTCAGGATGTTCACCAGTTCCGGCAGCTCATCCAGGCTGCTGGCGCGGAGGGCTTTTCCGAACTTCGTGATCCGCTGCTCGTCGGGGAGGAGGTTCCCGTCTTTGTCCCTTGCATTCGACATGGACCGAAACTTGCACAGCTTAAAGATCTTCCCGTCTCTTCCCGGCCGCTCCTGCGTAAAGATGACGGGGGACCCGAGCTTTGTCCGGACCAGGACCGCCGTGACAAGAAGAATCGGCGAGAGGATGACAAGTGCAAGAAGAGAGAGCAGAAAGTCCAGCGGGCGCTTGACAAATCTCTCATAGGGACCGTATGGCGTGTGTGGCAGTTTCATCCCATCCTCCAAGCCGCACTCTTTGCGGCTTTCTCTCTCAGCTGCAGGCCTTTTTGTGCTCCTTTGCCGCCTGGATCTCCTCCTGCTGCTTCTTCTGGGCCTCCTGGTTCACCTCCGTGTTCTTCCGGTAGGTGGGCACAATGGCGCGGACGTAGTCGCGGATGTGCGGATCCTCGCGGTAGGCCGCATCCTTCAGGGCCTTGAGCTGGCAGAAGAAGGTGTCCTCATCGACCTCCAGCGGCTTACCGATGTGGATCTGGCGGTTTGCGGTCTCCCGCAGGCCCTCCTCGTCCATCAGCATCTCCTCATAGAGCTTCTCGCCGGGGCGAAGGCCGGTGAACTCGATCTTGATGTCCTCTCCCACCTTGTAGCCGGAGAGGCGGATCAGGTTCCTGGCAAGGTCCAGGATCTTCACGGGCTCTCCCATGTCCAGGACGAAGATCTCTCCACCCCTGGCATAGGCGCCTGCCTGCAGGACCAGGGACACCGCCTCGGGGATCGTCATGAAGTAGCGGATGATGTTGGGGTCGGTCACGGTGACCGGTCCTCCCTCCGCGATCTGCTTCTTGAACAGCGGGATCACGGAGCCGTTGGAGCCAAGGACATTTCCAAAGCGGACGGCAACAAAGTTCGTGTCGTAGTGCTGGTTGAACACCTGGATGATCATCTCACAGATGCGCTTGGAGGCCCCCATGATGTTCGTCGGGTTCACCGCCTTGTCGGTGGAGATCATGACAAAGCGCTCCACATGGTTGTTTGCCGCGGCCATGGCGGTGTTGAAGGTGCCGGCCACGTTGTTCTTAATGGCCTCGCAGGGCGAGTCCTCCATGAGCGGCACGTGCTTGTGGGCCGCCGCATGATAGACGATGTCCGGGTGGTAATGCTCAAAGATCCAGTTGAGGCGCTCCACGTTCCGGATGGAGGCGATGAGGACCACAAGGTCCAGCTTCGGGTACTTTGTCTTCAGCTCCTGCTGGATGTCGTAGGCATTGTTCTCATAGATGTCCAGGATGATCAGCTGCTTCGGGCCGTGGGCCGCGATCTGACGGCAGAGTTCCGATCCGATCGATCCGCCGCCTCCTGTCACAAGGATCACCTTGCCCCGGACATAGCCGATGATGGAGTCGATGTCGACCCGCACGGGCTCTCTGCCCAGAAGGTCATCCACCTCCACGTCGCGCAGCTTGGAGACGGAGACCTCTCCGTTGACCAGCTGGTAGATGCCGGGCAGGACCCGCAGCTTGCAGCTCGTGTTCTTGCAGATGTCCAGGATCTTCGAGAGCTCCTTCCTCGAGATCGAGGGGATCGCGACGATGATCTCGTCGATGCTGTAGGTATCCGCCGCCTCGAGGATCTGGTCCCTGCCGCCGACGACCTTGATGCCCTGAATGTAGCGGCCCCACTTGGAGGTGTCATCATCCACAAAGCACCTAAGGTTCATCGTGCTGTAGTGGCTCTGCAGGATCTCCCTGGCGATGATGTTTCCCGCCTCTCCCGCGCCGATCAGCATCACGTTGGTCGCATTGTCCTTGTTGGCGCTGCGGTGCTTGAGAGACCGCAGGAACCGGTAGGAGAACCGGGAGACGAAGACCAGCGTCATCAAAAGGAAGATGTACAGGAAGTAGTAGCTCATCGGCACCGGCTGGTAGTCGTGCCGGAACAGGTGCAGGACCAGGATGTTCACAACACCCGAGGCAATGCAGGCAAAGACCAGGTTCTGCATCTCGGTCTCCCCGGCAAAGGCCCAGAGGGAGTCGTAGAGCTTGAACAGGAAAAAGAGAAACAGCGTTGCCACAATCGTGACCGGCATGGCCTCCCACACCGGGCGGTAGAAGTAGTCCGGGATCTCCCCGATGTGGAACTCGTACCGGATCATCAGGGAGAGGAAGCTCGCCAGGATGACGCTTAAGGTGTCATAGGCGATGAGCGCTGCCCTTCTCCAGAACTTGGCATAGTTAAACGGCCGCTTCGTCTTATTCGTATTGGAATCGGTATTCTTCTTATTCTTCACAGTATTCTCTTTGAAATGACAAAGACAGGGATCTGCCTGGGAGGCTTTGTCATTGATAAATTCCATCCTATGATGATGTCTCTCTAAGTATATCCATGTTTCGGGACATGTCAAAAACCGCTCAGGAGGTTTTGCGGTCCCCGCCCTCTGCGTCCTCTGCATCGTTGGGGAGCGTGTCCTCTTTGGCTTTTGAGGGAACATCCTCCGTCTCATTGCGGATCACGTACTGGGGCGCAGAGCTCACGGAGATGTAGGTCCTTCCGATGTACTCGCCCGCAAGGCCCACCATCAGCATCAGCATGCCGCCGAAGAAGATGATGGCGGTCATGAGCGCGGAGAATCCCATGGGGACTGCGGGATTGACGATCTTCTTGATGATCGTGTAGATGCCGTAGACAAAGCCGAGCAGCGCAAAGATCGTCCCGAGGAAGGTCGCAGCCCTGAGGGGCTTGATGGAGAAGGCCGTAAAGCCGTTGAGCCAGAGGCCAAAGAGCTTGGAGAACGTGTAGCCGCTCTTCCCGCTCGTCCGCGACCTGTGGGTCACGGGGACATTCACAATGGAAGAACTCGTCCGGAGCACGAGGCCAAGGAGATAGGGATAGGAGTTCTCGTACTTTTTGACTTCTTCCGCGACGAACCTGCGCATCGCAAAGTAGGAGGAGACATGGAGCTCCTTTGGCTTTCCGAGGAGCTTGCAGCACATCCAGTCGTTTACCTTTGTGCCAAAGGACCGGTAGGCACTCGAGTGGGCCTGGTCGTAGTCCGCATAGACGACGTCCGCGCCCTCTTCGATCTTTGCAAGGAACTTCCCGACCTCCGAGGCGGGGGTCTGGCCGTCATCGTCGAGGCAGACGAGGATCTCTCCTCCTGCCTTCCTGATTGCCGCCATCAGGGCCGCATGCTGGCCGAAGTTCTTTGCAAAGCAGATCCCGTGGCGGTTTTCCCTCTCCCTGCAGAGCTCCTTAATCTTCTCCCAGCAGGCATTCGGCGCGCCGTCGTTCACCATGATGATCTCCCAGTCATAGGCGGGGAGCGCTTCCATCGCCGCGTCGATCTCCGCCACCACAGCGGGCACCGTCTTCTCCGAGCGATAGCAGGGGATGCAGAAACTCACCCGTGTCTTATCCTTCTTCACAACAGCTCCCATAGCCTCCCGCTCTCTTCCTCTTTGTCCTTCCGTATTCCCGGTTCCGTCTGATTCCATGGATACCGCGGATTCAGCTTTGTGTCACGGAGAGGACCGCAAAGTCCTCCCCAATGGTATCTGTCTGGGTGATGGTGATATCCAGGCCTTCCGATGCATAGAAGTCGGACAGCCAGGCCGTATCGCTGCCTGTCTTTGTCACAAAGTACACATCGCTTCTCTCGACAAGGGCCTCTCCCGGATCGTCGATGTCATAGAGGGAGAGCTTCTTTGCAGAGAGAGGGCTCTTTGCCGCCCACCCGCCTGCCACGTCCCAGTTGAGGGCCTTCTTCTGCTCCGGAGAAAAGAGCTTCTCCGTAAAGTCCACCGCAGAGTAGACATCGCAGAGATAGAAGTTCTCCGGATGGTCCGCCGCATAGTCCGTGAGGGCCGTGTAGGCCGTGTTGATCTCCTCCCGCCTTGCGTACTCTGTGACAGCAGACCTTGCCTGCAGGAAGGCTGCAAGGGCAAAGACCAGAAGGACGAGGACATACCCTGCACCGTCCTCCGCCTTTTTGGTCTCTCCCTCAGCATCCCCGAACAGCACTGCCAGGACCAGGATCCCCTCCAGCAGGTACAGGCAGTGGGTCAGCCGGACCACCGGGCGATTGTTATAGAGAAGGTAGAGGTACAAGGCACTCCTTGCCGCAAAGACAAGAAGGAGGAAGAGAAGCTTTAAGAAGGTCTCCCTCCGGGCGCTCTTTCGGACCGCCCTGCGCTTTGTCTCATCCTTCTCCGTGAGCAGGGAGAGGGACGTGCGGAAGTCCGAGAACAGGAGCCCGATCACCGCGACCCCGTACAGGATCATCGAGACCATGGGCCAGGGGGCATCCCCCTTTCCCACAAGCACCTGGTGCAGATAGACCCACAGGGCAAGGGAGAGAGACCGGGTCTTTGCCCCATCCGCATAGGCAGCGATGCGCTCTGTCATGGAGGCGTCAATCCTCTCATCCAGGGCGAAGTTGTAGTTCTGGTAGAGGGAGACCTCCTCCTTCGTGATGCCCTCGCTGTCATAGAAGGCCTCGTTTCCCGCATAGTCCGGGGCACCGCCTGCAAAGTCGTAGAGCTCGGTTCTCGCATCGAAGAAGCGCCGGAACTCGGTCCAGGCGGGGGAGGAATAGGCCGCTTTGTCGATTCCCTCAAAAAGGCCCATGCCGGCAGCCAGCACCAGTGCCATGCACACGCAGGGGAAAAGGACTGCCCGGGAGAAGGAGGATTTCCGCTTTCTCCTCCCGTTCCCCTGCGCCTCTTCTCTCCTTCTCTCTGCTCTGTCCGCTTCCTTTGCGCCCTCTTCTTCCTTTTCCTCTGCCTGTCTCTCCCTTCTCCAGAGCTGCACGCACCGGTACAGGAAGGCAAGGGCCGGGAAGGCAAGAAGAAAGACCGCCATCTCGGAGCGAAGGAGAAACCCAAGAAGGATCAGAAGCGCCGGGACCGCGCAGGTCTTCGGTGTGAGCTGCGTCCTCGTGAGGATCCAGATGGCAGCGGCGGCAAGGAGCATGCCGCAGGTCACGGAGTACTGCACAAAGACAAGGTGGTACAGAAGCTCTGCCGCAAAAAAGAGGACGGTAAGGAGGGACGCAGCAGCGCCTGCTGCTGCGACGCGCTTTCTCCCCTCATATCGCCCGGTGCAGAGGGCAGAGAGAAGGACCGCCCCCGCCTGACAGGCCATGAGAAAGAGCGGATACCAGGGAATGGCGGGCGCAAGGCGGTAGAGGCCTCCCAGAACAGCGCTCAGCGGGAACAGGGACTGGATGTTTCGAAGCTCTCCCTCCCCCGTGTAGGCACCGGAGAGGAGGTGTCCCATCATCCAGTCGTCGTTCAGGTCATAATAGAACCCAAACCGCAGGGAGAGAACAAGGAACAGGGCCCCTGTTCCGCAAAGCGCAGCAATCACCGCCGGTCTGTTGCCTTTTCCCTCTGCTCTGTCCATGTCCCTCCTGTCTGTCTCCTTCTCTTACCGGTCCTGATAGAACGACCGGATCCTGCCGCAGACCTTTGTCACCTCGTCCGCAGTCAGCGTGTAGTACATCGGAAGCCGCAGAAGCCGCTCCGACTCCCTTGTCGTGTAGACATCCTCTCCGTGGAAGCGGCAGAACTTCTCGCCTGCCGGCGCCGTGTGGAGCGGGATGTAGTGGAAAACCGCGAGGATCCCGTCCTCCTTCAGGTACTGGATGAGGGCCTGGCGCTCCGTGAGGTCCTTCGTCTTGATGTAAAACATGTGGGCGTTGTGCTGACAGCCCTCCGGGATGAAGGGAAGCCCGATCCTGCCCGCATCCGCAAGGGGCTGCAGCTCCTCCCGATACTGGTTCCATCTCGCCAGCCTTGCATCGTTGATTTCATCCCACTTCTCGAGCTGTGCCCAGAGGTAGGCGGCGTTGAGCTCCGAGGGAAGGTAGGAGGAGCCGTAGTCGACCCACGTGTACTTGTCGATCTGGCCCCGGAAGAACTTGGCCCGGTTCGTCCCCTTCTCTCTTAAGATCTCCGCCTCCTCTGCCTTGTCCCTGTCCTTTATGAGGACGGCGCCGCCCTCTCCCATGGAGTAGTTCTTGGTCTCGTGGAAGCTGTAGCAGCCAAAGTCCCCGATGGAGCCGAGGGCCTTTCCCTTGTACCAGGCGTTGACGCCCTGGGCAGCATCCTCGATGACATACAGGTGATGGCGCCTTGCGATGTCGAGGATCGTGTCCATCTCGCAGGCAACGCCCGCGTAGTGCACCGCGACGATCGCCCTGGTTCTGTCCGTGATGGCATCCTCGATCTTCGTCTCATCGATGTTCATCGTGTCCGGGCGGATGTCCACAAACACCGGCACCGCACCGCGCAGCACAAAGGCATCTGCCGTTGAGCAGAACGTATAGGAGGGCATGATGACCTCCTCGCCCCGCTGGATGTGGGTCAGGTGGGCTGCCATCTCCAGGGCATCGGTCCCGGAGGTCGTGAGCAGGCACTCTGCGGTTCCTGTCTTCTCCTCGAGGAAGGCCTTGCACTTTTTCGTGAACGGTCCGTCGCCGCTGATCTTGTGGTTCTCCTCCACGGCAATGCGGATGTTTTCCATCTCGGTGCCCACAAAGGGCGGTACATTGAACGGAATCTGATACATGATACCCTCCATGCCGCTTTCCCGCGGCAGCATCGGAAGCGCCCTTATCTTCGCAGGGTCTTCCGGATCTGTTTTCTTCAGTCTCTCACCGGAAGAAGCACGGTGTACACCCCGTCGTCATAGACAGGCGCGTAGGCGTTTTTCTCCAGATACGCTCCCAGAAGATCCATCTTCTCCCTGCTGGAGCTGGATGTCTCCTCTGTATGGTGCAGGATGACAAGCGGGGCCTTCTCTTCAGAGAGGTCTGAGAGCTCTTCGGCAAAGTTCTCCGCTGCATAGCTGTCCAGATCCGGCCAGGCCGT
>Ga0256404_1008617_pt1 | contig 15200 bp, 11 predicted proteins | sample RumenRJG_01DNA_FD_185990 | JGI IMG/M metagenome (GOLD analysis project Ga0256404, IMG submission 185990) | Bovine rumen microbial communities from Lethbridge, Alberta, Canada - RJG_01 | ecosystem: Host-associated > Mammals > Digestive system > Stomach > Rumen | place: Canada: Alberta | collected...
AATGGGTCCACACCACGAACTGGGATCTCGTCATTTTCGATGAATACCATTTCGGCGCATGGAAGGACAGCGCAAAAAAGCTGTTCGAGCAGGATGAGGATACCTACGAAGAGGACCTTTCCAAATACGATGCCGGTAACGCCTACGATGAAACGTGGCTGCCGATCACCACGACCTATTACCTCTATCTCTCCGGCACGCCGTTCCGTGCGCTGAATTCCGGTGAGTTTATCGAGGAGCAAATCTATAACTGGACCTATTCCGATGAACAGAGGGCCAAGGCCGAATGGAAAGGCGAAGGTGTCAATCCATACGCCGCTCTGCCGAGAATGGTCATGCTTACATACAAAATCCCTGAGAGTATCCAGCGCATTGCCAAACAGGGCGAGTTTGACGAGTTTGACCTGAACGTGTTCTTCTCCGCCGAAGGGACCGGCAAGGACGCACATTTCAAATATGAGGATTACGTGCAGAAATGGCTGGATCTGATCCGTGGCTCCTATCTGGAGACCAGCGTGGACGAATTGAAGCTGGGAGCGCAGAAGCCGCCGATGCCGTATTCCGATACCCGTCTTCTGAACGTTCTGTCCCATACGCTGTGGTTTATGCCGAACGTGGCCTCCTGCTATGCTATGGCCAATCTTCTGGCACAGAAACAGAACAGCTTCTACCACGATTACAAGGTCAACGTCTGCGCCGGAACACAGGCCGGTATCGGTGTTGCCGCTCTGGAGCCTGTGCGCCGTTCAATGGGTGATCCGCTGGAGACAAAGACCATCACGCTCTCCTGCGGCAAGCTGACCACAGGCGTCACCATCAGACCGTGGACCGGTATCTTCATGCTCCGTAACCTCTCCTCACCGGAGACCTATTTCCAAGCGGCCTTCCGTGTGCAGAGCCCGTGGGAGATCACAAAGGATAACGGTGAGCGTGAGATCGTCAAGCAGGAGTGCTATGTCTTTGACTTTGCGCTGGACCGTGCGCTCCGCCAGATTTCCGACTATTCCTGCCGCCTGAACGTGGCCGAGAGCAATCCTGAAAAGAAGGTCGGTGAGTTCATCAATTTCCTGCCGGTGCTGGCGTATGACGGCAGTGCCATGCGTCAGGTCAATGCGGCTGAAATCCTCGATATCGCTATGGCCGGTACATCCGCCACGCTGCTTGCGAAACGCTGGGAGAGTGCATTGCTCGTTAATGTTGATAACGACACGCTTGCCCGTCTGCTTGCCAGCGAGGAGGCGATGGATGCTCTCATGCGTATTGAAGGATTCCGTAGCCTGAACGCCGATATTGAAACAATTATAAACAAGTCCAATGCCGTCAAGAAGGCCAAGCGTGACGGCGAAAAGCTGACGCCGAAGGAAAAGAAAGAGCTGACGGACGCCGAAAAGGAATACAAGTCCAAGCGAAAGATGATTCAGGAAAAGCTGATCAAATTCGCTACCCGTGTGCCGGTCTTCATGTATTTGACCGATTACCGGGAATACAGCCTGCAGGACGTAATTACACAGTTGGAGCCGGAGCTATTCAAGAAGGTCACCGGTCTGGACGTGAAGGATTTCGAACTGCTCGTATCGCTGAACGTATTCAACGAGGCCCTGATGAACGATGCCGTTTACAAATTCAAACGGTATGAAGACGCCAGCCTGATTTACACCGGTATCGATAAGCACACCGGCGAAAATGTCGGTCTGTACAGCACCGTTATCAGCCGTGCGGATTATGACGCTATGGCCGGTCAGCTTGCGGCATCCATGACAGCGGACGCTCCCCGTGACGATGATCTTCCGGAGCGGCCCGTCTTCACGAATATCAGCAGCTACGATCTGGACGATGAGGACGAAGATGATCTGCCGAAAGTGGCCGAGCCGAAGGCAAAATATGAGACGAAGCGCAAACCGCTCGTTGAGCCGTCCAAGCCGGTATCCACGCCGACATACCGTCCGTCCTATGTGCCGCCTACACCATCCGTAACGCCGGTGGTGAAAAAGCCTACCGTGCATATTGACACATCAAAGGTCCACGCCGGGACTATCGTTTCGCACAAAGCATTCGGTCCCGGTCAGGTCAAGGGTATCGATGGAGGTCTTATTGTCGTTACCTTTGCTGGTGTGGATAAGAAGTTCCAGTTCCCCGGAGCCTTTGAACAGGGATTTCTGAAACTGGACGAAGACAGATGATGAAAAATTTTTTTTCATCTATATAGTTTCTTTGTTGCAAGGAGGATTTTGATGGTTTATATTCCGGAAGCTGAAGACATCTATTTTGCTAAAACAAAAGAATACTTCAATGAAGTTCTTAGTAATTATGCAAATGGCAACTACCGCTCGGCTGTTGTAATGCTATACTCGGTCGCTATATGTGATTTGCTATTCAAGTTACAAGAGCTATTAGACATGTATAATGACTCTGTGGCTGCTGAAATACTAAGTGAGGTCGAAAAATGTCGGAATCCCGGTGATAACAAATCCAAATCACGCTGGGAAAAAGAGTTCGTTGACAACATTTACCGAAAAACTGAATTGCTTGATTTGGAATCATATACCAATCTTAACCATTTATATGATCATCGTAATTTTTCTGCACATCCCGCACTGAATAGCAGATATGAGCTAATATCTCCATCTAAAGAAACAACGATAGCGCTTATCAAGAGCGTTCTTGAAGATATTTTGATTAAGCCGCCTATTTTTGTAAAAAAAGTTACGGACATGCTGGTTGAGGACCTATCAGAGAAGAAATCAATATATCAAGATGAACCAGAAAAACTACATGAGTATTTGAGTAGAAAGTACTTTGATCGCATGTCCGATTCTATGAAAAAAAGTACTTTTCGATCATTATGGAAACTCTGCTTTTGCTTGCCTGAAGACGAGGACTGTCAACGTAATCTAACGATAAACAGAAAAGCGATGGAGTTCTTATTTAGCGACACAGATGGTTTACTTGATTTCATGAAATCAGATTCCATGTTTGCAAAGACCTCACCAGACGATAACTGCGTGATGCAACTATGTATTCTTCTTGCGTATTATCCCCAAATCTACACAATACTAAGCGATGATACCAAGCTGCAGATAACATCCTTAATATCCCACAATAACACAGCAAGAATTATATCGTGGTTTTTGTGTAAGAACAAAGCCGAGCATATGCAGAAAATGATTAACTTAGAGCATTTCGGCAAACTCAATGAAGAAACAATTGATTTTGTCTCAAGGCAATATGAACTATCAGGAGAAACTACTATTTTCATAGACTATTGTATTGGATATTTTGGGAGTAGTAGTTCATATGACAGCGCAAACGAAAGGTATTGGAGTGCAATACGTCCATTCCTTGCAAAAATGACACGAGATCAATTTGTCCGTTTAATCTCAGAGATAAACGGTAATAATCAGATCTATAATCGAAATGCAAACTATTCAACAAATGCTGAAATTGCAAAAGTGGCTTTTCCATTATTAGGTTCTGATTTCAATTACGGTTCATATCCCAACTTTACCTTTGATGCAGATAAAATAGTGGAATCCGATAATGATAAAAACTCGGAAGAAGAATCTGAGATAGAGCTCCCGTTTTAATCTCCCTCGGGCAAACAAGGCCGTATCGATGGGTCACTCCACCGGTACGGCCTTGTTTGATGCAGAGACAGAAAAACGGCCACACCGGAGATTACCCAATGTGACCGTTGTTTCTTTTTTACCCGCTTGAAGACGAATGGACAATGGTTTTTGAATTATCCCTTATCCGCTCCGCCTTTAAAGGAGCGGCTGTTATGGTATCAAAGCAGTGGCTTCGACATTAATCACAGATATTGCTTGTAATTACTTTTCAACTACTTGCAATTACCTGTAATTATTATTACTTATTCATAGCTTCTGCTACGGCTACGGCAACGGCTACGGAAGCGCCTACCATGGGGTTGTTGCCCATGCCGATCAGGCCCATCATTTCTACATGTGCCGGAACGGAGGAGGAGCCTGCGAACTGTGCGTCGCTGTGCATACGGCCCATGGTATCGGTCATACCGTAAGAAGCGGGACCTGCTGCCATGTTATCCGGATGAAGGGTACGGCCGGTGCCGCCGCCGGATGCAACGGAGAAGTACTTGCGTCCGAGCTCATAGCATTCCTTCTTGTAAGTGCCGGCTACCGGATGCTGGAAACGGGTCGGGTTGGTGGAGTTTCCGGTGATGGAAACGTCGACCTTCTCGCGGTGCATGATGGCAACGCCTTCGCGTACATCGTTAGCGCCGTAGCACAGTACCTGTGCACGCTCGCCTTTGCTGTATGCGGTGCGGCTGATCTCTTTCAGCTCGCCGGTGTAGTAATCATACAGGGTCTCAACATAGGTGAAACCATTGACACGGGAAATGATCTTGGCAGCGTCTTTGCCAAGGCCGTTCAGGATGACACGCAGGGGCTCTTTACGAGCTTTGTTTGCGTTGCGGGCAATACCGATGGCGCCTTCGGCAGCGGCGAAGGACTCATGTCCTGCCAGGAAGCAGAAGCACTTGGTATTGTCGTCCAGCAGCATAGCTGCAAGATTGCCGTGGCCCAGACCTACTTTACGCTCCTCGGCTACAGAACCGGGAACGGTGAAGGACTGCAGGCCCACACCCAGATCTTTGGCTACATCTTTAGCGGTCTTGTCACCTTTCTTGATGGCAATGGCAGCGCCGGTGATGTAAGCCCAACAGGCGTTCTCGAAGCAGATGGTCTGAACGCCTTTAACAATGCTGTATACGTCAACGCCCTTTTCGTCGCAGATCTGTTTTGCTTCTTCCAGGGAAGAGATGCCGTAAGAATTCAGCACAGAATTGATTTTGTCGATTCGTCTTTCGTAACCTTCAAATAATGCCATCTTCTATCCCTCACTCTTTTCTCGGATCGATGTACTTGACTGCATCATTATAACGGCCGTAAGTCTTGATCGAGCTCTTGTAAGCTTCGTTCGCGTCTTCGCCCTTCTTGATCTTCTCCATCAGTACACCCAGGTTAATGTACTTGTAACCGATGACTTCATCATTGTCATCAAGAGCTTCTTCAAGGATATAACCTTCGGCCAGTTCCAGATAACGAGGTCCCTTCAGTTTGGTAGAATAAATGGTACCAACCTGAGAACGGGTTCCTTTGCCAAGGTCTTCCAGGCCGGCGCCGACGACCAGACCGCCCTCGGAGAATGCGGACTGAGAACGTCCATAAATGATCTGAAGGAACAGCTCACGCATGGCGGTGTTGATGGCATCGCATACAAGGTCGGTGTTAACGGCCTCCAGTACGGTCTTGCCGACGATGGCTTCACCAGCCATTGCAGCGGAATGAGTCATACCGGAGCAGCCGATGGTCTCGATCAGAGCTTCTTCGATAATTCCGTTTTTAACGTTCAGCGAAAGCTTGCAGGCGCCCTGCTGAGGTGCGCACCAGCCTACGCCGTGGGTAAAAGCGGAGATGTCTTCGATTTTACGGGAATATACCCATTTACCCTCTTCCGGGATGGGGGCGCAGCCGAAACTAGCTCCGCATTTTACGGCGTACATGTTCTCGACTTCTTTTGAATACTCCATCTTAGTAGATTTCCTTTCTTACGTCTGTTTTCGTGCCCGCGCAAGGCTTTAAGACCGCTTCTCCGCAGCCGCCTTTAAAAACCTTTTGCCGTCACCTTATCAAGCCCCCACAGGGACCCAGTCTTTGAATATTTTAGTCTCTTAAAAGCCCTGTGTCAACGATAAAATCGATACCGGTAGTTTAGCTTACGGCCGCCTGCCCAGCCGGCTCCTTCGCGGTCAGCCTTCACTGTCAGACCAGGCGGATCTTTTTCCACTTGCCTCTTTTATAGCGGGTGAAATATAAGACTGCGCGCACGATCCAGTCGGTATACATGCCGATCCAGCAGGACTTGACACCCAGATCCGTGGTATAAGCCAGAAAATAGGCCATGCCCAGACGGAAAATAAACATGCTGCCGATTGCGACGGTCATGGTAAAGCGGACATCTCCGGCAGCCCTTAATACGTTTGGCACCGTGAAGGCCGGAGGCCAGAAAACAATAGCAGCAATGGTAAAGGAGCGCATGATCCATACGGCAATGTCGCGGGACTGATCGGACAGGCCGTACAAAGCCGCCAGCTGCGGAGCAAAGATGTACAGGGCCAGATCCAGCAGGTTCATCAGAATAAAGGTCATCAAAAGAAGGCGGTCGGTATATTTTTCGGCCTGATCAGGCTGGCGGGCCCCCATACACTGGCCCACGATGGTGACCAGGCCAAGCCCTATGGCCGAACCGGGAATGTTAGAAAGGGAAGCCATGGAGTTTCCGATGGCATTGCCCGAAATAGACGGAGTCCCGAAGGTGGATACCAGCGAAGCCAGCATCAGTTTGCCCACCTGGAACAGGCTGGACTCCAGCCCGGTGGGGATTCCAATGTGCAGGATCTTTTTCAGCAGTCCGAAATCCGGCTTATAGCGGAAGGGATGCACCATGTGGATCTGCTCTTTGGCATGTAAAAGCAGGACATACGACACGACCGCGCCCATGGCGCGCGCAGCCAGCGTGGAAAAAGCAGCGCCGGCTACCCCCATCTTGAAGCCATAGATCAGTAAAGCGTTGCCGCCAATATTCATCAAGTTGACTAAAAAGGAAATGATCAGGGTGATGCGGGTCTTGTTGACGGAGCGGAACAGGGCCGCGTCGGCGTTGTAAAGTGCCAGAAAAGGAAACGACGCGGCGGTGATGTAAAAGTAGGTGCGTTCGTTGGCCATGACGGCCGGCTCGACCTTGCCGAAGATGAGGCGCAGCAGCGGAGCGTTGAAAATGATGGCCAGAGCCGCGATACAGCTGGAAAAGATGACGCTGAACCAGGTCAGCTGCTTGGCGGATTCGCCGGCTGCCTCGCGGTCGCCTTTTCCGATGTACTGGGAGGTGATGACCGCGCCGCCGGTAGCCAAGGCCGCGAAGAGGGTGATCAGCAGGATATTGAGGGAATCGACCAGACTGACGGCCGAAACGGCCTGCTCGCCCACGCCCGACACCATGACCGTGTCGGCCATGCCCACCAGGATATTCAAAAACTGTTCGCCGATCAGCGGCAGGATCAGGGCAAAAATCATTTTGCTGGTATACAAGGGAGCGCGGTTTCCTCCCGATCCGGTCGGGGCCGTCTCCTTGACCGTGCTGTCTGCTGTGTCCATATATAAATTCCTCTTTTTTCAGCTCATGAATTGTCAAATACACGTAAAAGACATTATAGCACTCCCATACGACGGATGATACGGTCCGGCCTATCGTTTTTTAAATAACTTTTAAAAAACGTCTGTCATTTTCCTCTGCAGAAGACTATAATGAACTTTATAATAATTTAAGATTTAACTACAAGAACCAAAGGACAGAGGTACTTATGAAACGTACGATCAATATGCTGGAGGGAAGTTTGTGGGATAAGATCCTTCAGTTTGCTATTCCCATCGCTCTGACCAGTATCCTGCAGCAGGTCTTCAATGCAGCGGATACCCTGGTCGTCGGCAACTTCTGCGGCAAAGACGCCATGGCAGCGGTCGGCAGCAACGGACCCATGATCAACCTTTTGATCAACCTCTTTATCGGCCTGACCATGGGCGCCAATGTAGTGCTGGCCCGGGTCACCGGTGAAGGCCGCTTGGATAAACTAAGCAAGGGCGTTCACACCTCGGTCCTGATCAGTCTTTTGGGCGGAGTCTTTCTGGCGGTCCTGGGTTTCTTCGTTGCCCGCCCGGTCCTGAAACTGATGGGAGTGCCGGAGAACGTTATGCCCATGTCTTTAGCCTATTTCCGCATCTACATGGGCGGTATGCCGGTCATCCTGCTTTATAACTTCTGCTCCGCTATCTTCCGCAGCCAGGGAGACACCCGTACTCCCCTGGCGGCTCTGACTATCGGCGGCGTTGCCAACGTCGGTCTCAACATTTTCTTTGTCACCGTCTTCGGCATGGATGCCGACGGTGTCGCCATCGCGACCGTCATCTCCAACTTGATCAGTTCGCTGATCCTTGTGATCAGCCTGATGCGCACCGACGGGCCGACCCACCTGTCTTTCCGTCATCTGACCATTGAAAAAGATCTGCTGAAAGATATGATCAAGATCGGTATGCCGGCCGGCCTGCAGGGCATGGCTTTCTCCATTTCTAACATTCTGGTCCAGTCTTCGGTCAACTCGCTGGGTACCGACGTCATGGCGGCCACGTCTGCCGCGCTGAACCTTGAAGCCGTGATGTTCTGCCTGTTCGGAGGCTTCAGCCAGGCTTCCACGACCTTTATCGGACAAAACTACGGCGCCGGCAATATGGAGCGCTGCCGCCGGGCCGCAGGCATGTCGTATTTGGAGTCGACGATTGCGACCGTAGTCGTATCGGCTTTGATCGTCCTTTTCCGCCGTCCTCTGCTGTCGATCTTCAACCGTGACCCTGCTGTTATCCATTACGGTGAGATCCGTATTTTGTATATAGTCGGTTTTGAATTTTTCAATATGACGGTCGATAACTTGTCCAGTGCCCTGCGGGGCTACGGCAACTCCCTTGCCCCTGCCCTGATCGCTCTGTTCGGCATCTGTGTCGTGCGGGTAGTCTGGATCCTGACTGTTTTTGCCAAGCACCACACCATGAACGTCCTGATGACCTGCTACCCCTTGAGCTGGATCGTAGCGGATACGATTTTGGTCATTTATTATTTCTATTACCGGAATAAAATGAAGAAAAAGGGATCACGCAGCCCCAAGGCCAACACGGTAAAGGCGTAAAACGGCTGCTTTGCGGCTGCGATCCCTTTTCGACAAGGAGGTTTTAATATGGAAGAGAATTCTCAGTATGCGGACCTTCAGAAATTATATGATGAAAGCCACCGGATCGTTTTCTTCGGCGGTGCCGGCGTGTCCACCGAAAGCGGCATCCCGGATTTCCGCAGTAAAGACGGCCTTTACCATCAAAAATACAAATTTCCTCCGGAGGAGATCATCAGCCATCATTTCTTCGAGGAGAATCCCCGTGAGTTCTACCGCTTTTACCGCGACCGTATGCTCCTGCACGGAGCCAAACCTAACGCGGCTCATTTGGCCCTGGCGCAGATGGAAGCCAAGGGTAAGCTTCGCTGCGTGATCACGCAGAATATCGACGGCCTTCATCAGGCCGCCGGCAGCAAGCGCGTCTACGAGCTTCACGGGTCCACCTTACGAAACTATTGCACCAACTGCGGCCGCTTCTACCCCGTCTCTTACATCGAGGAGACCGGTCTTAAAGATCCGGCGGCTATCCCACGCTGCCAGGACTGCGGCGGCATCGTCAAGCCCGATGTGGTCCTTTACGAAGAGAACCTCGATGAGGACATGCTTACCAAGGCCGTGATCGAGATCGAAAATGCTGATATGCTGATAATAGGAGGCACTTCTTTGGTCGTTTACCCTGCCGCCGGCCTGATCCGCTACTACCGCGGCGACCGTCTGGTCCTTATCAACCGCGATGCCACTCCGGCCGACTCCTACGCCGATCTGGTCATCCACGATTCCATCGGGAAGGTGCTGGGGAGTTTGAAGATCTGAGGTAGGAAGGAGACCTGGTCCAGTGGTTTGGCCGAGACTCGTGACCGCCGAGGCAGGCAGCATTGTCAAATTTCCGATTTTTAGGTTTTTGACAAGATCTGTACGACCATTTTTCAAAAATCTTGTTAAAAATCCCTGTTTTCAGGTATTTGACAAGAAATGTCATCGTTATTTAAGGGATGTTGTCAACTTTCTTAAATTCGACATTGTTGACAAGACCGGTTTTCACGTTTTTGGGAATATCATTGTTGTTTTTTGAAAACATCTTTATTTTATTACTTATTTAGAACATTTCTGCTTTTCGGGCTGTGACAAATCTTGTCACCCTCGTCATAAATCCGATTATTGACAAGATTTTCGTATTTTACGATGACAGATCTTGTCAAAATTTCTCCAAGCCAATATTTGACAGGATTTTTCAAGACTCTCTGAAGCAGGCCGCCGTTTTCCTAAATTATATCCGGCCTCTTTGCTTTATTCCCCTATGGCGACCCCAATATAAGATCGAATGTTTCACAAACATGAACAAGATAACATGCAACCTTTATCGTCCGTTCATTTTCCGGTCACATTTCTTTTGTACTATACAAGCATCAAATCTTTTTCATGTTTTCTCCTTTGAATCGAGTCGGATCTCTCCGGCTCTATTTTTTTGCCCTGATCAATCGTCCAAGATCCGGTTAGTCGTCCAGGATCCGACCGTCACGGGAAATAGTAACCACCTGCCAGGGAATAAACTTGCCACTGGCTTTAAGAGCATCTTCTGCTGCTCTCTGCAGTCCTCCGCAGCAAGGCACTTCCATGCGAACGATCAACACAGACTTGATGTCATTTTTCTCGAAGATGACCTTCAGCTTGTCGTAATAGTCGACCATGTCCAGCTTGGGGCATCCGATCAGGGTGATACGGCCGCGCATGAAGTCTTCGTGCATGTTGGCATAGGCGTAAGCCGTGCAATCAGCGGCGATCAGCAGCTTGGCTCCCTTGTAAAAAGGAGCTTCAGTAGGAAGGAGTTTGATCTGTACAGGCCACTGCCTCAGTTCGGACTCAGGTCTTGCTGCACCGGCTCCGGACTGACGGGCCGACATGCCTGCATCTGCGCGGAAAGACGGTTGGGTACCGGGGCATCCGTTCCTTCTTTCCTCCGCCCGCGGACTGCGTACAAACTGTTTGATACGGGAACCGGGACAGCCGGAAGGCTCCACGCCAGCCTGACCGTCGATCTTGAAAGAAGGCTGTTCGTTAGTAGCATCGTCAGCGGCAGCGGCTTCTCCGGCTTTTGGCGCATCGGCAGCAGCTTTTCGTGCAGCGACCGCTGCTTGATCGTAGGCCGGGGCCTCGCGGTTTTCAAAGGTGATGGCTCCTGTAGGGCAGTTGGGCAGGCAGTCCCCGAACCCGTCACAGAAACTTTCACACACTAACTTGGCTTTTCCGTTTACAATGTCGATCGCACCTTCGTGGCAGGCATGTGCGCATAAACCGCAACCGTTGCATCTTTCCTCATCGATATGAATGATCTGACGAATCATGTTGACTCTCCTTTGGTTTCTAATTTCAAAGAAATGATTCCTGCTTTGCTGAAGTGATGATTCCTTGTTTTGTCAAAGCCATCATACTATAATTCCCCTAACAAGTATGTTGTTATAACCACAAAACACGGAGGCTGCGGCCCATGAAAATTTCCGAATCCGCTCTGTTCAAAGACATGACTCCTCTCGAGATCGCTGCTGCTTTAAAACAAATGAACGTTACCCAGCGCAGCTATCAAAAGGGCGAGATGATCATGATGGCAGGAGATACCGGCCGCCGGCTGGGTCTGATCCAATCCGGCAGCGTGACCATTGAAAATGACGATTTGTGGGGCAACCGTACCATTTTGAGTCTTTTGGGCGAGGGGGAATTTTTTGCCGAGGTCTATGCCATCTTAAATTCCAGGTCCGCCAGAAAAGGCCCCAAAAGCCTCGAGCCTTTGCTGATCAATGTCTGCGCTAACGAACCCTGCCGCATCCTTTTTCTTGAGCTTCCGGATCCCAGCCGCCTCCAGGACAGTGCTCCGTCCTGGTTTCTGAAATTCCAGCACAACCTTCTGCTGATCTCGGCCCGCAAAAATCTGAATCAGTCCAGGCGGGCTTTTCACACGTCTCCCAAAAGCATCCGCGGCCGCATCATGGCCTACCTGGACACCGTCTCGGTACAAAAACACTGCCGATCGTTCGATATCCCCTTCGACCGGCAGCAGCTCGCGGACTATTTAAATGTGGAACGCAGCGCCCTTTCCAAAGAATTGGGAAAAATGAAAAAGGACGGCCTGATCGACTTTCACAAAAACCATTTTGAGGTATTGTGACGTGTGATCGGACAAAAGCATAAACTGCCGTTAAAGGCAGGATGATTTTGTCCACAGCCTGCTTAAAGACAGGAGGCTGAGCCCGGACCAAGTCAAAGATAATCTCTTTGGCGCAGCCACTTTTGAGATTGTCGGAGGGCATCGGTGGTTTTGACCTCGATCAGGCAGTGGGCGTTGACTTTTTGCGCCAGGGACAGGACGCCCGGCAGGTCGATGTCACCCGTGCCCAGGGGCTGGTGGTCGCGCGGCGGCTGGGCGCTGCCGTCGTGGATGTGGAAGTGGCGCAGTTTTTCCTGGTGGGACAGGATAAAGGGGATGTCGCCGCCGCCGTTGGCGCGGGAATGGCCGATATCCCAGGTGAGGCCGAAACGAGGGCTCTCTATGAGCAGTTCGATGGCTTTTTTCTCGAATTCAAGGTAGCCGGTGGTGTTTTCGACCGAAACCACGATGTTGGAATCGCCGATCCATTCCTCGCAGCGGTCGCGGAAGGTTCGAAACGACTGCATGTAGTTGTCAAAATTGCGTTCGTACATCTGAACGATGCGGTCGGGCAGGGTCATGTGGATACCGTGGTTCATGTGCATATTCAGCGTCAGCGGCTGCGACGGGTCTCCGTAGGAATCGATGAGGGGAGTCAGTTTTTTGGCCGCTTCAATGATGCGGCGGACGGACTCCAGATAAGCGCTGCGCACAAGGGGGTTGAAATCGGCAATGTCCATGTTTTCATCCAGATGGATGGTGTAATCAATGTGGGCTTGTTCGGCAGCCTTCAGCAGAGGTTCGGAATCTTCCAAAGCCTCCAGGCCATACTCGGGGAAATTCGTATTTAATTCGATAAAGTTAAATCCAAGCTCTTTACACAGATCGACATTCTCCCGGAGGGTATCGTTCTCGACTAAGACCGGAATTCCGAATTGCAGCATAATTGGTACCTCTTTCGCGACGCTTGCTTTGTTAAGCGGCTCACTGACATGGCAGGAACCGTGGATATGGGAATGATTATAGCACTTTTCCGGGGATTGTTTGACCATTTCCTCTTTAAAACGGACATGATCAAACGCGATCACAGGCAGCATCCGTTGATTTTTCCGCCGATTCTGCTTATAATAAACGTTAATCCATTGACGAAAAGAAAGGATTATGTGTATATGCTGGACATAAAATTTGTCCGGGAAAACCCCGAGATTGTTAAGCAGAACATCCGAAACAAGTTTGAGGACCAGAAACTGCCGCTGGTCGATGAAGTCATCAAATTCGATGCCGAGTACCGCGCCGCCAAACAGGAAGCGGATGACCTCCGTTCCAGCCGCAACAAGATCTCCAAAGAGATCGGCAAGCTGATGGGACAGGGCAAAAAGGACGAGGCCCTTGCGCTGAAGCAGCAGGTGACCGAGAACTCTCAGCGCCTGGCTGAGCTGGAAAAGAGGGAAGAGGAACTCAGCAAAAAGATCCGCGACCGCATGCTGGTCATCCCCAATATCATTGACCCCAGTGTTCCGATCGGTAAGGATGATTCTGAAAACGTTGAGATCGAAAAATTCGGCGACCCGGTCGTTCCGGACTATCCTATTCCTTATCATACCGATATCATGGAAAGCCTGCACGGCATCGATCTGGACAGCGCCCACCGCGTTGCCGGAAACGGATTCTATTATCTGCTCGGCGATGTTGCCCGCCTGCATTCCGCTGTTCTGGCTTATGCACGTGATTTCATGATCAATAAGGGATTTACCTATGTCATTCCTCCTTACATGATCCGTTCCAACGTCGTGACCGGTGTTATGAGCTTTGACGAGATGGATGCCATGATGTACAAGATCGAAGGCGAAGATCTTTACCTGATCGGTACGTCCGAGCATTCCATGATCGGACGCTTTATGGACACCATCGTTCCCGAGGACAAGATCCCGCAGACCCTGACCAGCTATTCTCCCTGCTTCCGCAAGGAAAAAGGTGCTCATGGTCTTGAGGAGCGCGGTGTTTACCGTATCCACCAGTTTGAAAAGCAGGAAATGATCGTCATCTGCAAACCGGAAGATGCCATGACCTGGTACAACAAACTGTGGAGCTACACCGTTGAGCTGTTCCGCAGCATGGACATTCCTGTACGGACCCTTGAGTGCTGCTCCGGTGACCTGGCCGATCTGAAGGTTAAATCCTGCGACGTCGAAGCATGGTCTCCCCGTCAGAAGAAGTATTTCGAAGTCGGCAGCTGCTCCAACCTTGGCGATGCTCAGGCCCGCCGTCTGGGTATCCGCATCCAGGGTGAAGATGGAAAGAAGTATCTCGCCAATACCTTAAACAACACCGTTGTTGCTCCTCCGCGTATGCTGATCGCCTTCCTTGAGAACAACCTTCAAAGAGACGGCAGTGTGAAGATCCCTGCTGTTCTGCAGCCTTACATGGGCGGCAAGACCGAACTGAGACCGTAAGTAAAGACAAAATAATTCCCCCGACCGGGCTTTGGCGTTATATATCCTCGTTGATATTCCGCCGAAGGTCCGGTCGGGGGATTTTATTGGTTGGTCGAGGACGGGAAAGATGCACCAATGGCGATCAGGATGTGGTTCCTTGTTAATTGGGGACGGTCGTCATGCTGAATAAGGCCGACTGCGTTGTCAAATTTTGTTTTCACGAGTTTTTGACAATATCTGTACAGCGATTTTTGGAAAATCTTGTCAAAAATCCCTTTTTTCAAGTAATTGACAAGAAATGTCATCGTAAAAAAGGCCATCTCGTCAACTTTTTGAAAAACGAAGAAGTCGGCAAGGCTATTTCCTGCATTTTTGGTATTTTATTGTTTATTTTTTGTCTATAAACTTGTTTTATAACATATCAATTATATTATTGTTTATAAGGTCATGACAGATCTTGTCAGCCACTCTGAAAATCCGGTTTTTGACAAGATTTTTCCATATATCGATGACAAATCTTGTCAAAATATTTTTATCTCAATATTTGACAGGATTTTTTAAGACTCCCTCAAACAGGACACCGTTTTCCGGAAATATACCCTGCCCCTTTCAAATACTTGGCCCCATTGCCGGCACTAGTACCGTACCCTCCCCTCTGTCGACCCCATCATAAAAGCAAATGTTTCACAAACATGAACAAGATAATATTCAACCTTTATCGTCCGTTCATTTTCCGGTCACATTTCTTTTGTACTATAGAGAGTATAAATAATGTTGTGTAAACGCAGAAGGAGGGATTTAAAAAAGAGAGATCTGCCCTTATGATTTAGTTACCCCAACTAATCAGAAAGGAAAACACATCTCTCTCATG
>Ga0256404_1008618_pt1 | contig 15199 bp, 15 predicted proteins | sample RumenRJG_01DNA_FD_185990 | JGI IMG/M metagenome (GOLD analysis project Ga0256404, IMG submission 185990) | Bovine rumen microbial communities from Lethbridge, Alberta, Canada - RJG_01 | ecosystem: Host-associated > Mammals > Digestive system > Stomach > Rumen | place: Canada: Alberta | collected...
TGCTGGAACCTACACCCTCTCCAAACGTCAGTCCCGCCTCAGCGACCTTATCCAAGCAGCTGGTGGCGTGAATGATTTGGCTTACGTAAAAGGAGCCCGCTTGGAGCGCCTCATCAATGAAGCAGAACGTATTCGCATGGAAGCCGTTTTAAGAAAACAGCGTGAAGAAGCAGAAAACAACCGGCTGAAAGAACTCGCAAATAGCAACAACGCAGCTGCTTTGAGCCAGATTAATACTGCACAAACCGAACTCCAGAAATTTGACATCGGCAGTACTTATTACGTAGGTATTGAACTCGACAAGGCTTTGGAGAATCCTGGCGGTGATGAAGACATCGTGCTCCGCGAAGGCGACCGCATTATCGTGCCACAATACAACGGAACGGTAAAAATCAATGGTGAGGTAATGTACCCCAATACCGTTGCTTACGAAAGAGGCAAGAGTACCAGTTATTATATTGATCAGGCCGGTGGTTTCTCCAGCGAGGCCAAGAAACGTAATTCATACATTATCTATATGAATGGAAAGGTGGCTAAGGTCAGCCATAAGGCAAAGCCTCAGCCTGGTTGTGAAATTGTGGTACCCCGTAAATCCCGCACCCGTATGAGTCTTGCCGAGACCATCAGCCTCGGAACCGGTGCTGCCTCCATTGCCACTATGATTGCTACCATTGCCAATGTGCTTAAATAACAAAAAGGTTCAACTAAACAATTATTAGCCTTGTATGGAAAGAAAAAAGATAGATTTCTCGGAACTATTATTTGATATTAGAAAAAACTTAAAATTATATTCTATTGTAGTAGCCCTGGCTTTTATCGTGGGATTATTGTTTTCATTCAGTATTCCCAAAGAATATGAAGCAAATGTAATATTAGCTCCAGAATCATCCGGAGAAGATATGGGGGGAAATATTAGCTCTTTGGCATCAATGGTTGGTGTAAATTTGGGAGTTGGTGGATATAGTGACGCATATTATCCTGAAATATATCCAGAGATTTTCCATTCAAATGACTTTATCATTCCACTATGGAGTATAGGTGTTGAAAATCTTAAAGGTAATATTAAAACAACTCTATATGAGTATATGCTCAAACATCAAAAAACAGCATGGTGGAACTATCCCAGGAGTTGGATAAATATAATAATACGGAGTTTTAGTAGCGATAATAATGATTCGAAATTGGAGTCTAAAAGTATTGACACCTTCCATCTTACAGAAGAACAAAATAATGTGACAAATGCGATAAAAGGCATGGTAAATTGTAACGTAGACCAAAAGACGAATCTTATCACCATATCAGTTCATGCACAAGACCCCCAGATATCAGCCATAGTAGCTGATTCTGCCCAAAAAGCACTTCAACGTTTTATTACCAATTACAGGACAAAAAAAGCCCGAAATGATTTAAACCATATTAATGAACTCTACATAAAGGCAAAAGCTGATTATGAAAAGGCTCGTCGCACTTATGGAACATATGCAGATAGGAACAATGATCTTCTTCTTGAATCTTACAAAGCAAAACAAGAAGATCTAGAAAATGACATGCAACTAAAATACAACATTTATACTCAACTAGTCCAACAAAAACAATTGGCATCAGCTAAATTAATAGAGCAAACACCTGTTTTTACAGTGGTCCAATCTGCAACCGTTCCATTAAAAAAAAGCAAACCTAAAAGAATGATTATTACTTTAGCTTTCGTTTTTTTAGCTTTTTGCGGGACCACCCTATTTATTGAAAATAAGAAGCAGAAAGTAGAGTAATAGTGGCAATATATTTCATCATATTAGCAGCCTTGATCGTATGCGCATTTCTGCATGATGAAGAGAAGGTTAATGTTACGACGTTATCCATTCTCATACTTTTTTTTATTCTATTCGTGGGATTAAGGGGATCTAATGTTGATAATGACTATCAAAATTATCTCTCAACTATGAAAAGGGGTTGGGGATTTGCAGAAATAAGTTTCTTTTTGATATCCAAGATTTCATATGAGCTAACAAAGGATTACGTGGGAGTCTTTATCATTTATGCTACTATTGGAATTACAGGTCAGATATATGTGATGTATAAAGAGTCTCACAATTTTTGGCTTTCTCTAACTTTTTTCTTTTGCACCTATTTTATTTTACTTGACATGAATGCAATTAGAGCTGGAGCGGCACTAAGCATGGCAATGTTGGCGTGGCAGCCCTGGAGTGAGAAAAAGCATGTTCAAGCTATTCTTCTCCTTATGCTTGCTACATTTTTCCATTACTCTTTTATAATTCTTTTAATTGCATATCCTCTTATCCGAAATAATCAACATTTCTTAAACTATTTCATGCTATTAATACCTCTCAGTTACCTTATTCATTTTATTATACCACCAACCAAAATCCTTAGTTTCTTTGACATCACAATTGTTACCATCAAATCTGATGCCTATAATGAAACAAAAGCTGGTGAACTGAGCGTTTTTAGTACAGTCATTCTAATCAGGTTAACAATCATAGCATTATTATATTATTACAAAGATAATCTTGCAAAGGTCTGCGACAAGTTTTATTTACTTTTCAAATTATATCTAGTAGGAGTTTTCATAACAATAACATTTGCCGACATTCCAGTCGTTGCAATGAGAGTCTTAGACTTATTTGCATGTTCTGAATTAATACTTCTTCCCTTATTTTGTGAAATCATAACACCCAGATGGATTTCCATTGCAGGAATATCTGCTTATGCATGTTTTTATTTTATGATTTATGCTTTGATAGGACACTATATTAGACCTTATGAACTTATCATATAACATGATAAAGAATAATCATAGAATTGCTTTGTTACTGGCCACGTATAATGGCGAAAGATTTCTTGGAGATCTTTTAGACTCTTTGTATGCTCAATCTATACAGGATTGGACACTATATGTAAGAGATGATTGTTCAACTGATCATACACTCAACATTATATCAGAATACAAATCTCGCTACAACAATATAGTTATAATAGACAACAAAGGTATAAATCTCAAACCTAAATCAAACTTTATGTCTATTTTAGAACAAGTTGAATCAGATTTCTACATGTTTGTTGATCAAGATGACTATTGGTTGCCTGACAAAATAAAGAACGAATATGAAAAAATAATTAGTATAACGAGAGGAAAAGACTGCCCTGCTCTCGTTTTTACGAACATGAAATTAGTTGATGAAAAACTCAACATCCTATCAGATTCCTTTTGGAAGAGTATTCATTTTAATCCACAAATATTACAAGGTTTGTGCGAACAAGCTTTTATTGGCTATGTCACTGGGTGTACCATGCTATTTAATAAAAAAGCAAAAGAGGTCTCTTTACCTATGGCCCCATATTCCCCTATGCATGATTGGTGGGTGTCAATCTGTGTCTATAAGCACCAAGGGGTTGTAGGTTATATTGAAACACCACAAATACTTTACAGGAAACATGGAGGGAACGCAACAGGTGACTTTGTCGCATCTCAGAGTGGGAAATCACTCTCAATAAGATGGAAGGAAATGTTGACACAGTATAGATTAGTCAAGGCATGTGGATGCGTAAAGGACCCCATAGAATACCTGTTTACTAAGATAAGTATAAATAAGAAAAGAAGACGTTGCTGATGAAGGACGAATACCGCCATACCCTTAAAGCTACATTTATAATGAGTTTTGCACAAATTACAGGAGCTCTTTCTTCTATAATTCGTGCAAAGATTATTGCAATTATTATGGGACCTATAGGTATCGGTCTTAATTCCATCTTTCAAATAACTATAAACACGGCAGCTCAAATCAATTCTCTCGGTATAAACCAAAGCGGAGTGAGAGACATCTCCTATGCCCACAACACAGACATTAAGAAATACCAACAGACAATTAATGCCTTTTATACCCTCATCTGCTACACTGCATTTGCCGGGCTAATACTTTTTGCCTTAGTCGCACCTCTGCTCAATTACTCTTCCTTTGGGTCATCAAAAACATATCTCCCTTCTTTTTATATCTTGGCCTTTGGACTGTTTTTCTTCACACTTAGCAACGGAAACATCACTCTTTTACAGGGTTCTCAAAAGCTATTGCCACTTGCGAAGTCATCAATTACTGGCTATCTATCTAGTCTCTTAATTGGAATACCTCTTTACATATTTGCCAAAGAAAAAGGTATTGTCATCGCTATTGTAATAGGATATGCCCTTACCTATTTAGCCAATAGCTATTTTGTTCGGAAAAGTGGAATAAAGCCACACATGATAAAACTGAACCAGGCTATTCTGTTATCAAAACCGATTTTAAAACTGGGGGTCATCATTATGATCAGTAGTTTTATAATAAATGGCTATAGTTATCTGACAAATGTCCTAATTCGTTTATGGGGAGGACTGGAAGACGTAGGATTATACCAGTCTGCTTTCGCATTAACAAGTCAGAATATGGCTATTATCTCCGCAGCTTTAGTCGCAGACTATTACCCCCGTTTATCTGTAGTCAGAGACAATAGGACCCAATTTAACACGACTGTTTCCCAGCAAGGTGAAATCTTACTCATCGCTATTACTTTCATATCCATACTGCTAATCATTTTTGCCCCAATCGTTATAAAGATTTTACTTTCTGAAAGTTTTATGACTATAACCCCTTTGGTAAGAGCAATGTCATTCGCATTCATTTTCCGTTCTACATGGTCCGTTCTAGCATACATTGCCCTTGCAAAAGGAGACCGCAAGGTTTACTTGTGGTATGATGCCGTTTTAGGTAACGGAGGATATTTCATTATCAATATGGGGGCCTATTACTACGGAGGCTTAGAGGCTCTCGGCTTTTCTTGCATAATAGGCTCTGCATTTGTTGCCCTCTTGCTTTTGATAGTTTATAGCAGAAAATACCATTTTGCTTTCAGCAATTCCTATTATAAGTTGTTCTTTATTTGTTTCCTTCTAATATCCTTATTTGGAGCTTTGACATTTATAAAGTCAAGTGTCATTTTTATTATAACTTCTATCGTATTATGCATTCCTACTTCCATATTTCTTTTTAAAGCACTTAATAATCGTGTAAATCTAAAAGAATACATCATCCAAAAACGGAAACACTTATGAAATATGTTTATAACATCATAGTATCTTTATTCTTAATTTTACTACCCACGAAAGGATTAGCACAAAGCGCCTTACCATTTAGCGAGCTAAAGACATATGTTAATTCTGGACGTGATGCGACAGATGTTTTAAACAAGGCTTTACAAAAATGTGCGGAACTTAACAAAAAGCAATTAATCCTGCCCAAAGGCCGTTATGATTTTAATTTAAACAATGCCAGTAAAATGGGTATCAAATACGTAAACTTACACCATTTTACATTTGACGCACAAGGTAGTGAATTTGTTTTTCACGGTGAAGGTATGGCCGTTGTTATTAATTTATGCGATGATCTTACCCTTAAAAATTTCTCCATAGATTGGGAACATCCTTTCACTTATCAGGTTAAAACTGTCCGCAGTACAAAAGACTATCTTGACATAATGATTAATTCAAGTCACCCCTCCTATACCATTGAAAACGGCAAACTTTTTTTTATCAGTGAAAACTGGAAAAAACCGGCTGCTTCATGGAACATTAATCTTTATGATGCAAAAAATCATGAAATAGCCTATAAGACACATGATAACCCACTAGGAAACATCTTTGAGCAATTTTCAGTTTCATTAAATGACAGCACTGTTAGACTCTACGGAAAGACTCCCCTTGAACCAGAAATTGGTTCCATTGCTGTTATCCATACAGATGTATCACATTATGATGCTATTACAATTGAAATAAGCAAAGACATACTTTTACAAAATATCCCCATTTATTATTCACCAGGAAGAGGTGTTCTTGCGCAACATGTTGAGAACATAACATTAGACAACACTGCAGCATGCACAAACAGCAGGAAACAACGTGTTTTCAGTACTACATTCGACAATGCCCATTTCAACAATTGCAAAGGACTGATAAAAATACAAAATTGCAAGCCAACTGGAATGGGCGACGATGCCATCAACATACACGGCCGGTATTATAAAATCATCCGAAAACATAATGATAGTCAAGTAGAAGTAGTAGTTCCTGATGCCTCTATCTCAAAAGATGAGGAACTTTGGGTTCTCCCACGCAGAAATCATCAACGCATAGACACACTAACCGTTATAGAATCCAAAGAAACTGCCAAAGCCCCTAACTATAGAACTTTCATCCTTACTTTCAACAAAAAACTTCCAAGGTTTATCAAGGAAGGCGACTGTCTGGAAAGTAAAACATGGACACCCTCTGTGATAATCCGCAACTGCACCTTTGGAAAGAAAAATCGTGCTCGTGGAATACTGGTAACCACTCCACAAAAAGTTTCCATCAGAGACAACTATTTCAGAACTGCAGGCGCAGCTATCTTAATTGAAGGCGATATGGGTATGTGGATGGAATCCGGAGGCTGTAGAAACATAACAATTGAAAATAACATATTCGAAGACTGTCTTACGTCGGGAAGTGAGAATGGGACCAGTGGTGAATGGGGAGAAGCAATTATTACAGTAACCCCACAAGAAACAGTATCTTTCAACAGAAACAATCCATACCACCGAGGAATAAGAATTCGTAATAATATTTTTAAAACTTTCGATATACCAATCTTACATGCACGATATGCGGATATAGAGTTTTCCAATAATAAATTGACAAAAACGGATAGTTATGCTCCATATGCGTATCAGCAAAGTGTATTGTTCTTAGAGTCTTGTCCCATAATTAACGAATATGGCAACTCTTGGAATGATTTCCCTGTAAAAGCCAAGCGAATCTCCATTAAATAATAAGCAATATTTGAAAGCGGTTTCCCATTTTCAAAAAAAAAGAAAGCACACAAAATAAAAAGACGTTCTATCAGTTATATTATTAATGAAGATTGGCATTTTTTACATCTGCACAGGAAAGTACAATATCTTCTGGGATACTTTTTATAAGAGTTCAGAGCAATTCTTTTTGCCTGGAATAGAAAAACAATACTTTGTATTTACAGATTCAGAGGAAATTCCTTTTGAGAAACATATTAAGACCTATTATGAAAAACCTAAAGGTTTTCCATTAGACTCCTTACTGCGCTTTGATATGTTTTTACGCATAAAAGAAGACACAAGAGACTGTGACTATTTGTTTTTCTTTAATTCAAATGTAGAGTTTAACCAGACCATTACAGAAGAGATTTTTATTCCATCAGCTGAGGAAAATAATCTTTTAGCTGTATTGCATCCCGGTTATTTTAACAAAAAGCCGTTCTTTTTACCTATTGAAAAGAGGAAGGTATCTGCAGCATATATTCCATATAAAAAAAATACAGATTACCATTATTTCATGGGGTCATCGAACGGAGGCTCGCGAGATGCCTACTATAAGCTCATCCAAGTTTGTCATGATCAAATCCACACGGATATTGACAATGGAGTTATGGCTGTCTATCACGATGAATCACATATCAATAAATATTTGCACGAAAGGAAAATCAAGATGCTTCCGCCTTCATTTGGACATCCCGAGGGTAACCCGACTGAAATACAGCCATATATAACGATTTTAAACAAAATGAGACATGGTGGTAAGTATTTTGACAAGCTTCCAAAGAAATCATACGGAAAACGGATATTTCTATTAATTAAACGCACATATAGGTCCATACTATGGGTAATGAATCTATAAGACATATCAAATTGTCAGGTGGCCTTGGAAATCAGCTGTTCCAATATGCCTTCGGCCTATTCCTAAAAAAAAGCTTTGGAGGCGAGATAGCTTATTTTCAAGAACCAGGCTCTTTGATAAAACATTATAGTATAGAAGACCTAATTGGACATTTGCATTTCTCCGATGAACCCCAATTAAAAGTAGAACATTACTATTTCAAAAACAAACTACAATACCGTTTTGTCCGGAAGATTTATGAACTATTCCCGTGGATTTCTCAAACGAAAATGGTCGAAACAGGGTCTAAATATCAAGATAACATAACTAGCTCTCATCATATTTTTGACGGATATTGGCAATCTTATTATTATGTCAAACCTATCGAACATATATTGAGAGAAACGATTCATTTTCCAGAATATACAACAGAATTGTCTTGTCAAGATGAGATTATTCATTCCGAATCCGTTTTCATACATATCCGTCGGGGCGACTATCTTAGCAACAAGAACAAAAAACTGTTTGCCACTCAGGAACTCGAATATTTCAAGAAGGCGGCCCAAATAATTCAAGAACATTTAAAGAATCCTATTTTCTTTGTTTTCTCTAACGACATTGAATGGGTAAAGAATCATTTTGATACGAGCAAAGGGAAATACGTGTTTGTTAAAAACGAAGGTAAATATTCTGATCTTAAGGATTTCCAACTTATGTCTCAATGTCTTCATGGTATCATCTCCAACAGTTCTTTCAGTTGGTGGGCTGCTTATCTGATTGCCAATACGCAGAAAATGATTATTGCTCCAAAAAAATGGTATGTAGGAAGCTCTCTGAACGAAATGACAAAAGACCTTATTCCGCCTGAATGGAGAAGAATATAAAAGACAACAGTATGAAAATAAGTATCGGCATATCATTCTTCAATGCAGAAAAATATCTGAAACAATCGATACAATCTGTACTGAATCAAACATATAAAGACTTTGAACTTTTACTTATCAATGATGGAAGCACCGATAGGTCTCTTCAGATAGCGCAATCATTTAAAGACGCTCGAATCAAGACCTTTTCTGATGGCTTGAAAAAAGGGTTGGCTTACCGTCTTAATGAACTTGTACAAAAATCTTCTGGAGATTTTTTTTTCAGAATGGATGCGGATGATATAATGGTTCCTGAAAAGATAGAGCTCCAATTAGATTATATAAAAAAACATCCCGATATAGATGTTCTTGGATGCAACGCATACGCTATAGACACCGATAACAACATTATTGGAAATCTTCAGTATAAGCAGCATCCATCATCAATTGCAGACGTTTATAAGCATACCTGTTTTATCCATCCTACAATCATGGCACGCCGCCAGTGGTTTATAGACAATCCTTATAACCCAGAATCCATCCGTATGGAGGACTACAACTTATGGTTACGCACCATTGAGCAATACAGGTTTGAGAATATGGATTCTAAACTTTTCTTTTACCGATCTGCCGGTTTGCCCTATCTGTCAAAATATATAAAATCCATGAAAGGGGAGTTAAACGAACTTAAATCTATTAAGAGTAAGATACCTTCCTATTATTGTATAGTGGCGAAAATCTATATTAAATGTATAGTCTATTCGCTATTCTCCGCAATCAACATGACCGACTATCTCATTAAGAAAAGATTTTCTGATTTAAGCATGGTTGAAAAGCAAACAGCTTTAAAACTATTAAAACAAGCAATAAAAGAATGAAAATACTTCATATTATTACCAAATCAGAACTTGGAGGAGCACAGAGTGTCCTGGCATCCATTGTAAACAAACTTTGCATGGAACACGAAGTTTCCGTTATTGCAGGAGAAGGTGACGGAAAACTTTTCGATATCCTTGACAACAGAATCAACAAAATAAGATACCCTTATATTAAAAGGGCTCTTTCACCCATTAATGATGCAAAAGCTGTGCTTTTTTTGCGGAAGCAGTACAAAAAGCTTCAGCCTGATGTCATACATCTTCATTCTTCCAAGGCTGGACTGCTAGGCCGTCTTGCCTTACCAAAGGAAAAGATTGTTTATACTGTGCACGGATTCGATTCCATTCGTCTGAAATTCCGATTGTTTCTGCCTATAGAACGTTTTATGCAGAAACGATGCTCTACCATCGTAGGAGTTAGTTTGTATGACTGGAACAATCTTCAGGAAGAAGGAATAACCAATAACCTTGAAGTCATCTATAACGGGGTTGATACTCCTGTCCCATGTGAAAAGCCAATTTTAGACATTCCTCAGAAATACTGCAAAGTCATATTATGTATAGCAAGAATGGCTAAGCCCAAAAGATACGACATCTTCTTAGAATGTGCAAAACGACTTCCCAACTATGCCTTTATCTGGATAGGCAATACAGAATCGTTGTCGAATATCCCGGAAAATGTATTCTTGCTCGGCAACATTTCGCATGCAAAAGAGTATTGCCAATGTGCAGACATGTTTTTTCTTCCAAGCGACTACGAAGGTCTTCCAATAGTCATACTTGAAGCAATGAGCTATGGATTGCCTATCATAGCTTCAGCGGTAGGCGGTATTCCTGAGCTGGTTATTAACGGTGAAAATGGATACACATGTGCTAATGACGCTACGCTATTTACGGATAAGATAGAAGAGCTAATGAAAAACGAACAAACGTACAATAAATTTTCAGAATGTTCCTTTAAACTTTACAACAAATATTTCACTGTCGATAAAATGATTAATAAATACTTAACTATCTATTATAAGATATGCGAAGAAAAACATTGACAGAAGTGATATTATTGTTATTCCTCCTATCGCATTATTCTAACTTAAACGCCGATATACCGATTATTGCATACCGAGGGGTCCCGCTTGAAGAGTCAACTATAAAAAGATATAGAGAATTCAGAGAAGCCGGATTTGATGTGAATTTAGAATATTACGGTTCTACCGAAGCTAATAGAATCAAAGATATATTAGATATTGCATACCAATGCAATGTTCGCCTTATTGTTAACGACGAACTCATTGAAACAAACACCAAAGATTTCATCAAGAAGATAAAAGGGCATCCTGCTTTATTCGCATATTACATCATGGATGAACCGAAGCCCAAAGACTTTCATTATTTAAGATGGAAGTATGCTCAAATCAGAAAATACGACAAGACAACAAAATGTTATATGAATCTGCTGCCCAATTATGGGAAAAAATCCCTTAAATCGTTTAATATAGATTCGTATGAAGAGTATGTAAAGAGGGCTACGGCAATTAACCTTTCCCAAATATCTTTCGACTTTTATCCTATCACCACCAATGAAGATATTCGGGAGACGTGGTATGGAAATCTTGAAATTATTAGAAATCAAAGTCTGATTTCAAAAAAGCCTTTTTGGGGCTTCGTATTAAGCACTCCCCATGCAGTTTATCCTCAGCCCACCATATCAATGCTTCGCTTACAAGTATATTCCAATCTACTTTACGGAGCACAAGGCATTCAGTATTTTACATATTGGACCTATGCTACCGATGGACAACATCGATACCATGACGGACCAATTGGCGTGGATGGTAAACGAACCAACACGTACTACCTTGTAAAAAAAATGAACCAAGAGCTCAAACAAGTGAAAAGCCTTTTCGACGGAGCTGTCATCACCAACGTGGGACACTTAACCAAGATACCCCAAGGAACAAAACATTTTAACAGTCTTCCTAAAAACATACCCATGGTCATTGTTAAGGGAGGCCGCGGAGCTCTTCTGTCAATAATGAAGAAGGACGGACACACCTATCTGCTCATTCAGAACAAAAGTTATCTAAATCCAATCAGCGTTAGAATAAAGGCTGCCCCTGAAGTAAAAGAAATAAAAAAGAATCTCTCCGAGACCACAATAAAGAATGATTATCGAATATCGCCTGGGGACATCCTCATTCTCAAGTCTAAATAGTTTTCTGTGACAGAAAACACATATTATCACACAATAAATATTAACTTTAAAGGTTATGATATTATTATGACTTTATCAATGCTACCACTCAAAACTTCTTACCTTAGAAGAATAGTTAAAAATGGACATGGTTAATATTTCTAAACCTATTAGTAATCACAAAATATGGAGAAGAAAACGTGGAAGCAGCGATAGTGATTCGCTTAGACAACAACAAAATAGTTAACTAAAAACGAATGGAAAGACTCCAAACTTGGTTTCTATGAAAAATAAGACAGAGATTATACAATTACCCAAATTGGAGGATCCGCGCGGAAACCTCTCTATCATAGAGCAGTTCAAGAATATCCCGTTTGAGATAAAGCGTGTACATTGGATATATGACGTGCCAGGAGGTATGGACCGTGGAGGCCATGCCTATAAACAGACTGACGAGTTCATCGTGGCTCTCTCCGGCAGTTTCGATGTGGAGATCGACGACGGCGTGGAGAAATCTGTTTTCCCGCTGAATCGTTCTTATTACGGCCTTTTCGTCCCCAAAGGTTTATGGCGCTGTATGACCAATTTCTCCACCAATTCTCTGGCCTTAGTATTGTCGTCTACGGACTACGATGAAGCAGACTATATCCTCGACTATGATGATTTTAAAGCATGGAGGAAACAACAATGATCAGCGTTTTCGACTGCTCACTCTACGAGCTCAACAAATTCCATTACCCAGAAGGTAATCTGACGTATGTTTATCAGAATGTCCATGTGCCCTTCCCCATCAACCGGGTGTTCTACTCCTACGACATCCCCGGAGGCGAAAGTCGGGGTGCCCATGCCCACCGTCACTGCCACCAGTTTATTGTAGCTGCTAGCGGCAGTTTCGAAGTTGCACTTGACGATGGTGTGAATAAACGGACTGTACTTTTGAATCGTCCTTATTATGGACTGCATGTTCCACCAGGTATCTGGGCTGCAGAACAGGGATTCTCGTCGGGAAGTATCTGTCTGGTACTGGCTTCTGAAGGCTTTGGTGAAGACGACTATATCCGGGATTACGATGAATTCCTGAAATATATTGAAGAACAAAAGAAGTGATATGGTAAAACTGTTAGACCTGCAGGCTATCACCATGATGCATGGCGAGGAATACGAGGCCGCAGCAAAAAGAGTTATCGAATCGGGATGGTTTCTTCAAGGAAAAGAAAACCAGACCTTTGAGAAAAACTATGCTCAATATATAGGAACCAGCCATTGCATTACGGTAGCCAATGGACTGGATGCACTGAAACTCATTCTTCGCGGATATAAAGAATTGGGAATCATGAACGATGGAGATGAAATCATCGTACCGGCAAACACTTATATTGCCACTATTCTAGCTATCACCGACAACCATCTTGTTCCCGTATTAGTGGAACCTACATGGGAAAACCTTGAACTCGATATCGACAAAGTGGAAGCTGCTATCACGCCTAAGACGAAAGGTGTCATGACCGTACATCTCTATGGACGCATTGCTTTCAACGATAAGCTGAAAAAGATATGCCAAGATCATGACCTAAAACTGATGGAAGACTGCGCGCAAAGTCATGGTTGCACTTGGAAGGGCATTAAAACAGGAGCTCTCGGGGATGCTGCAGCCCACTCTTTTTATCCAGGCAAGAACCTCGGGGCCTTTGGAGATGCAGGAGCGGTGACCACTAGTGACCATGAACTAGCTGAAACCATCCGCGCACTCGCCAATTATGGCAGCCAAAAGAAATACGTCTTCAAATATGTGGGAATTAACAGCCGCATGTCTGAACTCGACGCTGCCGTGCTTGATGTCAAACTGAAATATCTCGATGAAGACAACAAGCGTCGACAGGAATTAGCTGCTTTCTATTATGAGCATATCAATAATTCTCTCATTACACTTCCTTCAAGACTGAAAGATGAAAATAATGTGTATCATCAGTTTCCCGTCTTCTGTGAATATCGTGATGAGTTGCAGGAACATCTGAAGAAACAAGGAATCCAAACCCTCATCCACTACCCTATTCCACCGCATAAACAAGAATGTTATAAAGAATGGAACGACCGGCATTATCCCATCACGGAAAAGATTCATGCACAGGAACTCTCTATCCCCATGAACCAGGTGGTCAGTGAAGGAGAGGCTCACATGGTCGTAAATGCCCTTAATTCCTTTTCCACATGAAATGAATTGATAATTCTGCATTCCATCTTTTCTCTAACTATATATTTATCAATCTCTTAGCAAATAACAAATAAAAAGCAAATGACAAATATGTGTTTTTTCGTTTAACTTTATACAATATTTCATAACTTTGTAGGTTTATAATATATGATAGCGAATCTTATTCTGCGAATGAGTCCATATACAGAAGTACCTACTCCGTTTATCAAAGACGGCATGAACGAATTTGAGCGAAACACGAAACGAGCTTTGGATTTCGTGGTAGCTATTGTCGCCCTTATCGTTTTCTCACCGCTTTTCCTGATTTGCTATATTGCCGTGAAAAGAGAAGATGGAGGACCCGCTATCTTCAAGCAGGAACGTATCGGACGTTTTGGACGGCCATTCACTATCTATAAATTCCGAAGCATGAGGATGGATGCAGAAAAGGACGGCCCTGCACTCTACCAGCATGAGAATGATACCAGGATGACTAAAGTAGGTAAATTCCTGCGTGACCACCATTTGGACGAACTACCCCAGTTGTGGAATGTAGTAAAAGGTGATATGGCCTTTATTGGCCCACGACCTGAACGCGAATACTTTATCGAAAAAATCATGGAAAGAGATCCCCGCTATCGATACCTCTTCCAGATACGTCCCGGTGTAACTTCTTATGCAACGCTTTACAATGGTTACACGGATACGATGGAGAAAATGCTGCGTCGGCTGGAGTTGGATCTCTATTATTTGGAGCATCGTTCTTGGTGGTTTGATGCTAAAATCCTGCTGAAGACCTTCATCAACATCGTATTCGGAAAGAAATTCTGATAATAAGAATTCTCCACAACTGCTATCAGGATTTCACAGAATCCATAAATATCATTATATCAACTCGTTATGAGTGAAGGTGGCTTTCACTTTCCCTCTTAAATTGGAAGCCTTGTAATTAGGGCCTAATCACTTCGCTTTTCTTTCATTTTTGAAGAGTAATTAGGCCCTAATTACGCTTGAAAAGTTACATTTTTCTAAAACGTAGTCTGTATATCCCGTTGTTGAGAATCATATTGGAACTGGAAAGAGACTCCACGTTAAAAGCTTCTTCCAAACTGTTTATTCCTACTTTACCCAGCGTTACCAGGTCATCATAAGGCTCATCTCCGTCTTTACGATTAGAAAGATATGGCTGATTCACAATCAGTTTTCCGTCAGTATGATTAAAGCGGAAAAACACCTCAGGTACGCCATAGGTATGATCGATGATTTCCATCATGTTCACCTGAAAGGCCCAGAATACCAAATCATCTGACATATCCTTTACGCCGCCAGTGGAAAGAGTGTCCACACTGACCAGATGCCATT
>Ga0256404_1008620_pt1 | contig 15196 bp, 16 predicted proteins | sample RumenRJG_01DNA_FD_185990 | JGI IMG/M metagenome (GOLD analysis project Ga0256404, IMG submission 185990) | Bovine rumen microbial communities from Lethbridge, Alberta, Canada - RJG_01 | ecosystem: Host-associated > Mammals > Digestive system > Stomach > Rumen | place: Canada: Alberta | collected...
TTGCGATCTCGTAGACCATTAAACATGACGAATTAGTATCTACTCTGTCTTTCTGCTACCTCTATTGTAGCACATCGCCAGAGCCCTCGGATTACTTACCACTTACTTTTTATCATGCCTCCTTTATATCACTGATTCACCGTTATCATCAAGCGGTGTAAGTCCATGCAGCTGTTATTCGACGTTGAACAGCCGGTTGAAGCCCGTAAGAATAAAGACGTCCCGTACAGACCGAGTGAGATTGCGGACGACCATCTCTCCTTTGCCTTCCATATCCTGCAGAGCGCCGAGCAGAACACGCAATCCCGCGCTGGAGATGTATTCGAGCTTAGCAAGATCCATGGTCAGCTTCGTTGCGTCACCAACGACTTCATTAATCTTGCTTTCAAGATCAGGAGAAGTGATCGTGTCAAGTCTGCCTTCCGGCAGGAAGGTGTATTCAGATCCATCTTTTGTCATCGAGATCTTCAGATAACTGTTCCCGTCCGAACTCGATGTAGTATCCTTTTTCTTATTGTTAAAAAGACCCATGTTTATATCCTCCTGTTGTAATAATTATTTGACTGTAGGTCAGATGCAGAAATTACATATTCAAATGATTTCTGTTGGCGTTTCGTAATCAATCGGTCTGCGGAAACTTGACAAAAAACGAGCTACTATCAAAACTAATGGCGGTCAAGTGGCGGTTTCCCGATTCTCACCGGGATTCCGTGGCTTTGGTAACGCACACCTTAGGGTGACAGAAATTTTTTGCGGTTTCTATAAGGTATCCGAAAAGTTATGCCTCATTTTTTATTCTCCATCATTATCAAGCGTTTTTCCTGATAGCATTATAATCCAAACTTAAGCAGAAAACAATAGTTTTGTTGGTAATTAGGTTGGTTTTCATTTCTGAAAATTCGGTAAAAACGAAATTCCTATATTGACAAACAACCTGAATACTTTTCATGGTAGTCTAACGAATGTTGATATAGTGATACACGTATCCCCTATTTTCACACCCCGTCGCCAATGCACATTTTTCGGCACTACAGGGCTTAACTTCCGTGTTCGGGAAATGTGGTCTCCGAAAAGCCCCGCTTTTTGGAGAAAGGACGAGCGACGAAGCGATACGAGAGCGGATAGCAAGATCTGCTCTCAATGAGCGAAGTCCGCGAGGACGCGGGGTGGCCCCCCTGCGTCATCAACACCAACTGTTGATAGTGACATCTTTTGGCTCCCCCAGTTGGACCTTTCCTGCGACAACTCGGTTAACAGCCGAGTGCTCGACCGTACAGCTATTCGAGGGTTCGAAACCCGACAGACAGGGAAAGCACCCGAAAAATATCTATGTTTCATGCAACTGAAAAACACGTTCTTTAGACGCCAAAAAGCCCGATAAAATCGGGCTTTTTGGGGTGAATATCTTTTTTATTCACTTAGTATGGCTGGGAAGGCGGGGTTCGAACCCACGAATGACGGAGTCAAAGTCCGTTGCCTTACCGCTTGGCTACTTCCCAACAGCAGTATTAGTATACCATATTTTTGAAATATGTCAACCAAAATTCAAAACTCAGGGGCGGCAGCTCTACCGCCCCCAAGTCATTTTATCAAATAGTTTCAACAGTCAGCGTCTCTCCGTCAGCAGAAAGCGAAATTGCGGAAATACCGCCTTCGCCGTGCAGAATCAGCTGTTCGGTAATCTTATCCTCAACCTCCTTGCGGATGAGGTTTCTCAGATCACGCGCACCGGACTGTCCGTTGCAGGATTTTTCCGCAAGATAACGACACGCAGCGTCATCATAGCGGAAATCAATTCCTTTTTCACGCAACGTTTCGACATACTCGCCGAGCATAAGGTATGCGATCTTGACAAAGTCATCAGAGTTGAGGCTCTTGAAGATGATGATCTCGTCCACACGCGCAATAAATTCGGGACGCAAAAACTCTCTGAGCCCCTTCATCACGCTGTCGCGCTCGGCGTTCTCCTGCGTTTTGCCAAAGCCGAGGGCGTTCTCGCGGTGAGCGGAACCGGCGTTAGAAGTCATAACGATAACGGTGTTAGAGAAATCGACGGTTCTGCCGTGAGCGTCTGTCAGCTTACCCTCATCCAAAATCTGCAAGAGAATGTTCAGCACGTCGGGATGAGCTTTCTCGATCTCGTCAAACAGCAATACCGAATAAGGTCTGCGCCTGACCTTCTCGGTCACCTGACCCGCTTCGTCATAACCGACATAGCCGGGAGGAGAGCCGATGATCTTCGAAACAGAGTGCTTCTCCATAAACTCAGACATATCAAGACGAACCAGTGTTTCGGGTGTGTCGAACAGCTCGAGAGACAGCACCTTGACCAACTCCGTTTTTCCGACGCCGGTGGGGCCTACAAAGATGAAGGATGCAGGCCTGCGCCGCGGAGAAATCTGTACACGGGAGCGCTTGATCGCCTTGGCTAAAGCGTCAACAGCCTCGTCCTGTCCAATGATCTTCTTTTTCAGAGAATCTTCGATATCTTTGAGCTTAATCAGCTCATTCTCGCGGACTCTGGACTGAGGAATACCTGTCCACAGCTCTATCACGTTCGCAAGGTCAACCTCAGTGACCTGAGCGGTGAGAGTGGATTCATCAATGCCCTTCAGGTGCTCGTCGACACGCGCAAGCTCCGAGGTCACGGTCGCCAAGGCTTCATAGTCGATATTCTCTTCGTTGGAAATCGTGTCCTTAGTTGCCTGTAAAGCCTTTTTCTCATCGATCAGCGTCTCGTACTGCTCGCGTTCCTTGTTGCGCAGAGAAGCGCAGGCGCAGGCTTCGTCCAACAGGTCAATCGCTTTATCCGGCAGGAAACGGTCGGTGATGTAACGCTCAGAGAACACCGCCGCCTTGCGGATGATATCATCCCCTACCGCTACGTTGTGATGCTTTTCGTAATATTCCTTAATTCCTCTGAGGATGTCGATCGTGTCGCCGATATTCGGCTCAGAAACCTTGACGGGCTGAAAACGGCGTTCGAGCGCGGAATCTTTTTCGATGTATTTGCGGTATTCGTTAAAGGTTGTTGCGCCGATAACCTGAATCTCTCCGCGGGATAAGGCAGGTTTTAAGATGTTGGCGGCATTCATCGTGCCCTCGCTGTCACCGCCGCCGACAAGGTTGTGTACCTCGTCTATGAACAGGATAATATTTCCGGCTTCTCTGACCTCTTTAGTCAGGCCCTTGATACGGCTTTCGTACTGGCCGCGGAACTGGGTGCCCGCAATTAAGGCGGTCAGGTCGAGCAGCTGAATCTCTTTATCCTTGAGCCGATGAGGCACCTTACCCTGAGCGATACGCAGCGCGAGACCCTCGGCGATAGCGGTCTTACCGACGCCGGGCTCACCGATCAGGCAGGGGTTGTTCTTTGTACGGCGGGATAAAATCTGGATGACACGCTCGATTTCTTTTTCTCTGCCGACAACGTTGTCGATATTGCCGGAGCGTGCCTTTTTAGTCAGATCTTCGCAGTAAAGGTTGATGTGCTTGCGATTCTTCTGCTGTTTTCGGTCTTTATTCTTCTTGCCGTCACCGTTATTGACAGCGTTATTATTTTGCGCGTTACCGCCGAACATATTGAAAAAATTAGGGAACGACGGCGCGCCTCCGGGAGTGAAGTTATCCTCGTCGTCATTTTCCTGAGAGGGCGTAATATCGGAATTGTTCTGCGCGTTCATGTTCTGCGCAAGCTCTGACATATCCCCCATATCTCCCATATTTTCCATGATAGAATCCATCTGCTCCTGAACTGCTTCGAGGTCATCGGGAGAGATGCCCATCTTTTTGATAATATCTTCTACCGGCTTGATGCCCAACTCCTGTGCACATACAAGACAGTAGCCGCGCGGCTGCTGATCGTCCTTATTGCTGGATACAAAGACGACAGCGGGGCGTTTCTTGCATTTCGAACAAATCATAATCATTCTCCTTTCCGATAATTTCTTAGGAATGATGTATATTAACTATAAGATAGAAACTTACTTATTCTCGGTAATACCCGCCTGTACAGGCTTATTCTTTTCCTTGTTCTTGACCTGCTTCTGGATTTTGAAGAAGATGATTGCATAATTGACAAGTGAGAAGATCATCATCGCGGCAGTGATGCCGAGCACCGTCAGGGACAGCGGCTTATTGACGTAGCCAAAGATCGCCATCAGCACGACCGTACCAACTGAAATGTAGAACATAAAAGTACTGAGCTTGCCGTACCACGAAGATTTCGGCGGAATAACACCCTGGTTGATGACGATAGTGCCGCCGATAATCATGAGAACGTCCTTTAAGACCATGATAATCATCAAAGGAAGCACATACGGCTCGATAAAGATCAGGCACACGCCCACCGCGATCAGCGTCAATTTATCCGCCAGCGGATCAAGCACCTTACCAAGCTCCGACTCCTGATGAAATTTGCGGGCGATCCAGCCGTCAAACAAATCGGACAGTCCCGAAATTCCGACCGTGATCGCTGCTGCCACATACATTCGCTGAATAAAGAACGCGACGAACGGTGTGATTAACAGGATTCTGATAAACGATATCGCGTTCGGTATCGTCATCAGATCTTTACTTATGACTTCATTTTTCGTTTCATTACTCATTTCAGTATCCCTCATTTTGGTAATTCATTGATATCCTGTCGGTCGAGACATTTTACCGACCGATAATCCATGAACTGATCCATGTGAATATATTACCACTATAAAAGTGATAAAATATGAAAGAATTGTAAATTGTTGATTCATTGAACCAACCGGAATTTGAACCGATATTCTGCAAAATCAGCTTTGTCAGATACGCGAGCATGCTCACCAAGAGCAGTGCGTCGACGATACCGATCACCGCGCCCAGTACCCTGTTGACTGCGTTCAGCCCGGGAAAGCGGAACAGCTTGACCATCGGTTTGACCAGTATCAGCTGCAAAAGGATCATGAACACAAAGAACAAGATGATGGTGATAAAAAAGGTCAAAAGTCCGTTGGCGACCGGCTGAACGGCGGCGTCAACCGCTTTGGTAATGGTCTGATTGACGTTTGCAATCGGCTCGGACAGGATGTTGGAAAAATCATCACTCGTGAGATTCAAAAGCCCCGTCAGCCATGACGGCAACGAATCCACAACCGTTCCCGCGGCGTCGGTGCTGACGTTCGCAACCGCGTCGGACACAGCCTTCTCCAGGGCAGGCCTGACAAGATTGCTGTACATCGCCGAAGCAATCAGCTTGCCCAGCGCCGTTGCGCCGATATAGGACAGAACCGTCGCCAGAATACCAGCGAGCGACCTTGCTGCACCGCGGTGGATATTGACGACGATCAACACGATAAAGATGACAACCAGAATGATATCAAAAATCATAGAAACCTCACAGACTGTATACGTTTATGTAACCGGTGCAAAGCACATAGGCGTCTGACGACGTATACAGCGCGACAGAGTGCGGATCAGAGCTGAGCTCTTTTTCCGAAATCTTATTGCCATCCTTGGAATAAAGCATCACCTTATCGCCGGTGAGAAGCGCAACCCTACCCTTGAAGGTAGAAAGATCAATGATCTTTTCATCAACGGTAAAGGTTTTGTCCCGGGCGCCGCTTGCGCCATAAGAAATGATATCACAGTTTCTGCCATCGCCGGATCCGGACAGCGATACGGTGTAGGTGTTGGTATCACGGTTGATATCATACGCAGTCAACTCGCGTCCCTCGTAGTTGTTGGCAGTAATCTCGCCGTTGTACGTATTGACCACATAGGATGCGGAGCGTCCGATCGCGCAAGCATACTTGTCGCCGAGATACTCGACATCATAGATGATGTTGTTTTCAAGCTCATTAAAATACAAAGGCGTATCTTTCGTGAAGTCAAGGACATAGACAGAAGCGATGTTCACACCGTTTAAGGCAGATACGCCGGCAACGACCGCTTTTGTTCCGCCGGGGTTCAGGCTGACAGAGGTAACGTAGTAATCCGCAAAAGAATAGGCAAAGATCTGTTCGTGCTTTTCGTTATAGACATAAAGCTTTGAGAGATAACCGCCGCTTTGGGTCACGATCGCGTACACACCGCTGTCAGAATAATTCGCTGTAAGAATATTATTCTTTGCTTCGCCGCTGTATGCTGTACCTTCTTTGTCGATCAGCTGGAAACCTGCGCCGCCGAGATTGTACACAAGACAACCCTTTTCTCCTGTCACGAGAACCGGATTGATAAAGGCGTGTTGCACAGAGAAGGTGCTCCTGCCGTAGTTATTCAGCAGGCGGGTCTTGGTATCGGAGGAATAACAAACGTCCTGCCCGATCCGAATAAAGTTGCCCGCGCTGATGCTTTCCCCTTTGATATCCAAGGGGAATTTTTCTTCACTCTGCTTGTTCAACAAGCCGTATTGGAAAAAGTTAGAGATATTGTGGAACGATAATTTATCGCTGTTAAACGCGAAAAACACAACACCAAACAACAACACGACAATCACGATAACCGCGATGATCTTTTTGCGCGATCCCTTTTTAACGGAGGTATGCGAGGATTTCGCGTATTCTTGTGCAGAGACATTCTCGTCGATCTCAACCGTTTCTTCCCTCTCTTCGTCAGGCATATCCTCGTCGTCGGGGTACTCAAGACGCGCGCGATCGTCTTTTTTCTTCTGCTTTTTCAGAAGCTTTTCCAGTTTTTTTGCATTTTTCTCTTTTAAGCGCTTATCCCTTTTTGCAGCATGCTTCGCTCTCGACTCGGATTCGTCGGTTTCTGTTGTTTTTGAGCCTGTCCGCTCGATTCGATCGCCAGACTCGTCGTTTTCCGGCGCAAAGCGTCTTCCTTTTTCATCCATATTCTCACCCGATTTCAGGTAATAGTAATATTAGCAATTTATCCTAATTTATCATAAAATACTTTGTTCAGGTACAATCCGCACGCGGGAGCGGTAGGACCGGCAAGCTTTCTGTTCTCACCCTCGATGATTTCACGAAGCGTTCCGAACGGAATCCGTCCGTTATTCATCGCGAGAAGTGTACCGACCATAATACGCACCATGTTGTACAAAAAGCCATCTGCAGCGACAGTGAATGTAACAAGTTCCCCGTCGCGCTCAACATTGAAATACTTGACGTTACGCGTGAAATCGCCTTTTTCACGCTTATCCAGCGTACAAAACGAGGTGAAATCATGGGCTCCGACAAAAGCCTGCGCCTCTCGGTGCAGCGCTTCGATATCCATCTCATAGCGATAATGCAGCGCCAGATCCTGCAAAAACGGATTGCGCACGCGACTGTTCCAGATTTTGTAAACATATTCCTTGCCGCTGCACGAATAACGCGCGTGGAAGTCGTCGGGAACATCCCGTACTGCGGTCACCGCGACGTCATCAGGCAGATACCGGTTCATCGCCATCATCAAATGATCGTTAGTGATGGGATGCGCGATCTTCATCGAAACGCAGTACATATTTGCGTGGACGCCGCTGTCGGTTCTCGAACAGCCCTTGATCTCGGGTCGCTCATGGATAATCTGAAAGAGAGCATCCTGAAAAACCTCCTGCACTGTCAGCGCATTGTCCTGTATTTGCCAGCCATGCAGGTTTTTCCCGCAGTATGCAATTGTCAGCAATAAATTTCTCATATAACTTTTTCAAAGAAAATATTTAAGAGCACCACTCCCGCGATCACACAGGCAGAAAACACGATGCTGATGGCGTCGCGTTTCATCAAATGGAGCTGTTTCATCCTTGTTCGACCCTCGCCGCCGTGATAACAACGGCACTCCATCGCTACCGCCAGCTCATAGGCGCGTCGAAACGCTGAAACAAACAGCGGAATCAGAACGGGAACGAGCGCTTTGACACGCTTTAAAAGATTGCCGCTTTCCATATCGGCGCCTCTCGCCTTTTGTGCCGCCATGATCTTGTCAGTTTCTTCAAGAAGAGTCGGTACAAAGCGAAGAGCAATCGTCATCATCATGGCGATCTCATGAACGTGGACATGAAAAACTTTCAGCGGCTTCATCAGCCTTTCCAACGCGTCGGTCAAATCGGTCGGCGAGGTGGTAAAGGTCAGCACGGAGCTCAAGAGAATCAGGCAAATGATACGCACGCTGACAAAAATCGCGTTGCGGATGCCGCCCCACGTCACCTTGATAATCCACCACTGGAAGATCGGCTCGCCAGATCCGTAGAACAGGTTCAGAACCGAGGTGATAATCACGATGATAATGATAACCTTTAAGCTCTTGAGGTACATTTTAAAAGGTACCTTGCTGAGTGCGACGATTACAATGACCGATAAAGCGACAAATGCAAGTGAAAAATAGTTGAACGTACAAAAAACCAGTACGATATAAGCGATTAGGCTGAGTATCTTGACACGCGGGTCGAGTCGATGCAGTACCGAGTCCGCGGGAAAGTACTGTCCGAGGGTGATGTCTCTCATAAACGCCCCTCCTTCTTCAGATACTCGGTGATATCTCTGACGGCGTTTTCAACCGTCAGCGTGCCTTTCGGCAAAGGAATGCCGGCAGCGATCAGGGAGTCCATGATCGAAGTAATCTGCGGGATACGCAGTCCCATGGAAGATAGCTTGTCGCCCTGTGAAAAGACACGTTCGGCGGTGTCAAACATCTCAAGGTGCGATTTGTTCATCACCATGACCTTGTCGCATACCGAGGCGACGTCCTCCATGGAGTGAGATACCAACAGAACGGTGTTTCCTCTCTCCTTATGATAGCGATAGATCTGTGTCAAAAGCACATCTCTGCCTAAGGGATCGAGTCCCGCGCAGGGCTCGTCAAGGATCAAAATATCGGGATCCATCGCAACAACACCCGCGATCGCGGCGCGGCGCTTCTCGCCGCCGGACAGATCAAACGGAGATTTTTCAAGCAGGTCTTTTTCAAGACCAACAAATTGTGCCGCGCTGTTTACACGCTCCGCGATCTCACTTTCGGAAAGACTCATATTTGTGGGGCCGAAAGCGATATCCTTTTCGACCGTTTCCTCAAACAGCTGGTACTCGGGATATTGAAACACCAAACCGACTTTAAATCGAATCTTGCGAATTTCCTTTGGTTTATCCCATATATTGACGCCATCTAGGGTAATCGAACCCGAAGAGGGCTTTAACAGACCGTTGAGCATTTGCACCAGCGTCGATTTACCGGAGCCGGTGTGGCCGATGATGCCGATGAAATCGCCGCGTTCAACTTCAAAGCTGACTTTATCCACAGCCGTATGCTCAAAGGGCGTCCCCTGCGAATAGATGTAGGAGAGCTCCTTAACGCTGAGTAAACTCATCTCTGCAGCACCTCCTTGAGCATAGAGGTACACTCTGCTTCGGTCAAAGGCAGTCGATCAATTTCCACGCCACAGGCTCTGAGCTTGTGACACAGCTCGGTTGCCTGCGGTACGTCGAGGCGGTGCTTTTTGAGCAGTTCGACCTGAGAGAACACCTCGCGCGGTGTTCCGGATGTCAGTATTTTGCCGTTATCCATCACAAAAACCTTATCAGCGAGAACCGCCTCTTCCATATAATGGGTAATCATCACGATAGTGATACCGTTTTCACGATTCAGCTTGATGACGGTATCAATAACCTCCTGCCGCCCCTGCGGATCAAGCATTGCCGTCGGCTCATCCAGCACGATACAATCGGGCTTCATCGCGATGATGCCCGCGATAGCGACGCGCTGTTTCTGACCGCCGCTGAGCTTATAGGGCGCTTTCAGTCGATGATCGTACATATCGACAGCCTTTAGCGCTTCATCCACACGAACACGGATTTCATCGGACGGGATACCGATATTTTCGGGGCCGAAAGCAACATCCTCTTCGACGATGCTCGCAACAAGCTGGTTATCCGGATTTTGAAGAACCAGACCGACCTTTCTGCGAATGTCAAAGGCTTTGCTCTCGTCAGAGGTATCCATGCCGTCGATATACACCTTGCCCGATACCGGAACCAGCATCGCGTTGAGGTGCTTTGCGATGGTGCTTTTGCCGGAACCATTATGCCCGAGCACAGCAACAAACGCTCCTTTTTCGACCTCGAATGAAACGTCGTTAAGAACCATTTTATCCTTGATCGGCTCACGCTGTTCATCATATTTAAAAATCACATTTTGTACTGAAATAAATTCCATATACACTCCAAATTAACGGCACAGACTATCTGCGCCAAATCGCGGTTGAACCGCACGGGAGAGTCAGTCCCGTCTGGGTCACCGTCAAGCCGATCTCGTCAGCGCTGACAGAACCGCCGAACCGGGCTTTGATGACCGTACCCAAAAGATATACCATTACCGACGGAGACAATCCCGTCGTATAAGAGTTCAAAATCACAAACTCCGCATTATCCGAGAGAACGCCTGAGCATAACTCGACAAATTCATAGATGCGTTCTTCGAGTTTCCAGATCTCTCCCGAAGGGCCGCGACCGTAGGACGGCGGATCCATGATGATCCCGTCGTATTTGTGACCGCGTCTGATCTCACGGGACACAAATTTTGCGCAGTCGTCGACAATCCAGCGCACCGGTCGGTCGACAACGTTCGATGAAACCGCGTTTTCCTTCGCCCAGTTAACCATCCCCTTAGACGCATCGACATGACAAACCTTCGCGCCCGCCTTCAAACAAGCGACGGTCGCACAGCCGGTATAGCCGAAAAGATTCAGGATATTCAGCTGACGAGCGGATTTTTTGATGATATCCGAAGCAAAATCCCAGTTAACCGCCTGTTCGGGGAAAACACCGGTATGCTTAAAGCCCATGGGCTTGACGTTAAACAAGAGATCTCTGTATTTGATCTGCCACGAGGCGGGCACTTTTTTGTACATCTGCCACTTACCTCCGCCGGTATTTGAACGGAAGTAACGGGCATGGGCATTGTGCCAAAGAGGATTTTTGCGCTCGGTATTCCATATCACCTGCGGATCGGGACGGATCAGGATAACGTCGCCCCAACGCTCCAGACGTTCTCCGTTGGAGGAATCAATCAGCTCATAATCGCTCCAAAACTCAGTTTTACGCATGTATTTCTCTCACTTTACGAATCAAATAAACTTCCCTGTGCCGCTGCTGTGTTGGCAGGAACCTTGTAACCTAAATGCTCATAAGCAGCCGCGGTTACGCAGCGTCCGCGAGGGGTACGCGACAGAAAGCCGATCTGCATGAGATACGGCTCGTAGACGTCCTCGATGGTAACGGCTTCTTCACCGATCGCCGCGGCAAGGGTCTCCAGTCCTACGGGACCTCCGCGGTAATAGCGGATCATCGCGTCGAGCATACGGCGATCGTTCTGGTCAAGACCCAATTCGTCAATCTCCAGCCTGTCCAGCGCAGTTTGCGCCACGTCCAGCGTAATGACGCCGTCGGAGATAACTTCGGAGAAATCACGAACACGCTTTAATAAACGGTTTGCGATACGAGGCGTACCGCGCGAGCGGGAAGCAAGCTCCAAAGCACCTTCCTCGTCGATCTTAATATCAAGGATACCGGCGGATCGGGTGATGATCTTTGCCAGCTCTTCGGGTGTATACATTTCAAGGCGCAATACGACGCCGAAGCGATCACGCAAAGGAGCAGTCAGCTGACCGGCTCTGGTTGTAGCGCCAACCAAGGTGAACTTCGGCAGCGGCAGATGATAGGACGCTGCCATCTGTCCCTTGCCGGTGATGATGTCGATCGCAAAATCCTCCATCGACGGGTAGAGGATTTCCTCTACCGAACGCGACAGTCGGTGAATCTCGTCGATAAACAGCACATCGCCGGGGTTGAGGTTTGTCAAAAGCGCAGCCAGATCGCCGGGCTTTTCGATCGCGGGTCCGGAGGTGATGCGAATGTTTACGCCCATCTCGTTTGCGATAATGCCCGAAAGGGTGGTCTTGCCCAGTCCCGGAGGGCCGTAAAGCAAAACATGATCGAGCGACTCACCGCGTTTTTTCGCGGCTTCGATGAAGATTTTCAGATTTTCCTTCGCCTTGTCCTGACCGATATACTCGTCGAGCGTTTTCGGACGGAGGGGATTATCGGAGTCCGGGGTGTCAGATGGGATCTCAGAGGTATCCATGATACGATCCTCAAAGTCCATTTCAAAATCGGTGTTATAATCCATGAAAAAATTCCTTTATTTGTTAATCAAGCCATCTGTTTGAGCGTTGCCGCTATCATCTGCTCAACACTCAGATTCGGGTCAAGTCTGGAGAGAATCGGGGTGACGTCCGCAGCCGAGTAACCCAAAACCGCAAGAGCCGCAACCGCTTTGGGCACGTTGCCGGTATCAGCGATCACACTACCATTATTCGGCTCGAAGCCTGCGGTATCAACAGATTTGAACTTATCTTTCAGCTCCAACACAATACGTTTTGCCAGCTTCGGCCCTACCCCCGAAGCGCGGGTCAGGGTCTTGCTGTCCTCGGAGGAAACGCACATCGCAATCTGCTCAGTCGACAACTCGGAGAGGATCGCCAGCGCCACCTTAGGGCCGACGCCGGTAATGCCGATCAGCAGCTTAAAGGTGGATAATTCGGATTTGGATGCAAAGCCGAACAGCTCCATTGCGTCTTCACGAACGTTCATGTAGGTGTAGAGCAAGACTTCTGAGTTCAATTTCAGCGTTTTTTGCGTATTGACGGAAGTCTGTACCCGATAGCCGATGCCTCCGCATTCAACAACAGCAAAGCCGGCGTCCATCAAAATCAGGTTTCCGCGAACAGAATAAATCATTTATTTGATTCCTCGTTTCATCATATAGTCACGCAGATCCGTTCCTGCCGCCTGGGTATGAGTCAAGGCAAGCGCCAGTGCGTCGGCTGTATCGTCGGGCTTCGGGACTTCTTTGAGATGCAAAAGCCTTCTGGTCATCTCCATGACCTGCGGCTTGTGCGCTTTTCCGTACCCGGTGACCGCGGTTTTCACCTGCAAAGGCGTGTACTCATAGATCGGAATCTTCGCCTGAGCCGCCGCCAAAAGGATGACGCCTCTCGCCTGCGCTACCTGGATCGCCGTCGTAGTATTCGTGTTAAAATAGAGCTTTTCGATCGACATGACGTCGGGCTTTGATTTTTCGATCAGCTCAACCATATCGTCGTAGATGTGCTTTAAGCGGTCGTTGAAATCCGTATGCGCCTCAGTCGTGATCGCGCCGAAAGCAATCGGACGATGCGTCGTACCCTGATATTCAATAACGCCCCAACCAACGATCGCATAGCCGGGGTCGATACCCAGGATAACCAAAAGCTCAACTCCTTTGCTCTTTAAGTGCATAAATTGACAGTTTATTATAACATAAATCCCATTCTATAGCAACCTAAAAATAAAAAAAGTCGCACCAAACTGCGACTTTTTCCACTAAATTATTTATGCAAAACTTCATTTGACAACAGCTTTTCTCACCGTGTGGAACAAGACCGCGCCGATCAGATTGCCGAGCGATACCAGCAGGATGTATATAATTCCCTTGACGGTATACAGCGAATACGCCGACGAAGCGGCAAAATAAAACATATCCGCTACGCTGTGTTCAAACCCGCAGAGAATAAACGCGGGTACGCAGGTAAAAACCAGAATATACTTGGGGAGCGACTTTTTGTCATCGTCGCTTCTAAAGAAATCGACCGCGATATAAACGAGGATGCCGCATAACGCACCGAGAATGATCGTCTGCCACGGAGCTTGTCCGAGCTTTGCTTCACACAGATTTTTTGCGGTCTCGCCAAGGTTCGGTTTTGCGAGCTGCACAAGCAGCCCCATCAGCATACAGCCAAGGATATTGCCCAGCCAGATCGTCAGAAGATACAGGATGTAAGAGGGCTTGTTTTCTAGGAGATATGCCGTTTTTCCCGTAAACAAAAGAAACCCCATTATCAGGATCACCGACAGTCCCAGAGAAAACAAAATCGCGCCCAAGGGAGCTTTATCAACCGCTGCACAAGCTAAATACACCGCGCCGCCGAACGAAATCATCACGCCGGCGAGGACAGCGGAAAAGAGGTCTTTGACAAACTTCATCTTTTTCACACCTTTTTCTTCTTTACTTCCCTATTCTATCAAATACAAAAGAGAATTACAATAGTGAATGAAAATACATTCGTCTACGAATCATCTGCCTTTTTTAGCGATATTACACTACCGTTAAAGTTCAGCTCTACCCTGTCGCCGAAAAGTGTGTAAACAAAGGAATAATGGGTACCGCTGTCTTCATCACAGATGATAATCGTATTATCCGTAAGTATACATAAGCCGTTCAGCTCCAGCGAATAATCATCGGTGACGGCACAAAAGTCAGCTTTGCCGTCATCAAAGGATAAGGAAACGGTGTTGCCGTTATCAAGATAAACCTGCCAACGGTACTGCTTTATCTCATCTGCGGAGCTGTTGATAACTCGGGTACATCCGCAAAGGCATAACACACATGCCGAAATGACCCCTAATATAAACAATTTACCGCGCATATACATCACCGTAGTCAGTATATGCGCGGTCAAACTATTTCAGAATCAAGAAGCCTTTTCTCTCATGCGGGTCGCCTGGAAGCCCTGTGACGTCATAAACAAAGTGATGATGTTGATGAACAGCGTGAACACGCCGCCGATCGCGATGGTACCGCCAACACCGAAACAAATGATGATCGGACACAAAACCGAAGTCAGCGCGCTGACAACATACTTTTTCTTGGATTTTTTATCCAAAAGGCAAAAGAAAAACGCAACAATCGGCAAGACGACCAGGACTGCGCCGTAGATAGCAACCAAAACCTCCTGAAAACTGTTGTAGCCGTTTGGCTGGATCATCAGCTTGACCGCCGACAGCGCTGCCATTCCCTTGCCGTCAACATCACCCTGCATCAGCGGAAAGGACGCGGCAAGCACAACCTGTATAAAGAACATCACCGCTAAAAAGACACGGACTCTCTTTTCGGATTTTGTCTCTACGCTTTCTTCCTCTACTACCGTATATTTTGCCATAATACACCTCAAGTTATCATGAAATTTACGTTTGCAACCAATATATTAACACATTATTCACAACAATTCAACATTTAGCGTTTGACATTCATCTAAAAAATGATATACTTTAGAGGATTCCAAAGATTGGAGTCTTGCAAATAAAAGTCAAGCCCTAAAATGAAAAAAGATGAGATTGTTTTGGTTGACAAAAATCAAGGCATAGCAAATAAGCCGAAGAACTCGGTTTTTCAGCTTGAAGTAGGAATATCA
>Ga0256404_1008621_pt1 | contig 15196 bp, 10 predicted proteins | sample RumenRJG_01DNA_FD_185990 | JGI IMG/M metagenome (GOLD analysis project Ga0256404, IMG submission 185990) | Bovine rumen microbial communities from Lethbridge, Alberta, Canada - RJG_01 | ecosystem: Host-associated > Mammals > Digestive system > Stomach > Rumen | place: Canada: Alberta | collected...
TCTTCTACAATTTCAATTTGTCTGTAAATTTCGTATTCCAATGCCCTTTCTAATGCTTTAAAGCTGTTTACATTCTTTATTTCTGCACGAGTACCAAATTCTTTTGAACCCTTTGGCATAATGGATATGTTTGCATCACATCTCATAGAACCCTCTTCAAGGTTTCCATCGCAAACACCAACGTATCTTACAATATTTCTTAATTCTTCCATATATTCTCTTGCTTCTTGCGGAGAACGCATATCTGGCTCTGAAACGATTTCTAATAGAGGTGTTCCTGCTCTGTTTAAGTCTACAAGGGAATAGTTTGAACCGGCAATACCGTCAGAACCTACGTGTACAAGTTTTCCTGCATCTTCTTCCAAGTGTGCTCTTGTAATACCAATTGTTTTACCGTTTATGTTTATATGTCCTTTTCCGCAAATCGGCTCGTCATATTGTGATATTTGGTATCCTTTAGGTAAGTCTGGATAAAAATATTGTTTTCTGTCAAATTTACATTTGTGTGCAATTTCACAGTTTAGGGCAAGACCTGTTAATATACCCATATCTACTACTGCTTTGTTTAATACAGGCAATACACCCGGCATTCCTAATGTAATAGCACTTATCTCTGTATTTTGTTCGTTACCGAATTCACATCCGTCAGGTGCAAATATTTTTGTATTTGTTTTCAACTGTGCATGTACTTCTAAACCGATTACAACTTCATATTTTTCTCTTAAATCTTCCATTATTACATCTCCTGAAAAGTTTTCTTTTATTTTATCACAAAAAAATTGTTATTCTACAAGATTTAAATAAAGGTAAACATTTTTATATTTTAAGCTTTACTTTTAAATAAAGTATTTATGTAAATATATATTACAAAACATTGTGCATATTAACAAAAAATATATTTAGAATTTTTAGAATGAATATGTTTTTATGATAGTTTATAATAAAATGAAAATAGAAAAAGGTTAAACAGAATGGAAATAAATAATAATAATAATATATCAGCTCAAAAAGTAATAAAACCAAAATCAAACAAGCAACCTGAAAAAATGGGTTTTTGGCCATTTGACAAGAAGGAGGATACTTTTCAAAAAACTTATGATGTAGATACTGTAATGAAAAGTATAGATGGGATAAAGTATAAAAATGGTGATAAAAAATTTCGTTATGAAAAAATTGTTAATGAAGTAAAAGAAATTTTAACGGCTGAACCTAAAAAATGTGAGTATGCATTAAAATTAGCTCCTCAAGATAATATTACTCAATTGGGTTTCAAAAATATTCTTAAAAAACCAATTGAGGAACTAAAACAAATAACTGAAATAGTATCCACTAAAAATAATAGGGGTGGATATAAATTTTCGGAAACAGATGTTGCTGAGATATTTAAAAATTGTACAGTTGAAGAACGAGGAAAGATAAAAGAATTATCAACTTGTGCATTAGAAGGCGACAATATTTTGAAAGTTGCAAAAGAAAAAGATTTAGATATTAAAAAGGTTGCACAAAAAGCAAATGAAATGGCTGGAATGTTTTCGGAAGATGAACTTATAGGTGTTACTTTTGCACGTGATAAGTTTTCGAAAGGTGATTATACTTGCAAAGCAGAAAGCTATAACAGAGAATCTTTTACGGAAATCCTTGATAAAAATTTGAACAGGTATGCTCTTGAATCTTGTAAGGAAGTTGATTTAGATAAAAAATCATACAAAATAAAAAAAGTAACAGATTACAGAAATCATACAACAGCAAAAACCCGTTATGAAAAAGTTGACGGAGATTATCAGGTAACTCATGAAATACGAATAATAAAAGATAAAAACGGAAAAGTTCAAAGAACTGAATATACTGAGCCATCTCAAATAAAAGGTGTTATGGATATAAAATATATGTATCCGAATGGTGAAGTAAAGCAAGTTTCTTCAGGCAAAATTGATCCTAAAACAGGAATTATGTCAATAAAAAAAGATATGGTTTCTTCAAACGGAACAAGAACTGAATATTTATTTGAAGATGATCCGCAAGGTAACAGAATTTCAGATTATAAAATTACTGATAAAAACGGAAAGGTGCTTCTTCAAAACAGCGAATCTTTTGAAGTTATTTCACCAAATAAATTTATATCATCTAAAAATAATGAAAAGTATGAAATTACTGCGGATGATGACAGTGTTACAGTAACAGATATGAATAATCCGGAAAATACTGCAAAATTTGAAAAAGGAGAAACTAGCGGTATTATTGGCGATCAGGAAGAAATTATAAAAGTCTTAAAGAAAATGCCCGGTGAAGAATTACTTAAACTTAGCGAAAGTGTTAAAACTCTTGACGGTACAACTAATGTATTAGAATCATATTCTCAAACAGATGAATATGACCGTTTGATACACACAGGTGATGATTTATTTGTTATTCTCCATGAATTAGGTCATGCTGTTGATTTAAAATATGTTGATATGGAAAATGAAGAAGCTACTATAGATAAGGCGATATTTCAAGATAAAAAATTTAATGAAATTTATGATAAGGAAAAGGAAGCTTTTAATAAAGCATTCCCTGATGCACAAAGAAACCATATAGCGTACTTTATAGATCATGAAACTCATTATGGTGGTGTGGTAGGCGGAAAAAGGGAAACTATTGCTGAAGCTAATGCTCTTTTAACAACAGCAAAATCTCATGAAGTGCTTGCAATGCGTTCGCAATATTTGCAGCAACATTTTCCTGAAACAATAGCTTACTTACACGAAAAATTAAATTCAGATGATGGTTGTTTCTTGTAATAAGAACAAAATAGAAAAATATAAATTTATGTAAATATCAATAAATTTATATAGCAAAAAAATATATTATGAGTTTATATACTTGTATATTTGGAGATATACATGGTTAATGTTACAAGTATAAGACCTTACAATTATAATATAGCGTTTAACGGAAGAATTATAGATTCGCATACACATTTGGGTAAAATGGACAACCGTTCGTATGAGCCGGATTCATTGACCAAATTTCATAAAAAACAAACTGATAATCCTGATGAAGATTATGTAGATACATTTGTAACATCAGCATTAGACGGAATGTGCCGAAAGTCTGACGGTAAATATGTGAGTAATGAAATTGAAGCTAACAAGAATTTAATAAATACAATCAAATCGGCAAATGCTCAAAATATAATTAAACCGCTTGCGGTATGTCAGGTAGATAGCGGTAATGCAAAAAATATAGAAAAACTTTTTGATGAAGGTGATAAGTTTTACGGATTAAAATTTCATCCTATGGAAACACAAATTAACGCTGATGATGAGAGATATAATCCTTATATGAAGATTGCTCAAAAAAGACATTTACCTTGTGTTTTTCATACTGAAACAACTGATGGATATGCAGCACCAAAGCGAATATATGAACTTGCAAAAAGAACACCTGAAGTTCCTGTTGTGCTTTATCACATGTGCCTTGTTCCTGCAAAAAGTGTAAAAGATTTACCTGAAGAAGAAATTCAGGCAAGGGGGTTGCAAAATGACAGAGATAAATGGTGCTGGGATGTTCGTGAATCTTGGAATAGAGAAGGTATTGACGTTGTAGAACAAGCTATCAAAAATAAAGATGCCAATTTATATCTTGAAACATCTTGGACAAAACCTGAAACAATGATTGAGGCAATAAAACGTGTAGGTGCAGACAGAGTTCTTTGGGGAACTGATGCTCCGATAGGCGATAGTGGAGAAAATGCAACAAAAGAAAATTATTTTGCAAATGTAGATAAATATAAAGCCGCAATTAAAGAAGCTTTTCCTGAAAATGCACAAGAGATAGAAGATAAAGTATTCTTTAAAAATGCTGAAAGATTATTCGGTAATAAGTCAAAGAAAATATCCAATAACGATAAAGCAATTGAAACTGTTGGATATGCTGCATCATTAGCTGTTGGAATTGGAGCTTTAACTGCATTTATTAAAAATATAAGCCAAAAGAAAAATAATAAAATTCAATTTCAAGATAATTTACAATTAAATGAAAAGCCACATAAAGAAAGCATCTTACAAAGAATAATACATAAGTTTGTAAAAAAATTATAATTTAAGTTTTATAATAATATACAAGGTTTATAGCTTGATTTTATACTAATTGGTTAGGATATATTTTCCCAAAGGAATTTTTCTTATTATATAAGTAATAGTAATGCAAATGAGAATAGTTTCAAAAGGTACGACGTACCTGTAATATATAGAATCAATGCTTAAATCAAAATATATGGGAATGATTTTTAAAATATTATAGTGTAATAAATAAATAGCGAATGTATATTGTTTTAAAAATTCAAAAATTTTTTCTAAAATTTTATTGCTATATAGTTTATCTGCATAATTTTTTATAAAAGTGAATATACCAATAGAATACAAAATACAGTCTAAGTTTTTATATCCGAACACACTGTATGGAGATGTTGTCATGTTAATAAAAAAATGATGTCCAACACCTATTATTGCGGCTGTATATATAATTAAACATAATTTTTTAGGTAAAAAGATATTGTCTAATATATAACCTATTAAAGCATACATAATTGCAGACAGGTAAGATAATATGAAATAATCAAAAGGATATCTCAATAAAACTAACAATATAATGACTAGTAAAACTAAAAGTTTTTTAAATTTTCTTATATAACTTAATATTGGTAAAAATAGATATAAAATAAACAAAGGAATAAAAAACCAAAAACTAAAATTAAATTCATGATTTAGTATTCCATTTAAAATAAGATTTATATTTATTGAGTCAATATTTATATATTTGTAAATATATATACAGCACAATATAGATATAAAAGTCCAAAATACGAAAGGTATAAAACTTTTAAATATTCTTTTTTTATAAAATACAAAAGTAGTATAACGTTCTCTGTAGTTTATTAAATTTGCACCTGATAACATGAAAAAGATAGGTGCAGCAAAATAAAAAATACATTCTATAATGTTGGCAAATATATAATTATTGTATGATTTGAAATTTCCAAGAACTCCATTTGTGTGAAGTAAAACAACTGCAATGGAAGATATAACATATAGTATATTAATGTACGATTTTTTTGATTTATACATTGTCTAATTTTAATATTATAAAATAAAAAAATATATAGTCCATAATTAATCAAATTTTTTACATTTACAATATTTTAGGATGTTAAGAATTGTAACAAGGTAATTTAAAATACTAAAGTTTTGAAATCGGATTGCCGATAACATAAATGTCCAAAGAAACGGATTTTAGGGTATGTGTATAAGACAAAGGATGTGTCGATATATTAGTATTTATATAATATATGTATGCATAAATATGGGGATATAATATAATAATACTCTTGTGGTAATAGTTGCAAATAATGGCATTTGTTCATTGTAGCAGCGTAAAAAAGTTTTCAAAAAAATACTTATTTCCTTACTACACAATTTTTAAGACCAGCTGTTCAGCGGTCTTTTTTTTTGCTAAAAATAGCCCGAATGTCGAATTAAAATAGATACAGTATTATTTATCATATTTTAATAAGGCGGAATAGTATTATGTTTTACAATTATTACCAATATGATGATTATAATTTTGACAGTTGTACAACGAAAGGTATTTGTTCTATCGATCCAACTATTACAGCTTTGCAAGAAGTTATAATAATGTATTTAAAGCAGCTTGCTTTTTATACATTGAGATTGAGAAAAAAGGGAGTATCAAACAGTATAATAAAGTATAATATTATAAATACTTTATCCGGTCTTGTATCTACTACTGATTATTCGAAAGAACAATTTAAGTCTATTATAATGATACTTTATGAAAATTTAAGGCAGTCTAAAATTCTTTACGAGCGTATTTGTAAGAATAACAATCTTAGTACGGATAAATTAAGTTCTCAGCTTCATTTAAATAAAAAACCGGATTTAGTTGAAGCAATAAAGCAGGGCGAAAAAGAATTTATAAAAAAGAATAAATTATTAGTTCCAAAACAAAGACATATATTTGAAATAATGTTTTTACTAATAAAAAATGTTTGTATAAATCTTATACAATTAAAATCTTATGGAAAAGACTGTGATGAAGCATATTATTCAATGCTTCAAGTTTTAAATATGATAAATTACAAGGTTGTATCAACGGATAAGTTAAAGCTTGTAACAGAACGATTTGTTGAAGTTAATTATAAACTTGTAAAACTATTGTTATCATGTGAAAGAGAGTCATTTGGTAAATCGGAAACAGTTAGTGTATCATTTTCAACCAGACCTGGAAAGGCAATTTTGGTTTCAGGTTCAAATTTAAAAGAACTTGAAGAAGTTTTAAAGGCGACAAAGGGTTTAAATATTGATGTGTATACTCATGGTTCTATGATAATGGGGCATACTTATCCAAAACTTAATTCTTATCCGCAATTACAAGGTCAATTCGGATTAGGAGTAGAAAATTGTCTATTAGATTTTGCAACATTTCCGGGTGCAATACTAATGACTAAAAATTCCTTACAGAATGTTGAATATTTATATAGGGGAAGATTATTTACAACAGATACAAATGCACCTAAGGGTGTAACTAAAATTACAGATGGTAATTTTCAACCTTTAATTAAATCTGCACTTGAAGCAAAAGGGTTTGCTAAAGGGCAAAAGAGAGATGATTTAATACTCGGGTTTCAAGAAGACATTCTTAATAAGAAAATTGATGATATTATAATAAAAATTCGTGGAAGAAATATCAAACACCTTATTATAATTGGTATATTGAATGATAGTTCTTCTCAAAAAAGATATTTTGAGAGGTTACTAAAGTATAAAAATAATGATACATACGCAATAACGCTTTCAACTTATGTACCTTCAAACAATACTTTTCAAATAAATTCAGGTTATGATTTATCCATAATTTATAAAATTCTTGAAAATTTGTCTAAAAAGTTTGAAGACAAAACTTTTGATATTTCAGTTTTCTTGACAAAATGCGACAGATATTCAGTTTCGAATATGCTCAATTTAAAACATCTTGGTGTTAAAAATATATTTTTAAGTCATTGTTCACTTATGGTTGTAAATCCAATAATAATTGATTCAATGAAGGATATTTTTGATGTTAATATGATAAAAACTCCAAAAGAAGACTTATCATTAATTATAGGAACAAGTCAAGAATAATTACATTGAAACTGCTGTTTCACTTATCAAAGGTCTTTGGATAGTTAACAGAATTTCTTGCGGAATAAAGGTTTCTAAAATTCCAAAATCTGCTGTTGCAAAGAAAAATTCAAGCATTTCACCTGATGATATACCAAGTAAATCAAAAGGAATACTCATATCTAAAACATTGTCATAAGCGATTTTTATTGCATCAGTATTTTGAGAACACCACAAGCCGCCTGCTATTGACTTTGAATATTGTATTGGACGCAGCATACCATTTACTAAAGATAATGTTATTTCTGTTCCAAATTGTTCATACATTATAGGATAAACATCTTCAGTTTTATTGATTAATCTGATATGAGATAATTTTTGTTTAGATTCACTGTTTCTTGCATAAATATATAGTTGATGAACGATATTAGTGTTATTTTGTTTAACTTCGTTATCAATATAAAATCTTAGATACAAGTTATCTTTGTCAAATCCAAATTTAATTTTTTCAAATAATCTTGGAGTTTCAGCATAAGGAATATCAGGTAAATTTATAACACCTGCATTAAGCCATTCGTCATCTATTTTGTCTTGTCCGTCCATAACCGGTGTTATAGTTGATTTTGGCAAGCTGGAGCGGTCTAAATCGGAAATGCTTAAAGGTAAATCTAAATATTTAGGCGGTTCTTGATTGAAATATCTGTAAACATTTTTCAAATGTTCTCTGAACAAGTAATCAAAAATATGGTCTTGTCCTGAGTTATTCGGTTCTCCATACCACCAGAACCAATCACTGCTTTCAGACATGTAAACTTCTTGTCGGGCAAGTTCTATATTAGGATTATCAGGGTATTGCTCAGAAAACTTTATAAAATCATCTCTGACTTTTTTCAAATAATTCCAAGCTTGATTTTTTGTCGGCTCTCCTATCCAAAGTTGGAAGTTTCTGTTTATCCAGGAGCCGGAATAGATTTTAGGTAAAGGTTTTATATTCTTGTCTTTTTCAATATAATCACTTATTAACGTAGTTTCAAGCGTTTCATCTTCTTCTATCAGTTGATAAATTTTTCTTAAAAATCCTGCTCCGTCATCAATATAATTTTCCCAAGAATTTTCTCCATCTAGGGCAATAGTAAGCAAATGTTCTTCATCTGGGGAAGCAAAAATTTTACTTTGTATGACTTTTATTCTGTCATATAAATCATTTGCTGCTTTTTCCGGCTCTGTATTAGGATATTCATAGCTTATTAAGTTAGGAATAAGTGAATCTCTAAAAATAACATTAATTTTAGAATTTTTCGTTTTATACTCGTATGGCTTTAATAAATGGTAAGGGTCTGATAAATTCCCCTTAAAATCTCTTACAAAATCTAAATTGATTGAATTTGCAAGTATACCCTCATCAGTAATTGTCCATTTTACGCCTAAATCGGAAAGCATATCAAGCATTTTAGAACTTATGCACTGTTCAGGAGGCCATATTCCTCTAGGCCGTTTACCGAAAATTTCTTCCATTGTATCAAGTGCCATTTCCGTTTGAGCAATAGCATCTTTTGCCATTTTTAAATTAGACGGTAAAACTTCAGGATTTGGAATATTTCTGTAAGCACTCTTTATATCCAATAAGATAGGTAAAATCGGGTGATAATATGGACTTGTTGTTATTTCAATTCTGCCCTCATCTTGAAATTTTTTATATGTTGGAATAATTTGTTTTATAATTTCTCTTTGATATTCAATAATTTTTATTCTATCTTCTTTTGTAAATCCGTATCCCTTATTGGCTAATTCTTTTAATTCCGGATACATATCAGCATATACAGGATCAAACCACGAAAGATTGAACCACGCCATAATATCAGAATATTCTTGGTTTGTATATGCATCTATATCAGAAATATTTTGTTCAAAACGTTTCGTATATAAATTCCTGTAACCTTCGTGATGTAAAATCATTGATTTATAATTTGCATCAAAAAAATTGTTCAAAATGAACATTTTATCATCTGCGGAGAGTTCTTCTACATTAGAAACAGTTAATCTTGAATGAAAATCGTGAACTTCTTCTTCTGCATATTTTTTTAGTGATTTTACAAGTAAAGGTACAAGGTTAAAATTCAATTTTAAATGAGGATAATCATTCATTATAAGAAGCATATCCAAATAATCTTTTACCGCATGCATTCTAACCCAAGGCATTAAAAAATCACCTTTATCACTAAGTTGATAATCAGGTTGATGCATGTGCCAATAGAAAGCTATAGATAACTTTTTTTGAACAGAAACCATTTTATAATATTATAGTACCAAAAAAAAATTGCTTGGCAACAAGTTTGTAATATTTTTTATTTTACATCATACAAAAAAGGTTGACTAAAATATAAAAATCTTAGCCAACCTTTTTTAGTTGTTCAAAATAATTATTTATTGTTCATCTAATGCAGCAACACCCGGAAGCACTTTTCCTTCGATAAATTCAAGAGAAGCTCCACCGCCTGTTGAAACGTGAGTAAAATCTTCTGTTTTGAAATATTTTTTAGCTGCTGATACAGAATCACCACCGCCTATTACAGAAGTTGCACCATTTTTTGTTGCATCAACAATTGCTTGTAATATTGCTTTTGTTCCTTCTGCAAATGCAGGTGTTTCAAAAGCTCCTACAGGGCCGTTCATTAATATTGTCTTTGAATTTTTAACAACATCTTCGAATGCTTTTTGAGTTTCAGGACCTGCATCAACACCTTCAAAGCCGTCAGGAATATTTTTTACGTCTACAACTTTGTTTGTTCCGTTGCCTGAAAAATCATCTGTTACTAATACATCAGTTGCCATAACTAATTTTACACCTTTTTCTTGAGCTTTCTTTTCAATAGCTTTTGCAACTTCAAGCTGATCATCTTCACATATTGAATTACCGATATGTCCGCCATTTGCTTTTACAAATGTATAAGCCATACCACCACCGATAATCATATTGTCTACTTTATCAAGCAAGTTTTCTAATACACCGATTTTTGATGAAACCTTTGCTCCGCCTACAACTGCAGTAAAAGGTCTTTCCGGATTATCCAATGCTTGAGATAAGCATCTGATTTCTTTTTCCATTAATAAGCCGGAAACAGCCGGTTTTAAAAGTTTTGCAAGTTTTGCTGTTGATGTATGGTTTCTGTGAGCAGCACCAAAAGCATCATTTACATAAAAATCACCAAGTTTTGCAAGTTCTTCCGCAAATGTCATATCATCATCTTTTGCTTCTTCTGCCTTGTAATAACGGATATTTTCCAATAAAGCTACTTGTCCGTCTTTTAAATCTGCCAATTCTTTATCTGCACCTTCACCTACAGGTGATTTTACAAATTTTACTTCTTCTCCTAATACTTTTGACATATATTTTGCAACAGGTGCTAATGATAAATCTTCTAATTTTTGACCTTCTTTTAATTTTTGAGGACGACCTAAGTGTGCCATTAATATAATTTTTACACCCTTTTCTTTTAAAAAGTTTACTGTAGGAAGAATTGCCTGTATTCTTGTATCATCTGTTACATTTTTGTCTGCATCCAATGGTACATTAATATCTACTCTTACTAATGCTCTTTTTCCTCTAACGTCTCCTAAATCCTTAATTGATTTTTTCATTTTTTTCTCCTTATATATATTTACAAAATAGTATCAATTTATACTTATATATTAATAAGCACATAAGTTTAAGTAAAGAGTTAATTTTTTTCTTCAAAATATCCTAGTTTTTTTAGAATGTTATCTTTTTTACGCCAATCTTTTTCTATTTTAACTGTTAAATCAAGGTAAACTTTTTTTTCAACAATATTTTCTAATTCTTCTCTTGCCTGTGTTCCGATTTTTTTTAGCAGGTTTCCGCCTTTACCTATTAAAATCCCTTTTTGGCTTTTATGCTCACAGTATATTGTTGCATATATTTTATCAATGTTTTCTTCTTCCTTGTAATTATCTATCATAACTGCAATAGAATGTGGTATCTCATCCTGTGTGTTTATTAAAATTTTTTCACGTACAACTTCTGATGCAATATCTCTCATTGTTTCTTCGGTTAATGTATCTTCAGGATACAATAAATCCCCGTCAGGAAGGTTTTTATATATCGTATTGATTAAATCTTCTATTCCCTTACCGTTCTTTGCAGAAATACATACAAAAGGAGTTTCATTTGTTAATAAATTTTTGTAAGAAATGATGTTATCTGAAATTTCATTTTTACTTGCAATATCAGATTTATTTAATACAAGTATTATTGGTGTATTTGTTTTTTCAAGCATATTTTGAATAATCCATTTATCACCCTTGCCTGCCTGTGTTGAGGAATCAGTTACAAACAATATCAAATCACTGTCAGGGACAGAGATTTTTGCCTCGTCTAAAAGGAATTCTCCAAGCTTGTTCAAGGGTTTATGAACTCCCGGAGTATCTACAAATACTATTTGACCTCTGCTATCAGTTAATATTCCCTTTATTCTTTTTCTTGTTGTTTGTGCTTTATTAGTTGTAATAACAATTTTCTGTCCTAATACTTTATTTAAAAGAGTAGATTTACCGACATTCGGTCTGCCTATAATCGTAACAAAACCACTTTTCATAATATAAGAATACCATAAATAAATTTACATTTGAAGCATAAATGTTACAGGTCCGTCATTTTGAATTTTAACCTGCATCATAGCTCCAAAAACTCCTGTTTGCACATTTAAGCCGGATAATTTTAAGTTTTGAACAAATTCTTCATACAGTTTATTTGCAATATCGGGCTTTTCTGCCGTATCAAATCTGGGGCGATTACCTTTTTTACAGTCTGCACATAATGTAAATTGAGAAACAGCAAGGATTTCTCCTTTTATATCGCATACGGATAAGTTCATCTTGTCTTCTTCATCTGCAAAAATTCTTAATTTTAAAATTTTATCAGACATTTTTTTGCAAATTTCCGAGTCATCACCCTTTTCAACACCTAAAAACAGAAGTAAACCCTGATTAATATGTGAATATTCATTATTTTCTATATCTACTGAGCTGCTTTTTACTCTTTGTACAAGACATTTCATTGTTGAACAACCTTTCCTCTTAATTGTCCGCAAGCTGCATCAATATCTGCACCACGTTCTAATCTTACCGTAACTTTTTTCCCCGAATGTTCAAGTATACATTTAAATTTCATAACAGATGTTCCCGATGGCTTTTTATAATCGTTTTCAGTAACAGGATTGTACGGTATAAGATTAATATTGCATTTTATATCTTTTAAAAGTTCTACAAGCCCTTTTGCACATTCATAAGTATCAGTTAAGTCTTTTATCAAAAGATATTCTATTGTAACTCTGTTTCCTGTAATATCAATATATTTTTTTATTGCTTTTTTAACGTCATTTATAGGATATTTTTTGTTTATAGCCATAATTTCATTTCTAATATTGTCAAATGGAGCATGTAAAGACCATGCAAGTGTTGATTGTGAATTTAGTTTTGCAAAATCTTCTATTTTATTTGCAATTCCGCTTGTTGAAACAGTCATTCTTCTTGCACTGATTTGAAAAGATGTATTAAATATTTCTATTGCTTTTATTATATTGTCTAAATTTAACATTGGTTCACCCTGTCCCATAAAGACAATGTTCGTAACTTTTAAATTAGTATCTCTCTGTATCATTAATACTTGTTCTATAATTTCTTTATAGTTTAGGTTTCTTATAAAACCACGTTTTCCTGTTGCACAAAATGAGCAGTTTACTGCACATCCGACTTGACAACTTACACAAGCCGTCAAGTTGGCACGATTGTCAAATCTCATTAAAACAGTTTCAACACACTCTCCATCAGGATATTCAACCAAATATTTAATAGTTCCGTCTTTGCTTGTCTGTTTTCTCTTTATTGTGCAATTGGTAACTTGTGCAATATCTTTCAATTGTTCTCTGAATTTTAAAGATAAATCCGTCATTTCATCAATATTAGATACAGATTTGAAATAAATCCAATTGTGTATTTGTTTTGCTCTATATGGAGATGCTTTTAAAGGTTGTATAAGCGTTTCAATTTCATTTAAATTCAAGCCGGAAAGAATAGTTTTTGTCATTTTAAATTTTTCCTGCTTTCCATTCTTTCATAAAATGTTCTCTTATTTCAGACATTGCTTTTATTGTAAGTACAATTGTTTGAATACTTTCGTGCCATCCAATGTATGCACAAGTAGGGTGTAACATTTGTACAGGGTTGTCAGGATAATCTCTGCATATACTCGGTCTGTTTTCATAATCAGAACATAAATTATCTTCTGTTACTTTTTTACAATTATAATAAAATACTTTTTCTCCTGATTCGTTTATTAAATCAACGTATAATCCGAATTGACTCTTTGCATCATCTTCTGAAACAGGTGAAAATGTAGAAATAAATTCTTTTGCAAATTTATCACCTTTTGATGCCTTTTCTAATAATGCTGCAGGTGAAAATTCACTTATGGCTAAACGGCAGCAAGCACCGCATTTTTTACAGCTAAATTGTTTTCTTTTTTCCAAAACCAGATTTCTTTGAAATTGAATGTGTTTTACAACTTCATTTTCAAGATAATTTTTAATTTCATCGTGAGATAATTTGTTAATTTCTCCTTGCATTGCAGATAATACAGAAACAAAAATTTCTCTGTATTTTTTGACTAAATTTGTATAATGCTCTTTAAGTTTATCCATACTCTATATTATATCACAAACTTAATTTAAAGGAGATTATCGGCAAAGCTTGCTATCGTCGGAAGAAATAATTTTGTCATTACCGTCAATAATGCCGTCATTTTGAACCAACGATTTTTTGGGGTGAAGAATCTCCTTATGGCATTACAATGTGATACTTCGGGTAAACCCTCAGTATGACAGAAACATTCCACATTCCACTCTAATAATGGATTGCCGCAAAAATCAAAAATTTTGTCTTATAATGTAAACTTCTGTAAAGAATGAATAAAAAAGAGTTATAAAAAAAACATGAAGTGGAATAAGAGAAATATAAGAGAGATATGTTGTCCATATTAAGTTACTCACGTAACGCATGTTAAACGGATATAACATGTAAAATGGAGAAAGGAGTCTGTTATGGCAATACGAGCAGATACAGAAATATAAATGTTGAATTAATGATTTAAAAAATCAAACTAAAGTATGAAACAATTCTAACTTTATTATAATTCAAAAAGACATCGAAACGTCATATTATAAGAATACGAAACGGACAATCGTAAAAAGTTAGAAGTACAAATTGAAAGGAGCTCAATTATGGCAATTACAGTAAACACAAACATCCCATCACTAACAGCACAAAAATCATTAAACAAAGCAACCAATGCAATGAACACAGCAATGGAGCGTATGTCAACCGGTTACAAAATCAATTCATCAAAAGATGATGCAGCCGGCTTAGCCGTAGCAACAAACTTAGCATACAAAGCAAGTTCATTCAAAGTAGCACAAGATAATGCTCAAATGGGACAATCAATGTTAGATACAACAGAGGGTGTATTAGACGTAATTAAAGACAACCTTACTCGTGTAAGAGATTTGACAGAGCAAGCAGCAAACGGAACTTATGGTTCAGATGCATTAACAGCAATCAATTCAGAAATTTCAGCAAGATTAGATGAAATTGACAGGGTAGCACAATCAGCAGACTTTAATGGTAAAGTCCTTCTTAATGGAGATCATACAAAAGGAGGAATTGATGAAGATATTAAACTTCAAGTAGGTATCGGAAAAGAAGGTTCAAATTCTACAATTGAAGTAAGTAAAGACTTATTTGCAGATGCACAATCTTCAAAATTATTAGGCAGTGCATTTGTATTTAATCCAGATCCAGATAAAGCATCTAGTAATACAATAAAAGGTGATTCAGATGCAAGAAGTTTCTTAAAAAATGTTGATAGTGCAATTAAAGAAATTACATCAAGAAAGACAACAATAGGTGGTTTGCAGGCAAGAATATCATCAGCAATGGATACAGCAAATGTAATGCAGACAAAC
>Ga0256404_1008622_pt1 | contig 15196 bp, 9 predicted proteins | sample RumenRJG_01DNA_FD_185990 | JGI IMG/M metagenome (GOLD analysis project Ga0256404, IMG submission 185990) | Bovine rumen microbial communities from Lethbridge, Alberta, Canada - RJG_01 | ecosystem: Host-associated > Mammals > Digestive system > Stomach > Rumen | place: Canada: Alberta | collected...
CGCCACAGCCAATAAAATAAATTTTTCTTCCTCCGGAAAATCCGCCAGCTCCATTTCCAGCACGGCAAAGACCTGCTCCCGGCTGGCCAGTCCGGACAGGTCCAGCTGCTTTTCCCCGTAATAAGCAAACAGGCCCGGAAGCTGTCCCCCGATAGTGCCATACTCCGTGGTATCTTCCAGAAGCATCCCAAGGTCTTCCGCAAGTTTTGCCCGGGTCGTCAGCACGGCGCCCAGCCCCTCACGCTGCAGACATACGACGCCGTACCGGTCAAGGACACGGACTTTATGTTTCCGGGAAGAAAAAATACCGAAAACTTTTTTTGTATATTGCCCGTCAAACAAATGCCATTTCCCAGCAGCGGCAACTTCTTCAACAGCATTTTCCGGAAGCCCCATGGACTGTGCGGCAATGGCGCGCATCTCTTCCGCCGTTGCCTGCTGCCTGCGGGTTTCGCTCTTGCGCAGTTCCGAAGCGCCTACGGCCACAGCCCGCAGGATGTTTTTCTTTTTGTCAATTTCAATGGTTATCTCTACTGTCTCTGCGGCAGCTCCGGCACGGAGTATCTGCTCCATGGCCTCCCGGCGGATAGCACGGATATCCTGTTCCGTGGGATTGACAACGGTACGTTCCACCACCTCCCGCACCATGGCCATGGCCACACCGATGGTGGAAATGATGGGCGCGTTTTTCACGATCTTCCAGCGCATACCCAGATATTTTCCAAGATACGGAACGATAACGCCTGCGCTGCCGCCGCCTCCAGCCAGGCAAAGGGTGGAGGGAGACAGTTCATATTCCGTCATCAGCTGATTCACAATGGCGCCGACTTTTGCGGCAGCCAGATCCATGGCCCGTTTTGCCGCTTCTTCCCCTGTACAGCCAATTGCCTCTCCCAGTGCCTGCCAGGCAATGCGGGCGCTTTCCCGGCTGCCTGCCGCGTAATCCTTTTCCGGCACGCAGCCCAGCAAATTGGCCGCACCTGCCAGAGTGAGCGAGACCCGGCGTCCCTCTTCCCCTTCTGCAACCGCATACGCCGCCGCATCGTCAGGCCGCGGCGCCACCAGCCTCAACCGGGGCTTTTTTATTGCGTCGGAAAATACTTCATAGGGCAGCCCTGCAATATGGGCGCTGCGGGGGCCCACATCTGTAATTTTTCCGTTCTCCACGCGGATCATGCTGCCCCCTGCTACCCCCAGGGTGCGGACATCCAGTGAAGAAAGATATGTCTTGTGACCGCCTACTTCCCCGTACCGGACCATAACCCGCCCGTCCTTTACTACCGAAATGTCCGTGGAGGTACCGCCGGCTTCCAGAAATATCCCATCGGAAAGCCGCTCGTACATCAGCACGCCGGCCACCCCCGCCGCCAGTCCGGACAGCATGGTAAGAATAGGACGGCGCCGCACTTCCTTCACTGTCATGACGCCGCCGTCGCAGCGCATGATCATCAGCGAAGAGGGAATACCCGACCGTTTCACACAGGCTTCCGTCATGTCCGCCGTCTCCATCATCTTCGGTATCAGGCTGCCATTAATGACTGCGGTACGGGTACGTACCCGCAGGCCGTAAAGCTGTGAAACCTCATGGCCTCCGGTCGCATACAGGCCTTGTTGTTTCGCCAGTTCCATCACGAATTTTTCATTATCCCCATCGTCCACACCAAAGGCTTCTGTTGCGACAATTACTTCCGCCCCGGCCTGTTGCAGCATTGTAATTTTTTCTGTAATTTCCTTACGGGACGCTGCCGCATCAGCCGTCTCCACAAAGGCATGGACTGTTTTCAGTTCCTTCCCCGGGGCCAGCGGAATGTTTCCCACATCGCTGACCTTTTTAACCCGTTGGGCTTCCAGTCCGCTGCCCATAGCCAGTACCCCGGCCACAGCCACATCTCCTTCCAAAAGGGCATTGGTAGCCTGGGTAGTCCCATGGGCGATAAACACAACTTCATGGGGAGCTATTCCGTTACGTTCCATAATATTCCGGAGCACTTGAATGATTCCTTCCGCCACGCCTTCTTTTGCGTCGTGGGTCGTAGGAATTTTTTCCCGGGCAACGATTTCACCGGTTTCATTATCAATGGCTATCGCATCCGTAAAGGTTCCCCCCACGTCGATGCCAATCCGTATCCGTTTCATGACGGGCCCCCTTGCGTGAACGCCACATAAAGCAGCAGCAGGACGCACATGGCCCAGCTATAGGGTAAAATCCGTTTCAGTATGACCGCCGTGTCTACGCCGGCAAAAGCCCCGATCCATGTATTGTGGGAATTGGTAGGATCGGCCAGGGCCTGCAGATAGCCGACTGCAATAAACATGCCGCAAAGGGCCGCAGGCGGAACCAGATGAAGACCGGCCAGCATGGCCGCGATTCCCGCGCCCATGCCAAACATATTTAGGGGCCCCCGGTACAGGACCGCCGGGGCAAAGGCCGCAAAAAAGCAAAGCATACCGAAAAAGGACGCAGGCAGAACAGAAGTCAGGAGGGGATGGATCACCGCCGAAGCCTGGGGAAACGCTGCAGCGGATACCAGCATACCGATTCCCATAAACAAAACCAATACCCCTGCAATATCCTGTATTCCTTCCACGAAAGCCCCGGCCAGCAGGTTCACCGTTTTACCGGGGCACACCAGCAGCGCCGCATACAGCGCCGCAACGATAAAACCCAGCAGCGCCGCCGCCACCGGATCTGCAAAACCTTTATCCGTCGGGCCAAACCCTTTATATAAGCGAATGCCATAAATCACCGCCAATGGCAGGATGGGCGTAACCAGCGCCGCAGCAGGCAGATCCTGTTTCCTCCGAAGCAATCCGGAACTTTTCCGGGAATACATTCCTGCCAACGTGTGCAACAGGCTGACAGGCAGCGAAAAAATTCCGGAAACAAATTCTTTCGCAATATCCCATAGGGAGTTTTCCCCTCCGCTCCCCCGGGGAATGTTGCGAAGAATGTAGATAACGGTTACCAGGACCGGTATCACGATAGCCGGAAGATAGTAGCTCAGCGCGGCGTCGCTGCCAAATATGCCAATGTATGCGCCGTACCCGGCAATATTTGCCAGCAGTCCCATATTGATTCCCAAAAGCATCAATACCGATGCGTCAAGAGGGGAAATACCGGCGCTGGTCATAATGGGAATCGTAATGGAGCCCACCATGATCACACTACCCAAACCGCTCATTCCCATAAAAACAAAGGCAGTGGCAGCCGTAAGCACAAGCGCCACGGCAACCGGCCTGTCCCCGGATAGTTCCGCGGCTTTTTTTACAATTGTGTCAGATATCCCCGTCTTCCGGATCACCCGGGCAAACATGGCCCCAAACACAACCAGGGCAATGGGCGACGCCAGGCGAAGGGATCCTCCCAGCAACACGCCGTTCAGCCAGGATGTGAAAGGAACGCCTGTTATAAACGCAATCCACGCCGCCATGATCGGCAGCGTCAGCAAAGTCGGTAGAATGCGCAATACCATCAGGGCCGAAAGAAAGGCGAACCCTGCCAACAGAAGAACACCGGTAACAGTCAAAATAAAACCTTCCTTTGTAAATCAATCATCTCGATATAGATTGCTTACACATCCTGGGCGGGGATCCGGTTCGTATTCTTATTCTGGTTCGTTCCCTTTTGGCCGGGCGCATCCTGTTTTTCCTTAGGCGTCACTTTAATTTTGAAGTCCCCGTTGCCATCATGGAAAAAGTCATTCAAAATTGCGTTGACAGCCTCCAGGAACATATACACCAGAAACATTAAGGCAAGCTTTTCAAAAACCTGTTCAAAGAATGAAGAGTCATCCTTTTCTTTCACGCTGCCAGACTTATTTCCATTTCCCGGCTCCACTCTGGGAATTTCCGTATTGTTAGGCGCGGCTTCCGCCAGCTGCCGCACCACCTGAACCTGCGGCATCACCGATGCGTAGGTTGTAGCCGGCAGAACCACAGACGAGGTAAAAAACACAGACAGGGATAACAGGATGGGTAAGAAAAACTGTTTTTTCAGATTCATCTCATTTTCCTCCGTAATTCCGTTTTATAGAATCAATGGTCATTTTATTTGCATGGTTTTACAGTTTTATCTTACCTTTATTGTATGTTTTTTTCAAGGCAAATTCGTTAACGCCTTATTGTAACCTTTGGTAATAGAATAAAGTCCGGAAAAGCCCTGTTTTAACCTTTCGCTTTTCACATTTCCTGTCGATGTGCTATAATAATTATATTTAAAATTGAACAAATGACACATATCACCAAAACAGATTTGATGAACAGGCAGGTTTTTGTAATGACAAAAGGAAAACATAATGTGAAACAAAGCGGCAACACAACAGAAAAAACGGCAACACTTCTGAATTTTGATGCTGCTACAGTCAAAAAGGTCCGGGAGCAGATGCTGGAAGAAAAGCATCTCAGCGCCATGTCTGATTTTTTTAAAGTGCTGGGGGACGAGACACGAATGAAAATCATCAACGCATTGTCCCACGGGGAACTTTGCGTAACCGACCTGGCTGTTGCACTGGGCATGACCCAGTCCGCCGTAAGCCATCAGCTGAAATTATTGCGTATGGCAAACCAGGTTAAGTCCCGCAGGGAAGGAAAAAGCATTTATTATTCGCTGGATGACCAGCATGTCATAGATATTTTGGAAGAAGCCCTTACCCACATCCGCCACAAAATGACGGAAACAGACTGAAACGGTGAAAAGAATCCGGAGGTATTTATTATGAAAGCCGATTGCGCAAACTGTCCCACCCACGCCTGCTACACCAAAGGCGTCAACTGTACCGGTGTACCGGAAGAAGAAGTCCGGAAGGCCTATACCGAAGAAGAACTGAAAATCATGGAGGCCGCTGCCTATGTGGAAGGAACCTTCTACAGCAACATTACCCGGCTCCAGGAAATCGCCGAATTTGCCAAAACCATGGGCTACAAAAAACTGGGCATGGCCTTCTGCATCGGTCTGAATGCAGAAGCCCGCTACATCGCCCGCTATTACGAAAAACAGGGATTTGAATTTTACAGCGTCTGCTGCAAAAACTGCAGCTTCGCCAAAAAAGAATTCGGTCTGAAACAGGTAAAACCGGAACTGGATCATGAAGCCATGTGCAATCCCAAATTCCAGGCCCGCTTTTTAAAAGAAAAAGGGGTGGAACTGTTTATCATCTGCGGTCTCTGCGTGGGACACGATGCAGTGTTCACTTCCAACTGCGACGGCCCTGTCACTTCCCTCGTAGTAAAAGACCGGCTGCTGGCCCACAATCCGCTGGGAGCCATCTACTCCCGCTACTGGAAGCGGAAGCTGGGGATCCTGGATCCGGACGAAGTGTAAAAGTATTACTTTTGAGATTACTTAAACACAATTTAGTCAAAATTTAATACATCACCAGATGTATAAACTTAAAAATCTGTTTACACCGAACTACAACAATTTGTGTAAACAGATTTATTTCTTTTACAAACAACCCAATATATTGTGTTTTATGTATTGACAGTCATACAAAATCTGTCTATAATTGGTATTACCAGGCGGGTATAGGTCGTCATTATGCCCGCTTCGTTACAGAAAACGCTGCACAACCTGCAGCATCAGGAAAAGAAGGTCCTAACATGAGCACTGTCCGCATTTCCGGATTCAAGAAGCATTCTTCCGTAAACGGTCCCGGCGTCCGGTATGTCCTGTTTTTTCAGGGCTGCCCCCACCACTGTCCGGGCTGCCAGAATCCGGAGACCCATGACCCTGCCGGAGGCACGGAGCGAAACACCGGCGATGTGATCCGGGAAGTTTTGCAGACAAAATATCTGGACGGCCTAACCTTTTCCGGAGGCGACCCCCTGATGCAGCCGGAAGCAGTGAAAGAAATCGCAGCGGCTGCTAAAGAGACAGGGCTCAATATCTGGCTGTACACCGGCTGGACCTTTGAACAGCTCACGGATGGTGCCGCCGGCGAAACTGCCAAAGAAGCCCTGGCCCTGTTGGACGTTTTAGTAGACGGACCTTTCGTGGAAAAACTGAAAACAGGCAACGCCATCTGGCGGGGCAGCGACAACCAAAGGTTAATTGATGTACAACGCTCCTTAGCTGAAGGTAGTGTAATCGAATTACCCGAATCCAAAGTAAAGAAATAATTGTTTTTCTTTACCGCACAGACAAAAAATGAAATTTTATGAAAGAGAGAGGCATCACCATGACGTATTTTAAGAATGTAGTAAAACGCAATGGCATCACCGTTCCCTTTGATGAAAAGAAGATTGAGAACGCTATTGCCAAAGCCTTCATCGCTACCGGTGAAGTGGAAGCCCGTAACGTATCCACCATTGCCGGCGCCATCACCCTGATGGTCATCACCAACCTGCGGGAAAACTCCCAAGAAATTCCTACCGTAGAGGATATCCAGGACCGCGTGGAATCCATGCTGATGAAATGCGATTACGTGAAGACCGCAAAAGCCTACATCTTATACCGTAAACAGCATCAGCAGGCCCGTCATACAAAAAACACCCTACTGGATTATAAAAAATTAGTAGATGGTTATATCGGAAAAGACAAGGACTGGCGGGTAAAGGAAAATTCCACTGTCACCTTAAGCGTAGGGGCTCTGATCCTCTCCAACTCCGGCGCTATTACCGCCAACTACTGGCTCAGCGAAATTTATGATGAAGATATCGCCGAAGCCCATCGCCGCTGCTTCATGCACATCCACGACCTGAGCATGCTTACAGGCTACTGCGCAGGCTGGAGCTTAAAGCAGCTGATCCAGGAAGGACTGGGAGGCGTGCCCGACCGGATCTCTTCCGCACCGGCCAAACATTTAAGCACCCTCTGCAACCAGATGGTAAACTTTTTAGGCATCATGCAGAACGAATGGGCCGGGGCCCAGGCCTTCTCTTCCTTTGACACCTACCTGGCGCCTTTTGTAAAGGTGGACAATCTGGATTACAGGGAAGTGAAGCAGTGCATCCAGTCCTTCATCTACGGCGTCAACACTCCCTCCCGGTGGGGCACCCAGGCGCCTTTCACCAACATCACCCTGGACTGGACCGTGCCTGATGACATGAAAGACATGCCGGCCATCGTAGGCGGAAAGAACATGGACTTCACCTACAACGACTGCAAGAAGGAAATGGAAATGGTAAACAAGGCCTTCATCGAAACCATGATCGAAGGCGACGCCAACGGCCGGGGCTTCCAGTACCCCATTCCCACCTACTCCATTACCAAGGACTTTGACTGGAGCGCCACGGAAAACAACCGGCTCCTCTTTGAGATGACCGCCAAGTACGGCACCCCCTACTTCTCCAATTACATCAATTCCGACATGAAACCTTCCGACGTACGCAGCATGTGCTGCCGCCTCCGTCTGGACCTGCGGGAACTGCGGAAAAAATCCGGCGGCTTCTTCGGTTCCGGGGAAAGCACGGGCTCCATCGGCGTAGTAACCCTAAACCTGCCCCGTCTGGCTTACCTGAGCAAGACCAAAGAAGAATTCTACGCTGCGTTAGATAAATACATGGACATTGCGGCCCGCTCCCTGTCGGTAAAACGGAAAGTAATCAGCCGCCTCATGGACGAAGGTCTGTATCCTTACACCCGCCGTTACCTGGGCACCTTCAAGAATCACTTCTCCACCATCGGCATGGTAGGCATGAACGAAGCCATCCTGAACGCCGCCTGGCTGCCGGGTGAAGACATGACCACGGAAAAAGGCCGTGCTTTCGCCATCGAAGTACTGAACCACATGCGTACCCGCCTGTCCGATTATCAGGAACAGTACGGGGACCTGTACAACCTGGAAGCCACCCCAGCGGAATCCACTTCCTACCGTTTCGCGAAACACGACACGGAAGAATTCCCCGGCATCCGGACCGCAGCAAAGGATGGCAACGCCCCTTACTACACCAACAGCACCCACCTGCCGGTTGGTTATACGGACGATATCTTTGACGCACTGGAACTGGAAGACGAACTGCAGACCCTGTACACCAGCGGTACCGTGTTCCACGGTTTCTTAGGGGAACGCCTGCCGGACTGGCAGTCCGCCGCCACTCTGGTACGCAAGATCGCACAGAACTTCAAGCTGCCTTACTACACTCTGTCCCCCACCTACTCCGTCTGCTCGGAGCACGGATACATCCGGGGCGAGCACTTCACCTGCCCCAAATGCGGGCGCAACGCGGAAGTATACTCCCGCATCACCGGTTACTACCGCCCGGTACGTAACTGGAACGACGGCAAGGTCAGCGAGTTCCAGAACCGTAAGACCTATAACACGGAGCAGGATCGCATCGACCGTGAGGGAAAGATCGAGCATGACGCGGAAGTTTCCGCCAGCGTAGCCTGCGCTGAAAATTTTGCAAAAGAAACGGCTAAAAAAGTTGCGGAAGGAAAAGTTATTCCCCGAACAGCCGAACAACCCGACAAACGGATAATGGATGAAGCGAAAAACCTGGCGGCAAAAATCATGAACAGCGGCAAAACATCTTCCGCCTCTGCACTTGCTTCCAACGGAAAACGTTACCTGATCTCAACCCACACCTGTCCTAACTGCGCCATGGTGAAGAAGATGCTGAACGAAGCCCACGTGGAATACACGCCACTCTTCGCGGAAGAAAACGAAGGCGCGGAGCTGGCAAAGAAGTTTAACATCTGCGCTGTGCCCACGTTAATTGACGAAACGGGCAGCGAGCCGAAGCTGATGTACAATGTGAATGAAATCAAAACCTATATTGAACGGTTACAGTAAAACCTGCAAAAAAATCGGAGCCGGTCCCCACAAGGACCGGCTCCATTTTTTAGTTCTTTGTTTTCTTTATTCGATTTCTTATCCTTTAAAGAACGTTCCGAAAATGCCGCGTATCAGGCTGGCGCCTAAACTTCCGCCAACGTTCCGGCCGATGCTGCCCGCTACGGAGCCGCCTAAGGACCGGCCCACAGAACGGCCAACGGTACCCAGAACACTGCTGCCTACGGATTTGATCATACGGTTCTTTTCCGCCGCAGCCTTTTCCGCTTCCCGGGCCGCTTCTTTTTCTGCTTTTTCCTGGGCCAGTGCCGCTTCCTTCGCTTCTTTTTCCGCTATCTTTGCCTGTTCTGCCGCAGCTTTTGCTTCTTCTGCTTCCTTGGCTTCCGCCTGCTGCTGACGCTGCAGGAATTCGTAAGCGGAATCACGGTCAAAGTAGTTGGAATATTTACTGTACAACAGGCTGGCTTTAATAGCCTGGTCACGCTGCCCGTCAGAAATAGAACCCATGCTGCACTGAGGCGGCAGGATGGAAACTTTCTGCACTATGCCGGGGATACCGTCTTCCCCTAAGAAGGAAACTACCGCTTTGCCAGTGCCCAGTTCCATAATAGTAGACGCCGTATCGAATTCAGGGTTGGGACGGTAAGAGGCCGCTGCTGCTTTCACCGCACGCTGGTCCGCCGGAGTATAAGCCCGCAGGGCATGCTGCACCTTATTGCCCAGCTGGGCCAGTACGCCGTCTGGAATGTCCTTGGGACTCTGGGTGCAGAAATAAATGCCTACGCCTTTGGACCGGATCAGCTTCACCACCTGCTCGATCTTATCCAGCAACGCCTTGGACGCGCCGTTAAACAGCAGATGGGCTTCGTCAAAGAAGAATACCATCTTGGGTTTGGCCAGATCCCCTACTTCCGGCAGTGTCTCAAACAGTTCTGACATCATCCACAGCAGGAAAGTGGAATACAGTTTGCCGTTATTGATCAGGCTTTCGCTGTCCAGAATGTTGATCATTCCCTTTCCGCAGTCCTGGGTCAGCCAGTCGGTAATGGCCAGGGCCGGTTCCCCGAAGAATACGTCGCCCCCCTGGGTCTCCAGAGCCACGATAGAACGGATGATAGCCGTAATGGATGCGGGGCTCATTTTACCGTAGTCCGCTTCAAACGTCGCCCGGTTCTCGTTCACATAATTCAGCATGGCCTTCAGGTCTTTGGTATCGATCAGCAGCAGCTGGTTGTCGTCTGCAATTTTAAATACGATATTCAGGATGGAACTCTGCAGATCGTTCAGCTCTAAAATCCGCGCCAGCAGCAGAGGACCGATTTCCGAAATCGTAGTACGCAGGGGTATGCCCTTCTGGCCGAAAATATCCCATAAGGTTACAGGGCAGCCTTTGTATTCAAAGCCCGCTTCAGCCAGACCGAACTTCTGGATGCGCTTCTGCATGTCTTCCGTGTCAATGCCGGGGCACATCATGCCGGCGATGTCCCCCTTCACGTCTGCCATGAACACAGGCACGCCCATGTCGCTGAAAGTTTCCGCCATCACTTTCAATGTAATGGTTTTACCGGTGCCGGTAGCGCCGGCCACCAGGCCGTGGCGGTTAGCCATCTTAGGCAGGATGAAAATATTTTCGCCTTTATCGTTATTCGCGATCCAGAGTTTTCCGTCTTTTAACATGACTGTTCCTCCTCGTAAAAATCAAAGTTTGTTACAATTATTTTAACATGAAACGAACTAACTTTCCACAAATAAAAAAGAAAACTGTGCCTGAACTCACAAAAAATTCAGGCACAGATTTATTAATGATTTTAAGAGTTATATTACGGTCTTACTGTTGCAAACTTTTCCGGCGCATCATCATCAGCACCAGGCACAGGATCACAATACCTGCGATAAGGGACAGCACCGCGCTCTTGGTAAAGCCCGCCACCAGGAAGCTGCAGAAAGATACCGCGGCAACGGTCAGGGCATAGGGTATCTGGGTGGTTACATGATCCAGATGGATACACTGAGCCCCCGCCGAGGACATGATCGTAGTATCGGAAATAGGCGAGCAGTGGTCGCCGCACACCGCACCGGCCATGCAGGCGGAAATGGAGATGATCATCAGCTGGTAGTCAATGCCCTGGAAGCAGGAAACCACGATGGGAATCAAGATGCCGAAGGTACCCCAGGAGGTACCGGAAGCAAAGGCCAGGCCTACCGCAATCAGGAAGATAATAGCCGGCAGGTAATTCATCAGGCTGCCAGCGGAATGTTCCACAACGCCCGCCACATATTTGGAAGCCCCCAGGCTGTCGGTCATGGCCTTTAAAGTCCAGGCGAAGGACAGGATCAGCATGGCCGGAACCATCTGTTTGAATCCTTCCGGCAGGCACTCCATGCAATCCGCAAAAGGAATGGACTGGCGGATCAGATAAAAAGCTACGGTGATCATCAGGGCTACAGCGGAACCCAGCACCAGGCCTACGGAAGCATCGCTGTTGGCGAAAGCGTCCACGAAGCCTTTGTCTTCAAAGAAACCGCCGGTGTAGATCATGCCGATAACACAGCAGACGATAAGCCAAACGATAGGCAGCACCAGATCGATCACTTTGCCGATCTTCTCCCCTTTTTTCATGGTTATCGCTGCTTCGGTGGTGATCCCTGTAGTGAACAGGTCGCCCTGTTCCGCGTTTTTCTCATGGATCAGCATGGGGCCGTAATCAATTTTCAGCCAGATGATCAGAACCATCATGGCCAAAGTCAGCAGCGCATAAAAATTATAGGGTATGGCCTGCACGAAAATGTTAATGCCGTTCTCCCCTTTTACGAAACCGGAGACTGCAGCCGCCCAGGAAGAAATGGGGGCGATGATGCAGACCGGCGCCGCCGTGGAGTCGATAAGGTACGCCAGTTTTGCCCGGCTGATGTTGTACTTGTCCGTTACGGGACGCATTACAGAACCAACGGTCAGGCAGTTGAAATAGTCGTCGATAAAGATGAGGCAGCCCAGCAGCATGGTAGCCAGCTGCGCCCCGGCCCTGCTTTTGATATGGGTGGAAGCCCAAAGTCCGAAAGCCGCGGAACCGCCGGTGCGGTTCATCAGCTGCACCATCATGCCCAGAATGATCAGGAAAATTAAAATACCCACGTTCCATTTATCGGATAATACCGTCAGCATACCTTCCTGGAACACCTGGTTCAGGGTGCCCACCAGGTCAAAGCCTGCATTCAGGAACGCGCCGGTCAGAATCCCCAAAAACAGGGAACTGTATACTTCTTTGGTGATCAGTGCCAAAGCAATAGCAATGATTGGAGGCGTCAGCGCCCAGAATGTCTCTTTCACCGGCATATGGTTATGTACCACAGCAAATGCCATCCATGCCAGGAACAATACCACCGCCGTCAGGGACAGATACGTTAATGTTTTTGGTTCTCCCTTTTTCATCATAACAATCCCCCGCACAAAAAATTTATAAAATACTAAGGTATATTATTACTTTATCCCAAAAACTAAAATATGTCCAGCAAAAAAGCGCAAAAGAAATTTTTTAGTATAATACCGGACGAAAACTGTTAAGTTTGAAAAAGTTTTTGAAGTTTTTACTGCTGATCTTCATAGGTTTTCATTAATGATTATTATGTTTTACCACCTGACTAAAAGATTTTTTCCTAAAAAGTTTCATTTTTGTGTATAATAATCATGAACGGACATTTTCCCATCTGATTCAGAATTTTTATAGAAAGAAGGACCTCGTATGCTTTCCAGAAAAATCACCGCCGCCATTTTGCTGGCCTGCGCTGCTTCCCTTCCCGTTTACGCAGAGAACACAGGAGCCGCCGCCGGCAGTGCTGCAGCAACAGATGCGCATACTGCAACGCAGCAGGAAAAAGTTTTGCCCAGTAACAAAACGGCTGCCCACAGTGCAGTGACACAGACGAATTTCACCCAGACCCCTGCCTCCACTACCGTCATCACCGCCGAAGAAATGGCGGATAACCATTATGAAACCGTAGCGGAAGCCCTGTCGTACGCTCCCGGTGTCACCGTAACCCCCGGTTCCCTTAACACCGCCCATCAGGTGGTGCGTATTGACGGAGACGACCGCGTAGCAGTATTCATCGACGGTCGCAAACAAAATCTGGAAAGCGGTTTTTCTGACGGAAGGGCTACCTACGATCTGGATATGACGCCTCCGGTAATGGCCATTGACAGGATCGAGATTTTACATGGAGCGTCCGGCGGTAATTTTCTGAATTACGATACCCCCGGCGGCATCATCAACATCATTACAAAAAAAGGAACTGACCACAACTTCAAGTTTGAAGCAGCCCGTGGCCCTTATGACGCCTGGCGGTGGAATACCCAACTGGAAGGAAGCGGCAAAGGCTGGAGCTGGATCGGTACCGGCGGCCGTTCCAACCTGGAAGAACTGAGGTTCAAAAATGTTGACGGAAACAAGGAAACCATGCCTAATTCCAGAGTCAACCGACGGGAAATGTATTACCGTATTGACCGGCAGCTGACGAAAAACAGCTCCCTGAACTTCACCTACGGCCATTTCAGCAATGACAGGGGCCTGTGGTATTCGCGTACAAAGCCTACCGATTATAATTATGAAAAAATGGCCAATCATCTGGCCCTGACCTATAACTATAAAGAAAATTCTCCTCTGCCCGGCTACGTGTCCCTGTATCACTATTATAACCAGGGCGACACTTACCGCCCCACGGGAACCAAGGACCAGGAAGATCTGCTTTCTTACGGGCGCTGGAAGACAAATACCAACGGCATTGACTGGCGGGACGGCTGGCAGATCAATAAAAACCGCTCCATCTCAGCCGGCGTAAGCTGGCGGCATACATCTGTGGACAGCGAAACAAATTACAATGTTGCAGGCGATCCTCCGGGTGGCGAATTAAACCGCAGCTTCGGAAAAAATTACGAAAAAAGCAACTCTAATTTAACCGCGTTCATAAAAACCGCCCGGCAAATCAAAAAGCTGACTCTGACAAGCACCCGCGGCATCACACATAACAGCCGTTTCGGAAGTCACTATATCTCTTCCAGCAATGGTGAATACCGTCCCACCGAAAAGACCACGTTGTACGGAAACATCCAGCATTTCTACGCAATACCGACTTTGGATGAACTGTATTATAACAACCAGCGGATCCAGGGAAATCCCAATCTTGATCCGGAGCGGGGATGGAAAGCCAGCGGAGGCATCCGCCATCAGTTCAGTAAAAAAATTTCCGGTGATATCAGCGGATTTTTAAGCTACACAAAAAATCCAATTTTGTGGAATTACAATCCGGGTACAGAGCAATGGCGTCCAGACAACTACGAAGGCCTTCATCAGCAGGGGATCCAGCTTACCCTTACCGGCGCATTCAGCCCCAAATATAACGCCATGCTCTCTTACGTCTATACCAATTCCAGCACAGACTGGGGAGACAAAGACCCATCCTATACGGATCTGGTGGCCCGCCATCAGGTGAAAGCGGCCCTGCGTTACAAGGACAGCCGCTGGTCCAACAACATTCTGCTCACCTCCGGCTTCGGCAGGGACAGCAACTGGTATTCCGGCAATTACTTCGTGGTAGACGTAAACCTGGGTTACAAATTCAGCAAACACTGGAGCAGCTACCTGAAGATCCACAACCTGTTCAACGACTCTTATGAATCTTTAGGCTCACGTACCATGGGCGACTGCCCGGCCTACGGACGGACGGCGCTGTTCGGTATAGTGTATTCGTATAAGTAAAGGTTAATATAATATTAAATAAAAAGCGTGCAGAAATTGAGCAAAACATTGGGAGCGTTTGTGTAAATTCCATGAGACGAAATGCGCCGTTGGGGCGAGACTGTTTGAGGGACGAAGTCCCGAGTTTCGAAGCCACAGGCGCATAAGTCCATGGAATCACAAACGCGTACAGTTTTGCGAAATTCCTGCACGCTATATTTTTATAAATTTACTAATCCTTCCCGTTCCAGCAATAGGTGCAAAGTGTATCGGGATCGATGCCCACCGCTTTGATCATATCGTCCAGACGGTTAAAGGCCAGGCTGGTGAAGCCCATCTTCTTGCAGATGCCCTGCACCATGGCATGGTACCGGTCTGAATCCGGGTTGCAGTAATCTTCCAGCACTTCCCGGGCAACGTCTTCCCCTTCTTCCTTCGCCACGATCTGGCGGGCGATCAGCTCCATTTCGGAATTGGAACGGGAGAAGTTCAGGAACTTGCAGCCAAAGGTAATAGGCGGGCAGGCCGGACGGGCGTGTACTTCTTTTGCCCCTGTCTTGAACAGGAACTCAGTTGTTTCCCGCAACTGGGTGCCCCGAACGATAGAATCGTCGATCAAAATGATACGCTTATTGTCAATCAGTTCATGTACCGGGATCAGTTTCATTTTGGCAATCAGGTTCCGCTTGCTCTGGATAGTTGGCATAAAGGAACGGGGCCAGGTAGGCGTATATT
>Ga0256404_1008625_pt1 | contig 15191 bp, 13 predicted proteins | sample RumenRJG_01DNA_FD_185990 | JGI IMG/M metagenome (GOLD analysis project Ga0256404, IMG submission 185990) | Bovine rumen microbial communities from Lethbridge, Alberta, Canada - RJG_01 | ecosystem: Host-associated > Mammals > Digestive system > Stomach > Rumen | place: Canada: Alberta | collected...
CTGCCCCAGCGTCAAGCCACGCTCCACACGTAGGTCTTTTAATCGCTCTTGTATGGATAAAGACATATTCACCCTCCTTGCTAGCTCAACGAAAGAGAAGCCGTTATGCTATGTACTATGCTCATATGGGAGAGAAAATAGGAATATCTCTATTTAACTATGTAATAACCAACAACTCGTTTATGACGTTCAGCGATTTAAAAATGTATAAGTATGTGAATGACTTTTCAGAGTTGAACTTCTCACTAAAAAAAGGAACCGATAAAGTCATTACGCTTCCATATTCAATTAGTAATAAGAAGATTGATATAAATAAATTTAAAAAAGGCAATCCGCAATTAATAATTTCTCTTTATCCAACAAGAAAAGCGATTTCTCTTACATAGCAACAAATGAAAAGCAGATTTCCCTACTCAATATTATTCGAGCATATGGAAAATCTGCTTTTTTGTACGCCATCGAAGGACAAAAAGTATATAAATGGTACTATCATGACCGCAGCAGAGATATGGGGCAAAAGACCGTTTGTAAAGTTGCATCAAATAAGAATTAAACGAAACTTTTCTCTCCGTTCCCATGTTCGACTGCTTATCATTTTTTGCTATTGCCAATAACTTTTAAGTACTTGACAATCTAATAACTTTTAGGTATAATATAAGTAAGAGAAGGTGATAATAATTGTACAAGATATATGTTTATAAAGATGCAAATGGAAAAGAACCTATTGTTGACTATCTCAAAGAGCTATCGACAAAAGCAGACAAAAACAGCAGATTAAATTTGAAGAAGATACAAGACTATATCAATATTCTGCAACAATACGGTAAAACAGCCGGTGAGCCGTACATGAAGCATTTGGATGAAGAGATATGGGAGCTGCGACCACTGCGAAATAGAATATTTTTTGTGGCATGGGATGGCAAAAGCTTCATCTTACTACATCACTTCATAAAAAAGACTCAGAAAACACCTAAAAGGGAGATAGAACAAGCCAAACGCGAATATAAAGACTTGATTGAAAGGGGCGTTAAGTATGATGAATAACGGAAATAGCAACCTCAGAAGCTGGAATGAGGTTCAAAAGGAAATTTTTACAGCTGAAGAAATTGCTGAAAGTGCTCTCCGCGTGGAAATTATCGGGGCACTGATAAAAGCAAGGCAAGAACAGGGAATATCACAGAAAAAGCTTGAAGAACTCAGCGGAGTAAAACAGCCAATCATTGCCAGAATGGAAAAAGGATATACTTCCCCTCAGCTCGAAACAGTTCTGAAAGTCCTTGAACCTCTTGGATTGACACTAAAAATAGAACCAATTGCAAAATAAATTCAGAAGCTCTCTTATTGAGAGCTTCCTTTTTTTCCAAATATTCTTTTAAAAAAACCTCTCTTTTGAGGTTCTTCTTTTTTAATAACAGTTTCTTCCTCGCTCTGATCCTGCGCTACCGTCAGTCGCTCCTGTATCGTTCCTGCATGAAGAGCTTGAGCTGCGGTTAGCGCATCTGTCAAAGCTTTGTGCTGTTCCTGAGAAGATTTGAGAGCTGCTGTGAGATCCATCAATTGTTTATCCTTTGCAGCCAGTTGTTCGTCTTTAACCGTGAGCTGCTGCCTAAGAGCTTCAATAGTTTCCTTTAAGAGCTCGTTTTCCGACTTTGCAAGGGCTTGCAAATCGCTTGGTAAATCTTTTGCAACCTCTTGCAAATCCTCTTTGTTGAAAAGCTTTAAGCCCTCGATAGATAGGTATTTTACGCCACCCTCAGACTTGCAAAACGGTTGCAAAGACTTGGTAAGCAGTTGGTAAATGCGCTGGGTGCTCACTCCTGCTTGGTCAGCAAACTGCTTAACCGTTAAATACTGTTCCATGCTCATCTCTCCTCAATATCAGTTTCTATCATCTTACAAAGATAAGTGAACCTCTTTGCTGCCTTGGGATTATAAACATTCATCTTGTGAACCTGTTTTACGAGGTAATTACACATCTCAATATGATCTCTGCTTGGGACTGCCTTAATAATCAGATCTTGCAGCACGCGAACCTGATCGGGGTTAAATTCATCATTAAGAGCTGCACCTCCGAGAAGATTTGCAAGTTCAGAACCGTAATCTATCTCCTGCGTTTCATCATATATTGTCATCTGTCCTTCCAGTTCATCACCGGAGATCATGTCAACAGGTTCAGGCTGCGGCTGCATACTAATAAACTCATCAAGCGTAAGCTGGTCTATATAATCTTCATTCTTCTTGATATAGAACACAACAGACAGCCACTTGCCGCCTTGTCCTGCCTTTCCACGCTCATAAGTAAAGCATATATCAGTTGTTTCCTTTAATGCCTGTTGGCAGCTGTCAAGCACACGCACTTTAAAATTCTGCCAATATGTATATTCATCTTTAGCAATACCGAGCAATTCACGAAGTTCCTGAACAGGAAGTTCACGCTTACCAATCGTTTCATATTGCTTCAAAATCTCATACATACGTACCTGATTAGCTGATTTAAGGCGAAGAGCATTCCATAATTCATATTTAAAATAGCGGCTTTTAAAGTCAAACATCAATGGCAGCGCATCATCAGAAGCGTTTATTTCCATAAACCATTCATCATTACTATTTCGGAACAATCTACATTTCTTAAATAATGTAAATGCTATATAGCCCCCTGTTTCTTCAGGAATGTTCACTACTTTACAAAGCAAGCTATTTGTACTTGCTTTTAATTGACCGATATTTAGCTTTCCAAATCCCATTATCCTCTGAAAGTCAGACAAAGGAAAACGCACAACCCTCGTATTTATATCAAATGGATTGATTTTTGATAGGTAAATACTGAAAAATCGCAGTTCTTGTAACGTCATATTATTACTTCTCAGCTCATTAAGTACATTTCTTTTCTCAACTATTGCTTTTTCATAGATTTCAGCCATAACATCACCTCATGTAAAGAATACCACAAATTCAATACAATGTCAATAGTATGTATTGAGTTGTTTTACGACATTTTTTCTTTTATTTAATACATCTCATTGCCTACATCAAACAATTGATGTATTGAATTGAGAAATGCAATGTATTGAATTGAGAAATGCAATGTATTGAATTGAGAAATGCAATGTATTGAATTGAGAAATGCAATGTATTGAATTGAGAAATGCAATGTATTGAATTGATTTTGTAAAGGTGCTATTTACCGTTGTTTATGATATCCGAAATCACCTTTTAAATCATATATTAAATCATCTTTAAATCAATCTATCAATCAATACGCGATACATATTTTGCAACGTGTATTGATTCTGATTAACAGACAGATTGACTGATAGATAATAAGAAGATAATAACATTGAATATTTAAAAAGGAAAAGGCAGGTTATATAACCTACCTTTAATCCTCATAATGTCCTTTACAGCTTGCGATCCATAAGTTTCCGTCAACAATATTGTATACAAGCCTGTTGCCATGATCAATGTGTCTGCTCCAGCCTTTACGATAACGCAGCGGCTCTGGATGTCCGATGCCTTGTGAAAGTCCATTACGTTCTATGTCCTTTATCAGCTCATTGATCTTCTTGACTATCTTTTTATCAGTTTGCTGCCAATACAAGTATTCGTCCCATGCTATATCCGACCAAAGTTTATTCATCTTCTTCAACCTCGATCAGATCATGCTGCTTTCCTTGATTTGCCTCTAACTGTTCAAAGGCTCTGTCTATTTTTGCAAGATATTCTGCATTTCTTACTGCTTTTGTAAGTGCGTTATACTGTTCAAGTGACATTAAAACCACATTTTTTTCATTTTTACGGGTAACTATAACGGTTTCGGCGTCATCGGTTGCCTTGTCGCAGTAGCTTTTTAAATTATCTCTCATGGTCGAGTAATTAACTGCTAACATAAAATCACTCCTTTGCACAATATATTGTACTGTTTCTTGTGCAACTATATTATAGCATTTTTCTTATTATTTGTCAATAGCGGTTATTTTATAAATAAACTAACGTGTCATACCATAGTAATGATTTTGTTCCTGTTCTTCTTCCTTTTTCATTTCCTCACGGATATTCAGGACTATATCACGAACTTCTTTTGAGAGTACCCCTTTATTCTTGATATTGGTTATAAACTCCTTTTGCTCAGGCGATAGATTATCATCCTCACACATATCTTCTGCGAATTGTTGTGCTCCTTTTAACCTTGTCATTGATACATCTGATAGATCACCTTTTTTCAGCTCATATTTTAAGTGATTGGATATATAGGCAATTACTCTTATAGCTTTGTATAATGAGTCTTTGAGGGATGCAGCAGATTGTTTCAAGCTTCTGTTTTCTCCTTGTATTTTTTGTATATTGCCTTCTAACCTTGTAACTTCCTTTTTATGCTCTAAATCGCTGTTTTTTAGTTCTTTAAGATATCGTTCAGCTTTATCGTCAGCAATGATGATTTGATTTTCTACATATCTGACTCTGTCTTTTAATTCTTTTACAGTGTTATTGATATCTTTCTGTTCCATATACAGGCGATCAGCATTTCTTTTTATCATATCTGCATTAGCTTGCTTATTTTTGGCCTGAAAAAGTATAGCGTCTGCTTCTTTTTGTTTTTTCAATGCAGCTGCATTTGCTATCTGCCGCTCATTTTCTATTTCCTTTTTTCCTTCTTCAATACGTTTTTCGGCTTCATTTAGCCTTTTTTCTCTTTCGTCAAGATCTGAACTACGCTCATCTGCAAGCTTTATCTTATCATAGTTTGCAACATATGCAGCGGACTGCTCCTGTATCTTATCAAAATCAGCCTTGTCCATTACGACAGTTTCATTTTTTCCGAAATGACCAGCCTTTACCCTGATTTTCTGAGATAGATCCTCTTTTTCGATTTCCAAATCACGATACTGCTTATATTCTGTACGCAGCTGCGCTATATCCTTTTCCGCCTGAACCTTTGTCTCAGACAGCTGCTTAACGTCCTCTACAAGAGCTTCCTTCTGCTGCGCTCTCCATTGCCATGTTTCCTGTCGTCTGCGCTTTGTGAAAGGCTGAGAGGGGATAAGGTGTACATATTCATTAGCAAGGATCTCTACACGTTCACGCTGCTGTGATAACCATCTCCGGTAAGGAGTTTCCTTATAACTATCATTTTCTCCGTCTTTAGCCTTTGTTTTACGGTCATATCCGAGCTTTTTCATAGCACCGTCCATACTGACCTTGACAGTCAGACCGCGGCTGCTCTCGGCTACAGGAAGAAAGTCGATATGGATATGAGGGGTACCGTCTTTTATTTCGTCCATGTGTATGGTAGCAGAGAATACTTTAAGTGACAGATTATCCTTCAGCCAATTATTATAAGCCCTGGTCAAGAACTGCTTGTGAATATAATCGGCTTTTTCTTGTCCGACAAGCTTTATCAGCTCCATGTAGTTCTCATGATCTCCCATTTGCATGATACATTCCTGAGCGTGTCTCTTATATTTGTTATAGTAATCGTCTACCGAAGTCATACGATCAGGGTGCTTCTCCCTGTTCTTTTCATTGTACTGGTCTATCGCTGCGCCAAATGTTTTCTGAAAGAAATCACGCAGTTCAGTATGAGTCAGCCTTTCATTCAGATGAGAGCGATCTGATTGAATGTGACCGTCAGTATTCCATTTATTAGCATCGTACTCTCTCAGGTTATGCTTGAGGGAATACTTTTTGCCGACGTGCATACTTGCCTTTGCTTCAATATTATACTTCATTTGTTGCAGCTCCTTTCTGCCACCGAAGGTGGCACTACACATACCCATTATAGCACTTGCAAAGAGGTACGTCAAGAGGGTATGTGTAACTCAATGGCACTTTGGGAACTCCCAAAGCACATTGAGCTCTCCGAGGGCAAGGGGAGAACCCCTTGCCCCCCTTAAAAACCACATTGAAAAAAGAAAATTATAGGGTGCATTTCGTATGAACGCAGCTGCGTTTGTACCCTATATTTTTCATGTACAATACAGTTATAATAATAGCTGTTCTGTACTGTGGTTTCAGTTAATCATGAACTAACAGTTCATACAGGAGCTGCTTTATTGAAAAAAATATATGTGAAAGCACTTGACAATATAGGATTTATGCTATATAATAAATATAGGATAAAAACTATATTATTCAAACGGAGAAATATAAATGCAGGAATTTGAGATAATATTCTATGAAACCGATACTGGTGAAAAGCCTGTAAAAGATTTTTTAGATAGCTTGGACGTAAAAATGAGAGCAAAGATGCTCTTATCTGTTAGAATAGTCCGTGAAAAAGGCTATCAAGCAAGAATGCCTTATTCGGAAGAATTAGAGGACGGCATATTTGAGTTGCGAGCCAAAGTAGGCTCTGATATCTCAAGAGTTCTTTATTTCTTTGTCGTAGGGCGAAAAATCGTCTTAACTAATGGTTTTATAAAAAAGACGCAAAAGACCCCAAAGGCTGAAATCGAGCGAGCTAAAAAGTACCGTGCCGATTATCTCGGCAGAAAGGAGAATTGATATGAGAGATGATTTTGAGAGATATTTAGAAGAACAGCTCAAGGATCCTGAGTTCCGCAAGGAATATGAGGCTCTTGAACCTGAGTATACGATCATGCAGGCTATGATCGATGCCCGTACATCCAAAGGCTTAACACAGAAGGAACTTTCCATTCGTTCCGGAATTGCCCAGGGCGATATAAGCAAGCTTGAGAACGGCAATGCCAATCCTTCAATTAGAACGCTCCAAAGGCTTGCTACTGCTATGGGAAAGACGCTTAGAATTGAATTCTTATGATAATAAAAGCACTTTTATCTTAATGAGAGGGCTTAGTTTGATTATTTCATGTTAGTGAATTCTTATTCGGCTATTGATTAAGTAATTTTCAGATAATAGCAGTCAAGAATCGGCGAAACATAGAGTTTCCCATCAGCACACTAAACTTCAGTGATATCAGTCAGGAGATTCTTCAGCGGTGCAGTAGCAGTGAAATCTCTCTTCAGAATTTATTTTTATTACTTGACGCCAAATATAAAGTGTGGTATAATAAAAAAATATTTTCAACTTAACTTTACAATGTACAACTGATCATATAATTCTAATTTACCAATTAACAAGCCTCTATTAAAAAATAATAATTATATCTAAAGGCGTGTTTTTTAATACGCCTTTTTTTATAATTTAGGAAAAATGCCATACAACGAAAGGAGAATAACAATGAAAAAAATAATTGCAATAAGTGTTATGACAGTATTTTCAGCTTTTTCGTGTAACAATTCAATAACATCAACTACATCACCAAAAGTTAAAGAACGCATTTCATCTGCTGAAGTTGAATCTTTAAATATTTCAGATGAAGATATTGTATTGACCATGGCAATAAGCGGTGAAAACCCATATATAATTAATGGAAAAGATGTTGTCAAAGAATTTAATAATGCAGATAACGGATATAAAATTATATTCAAGGATTATGCTGAAGATATAGATAAAACAATTGAGAATTCAGAAGAAACATTAAACAATTATAATTTAGAAGTATATCTTGATATAATGGATGGCGGAAATGTTGATATTATTCCTAATATTTTCACAGATCACGGAAAATTCTTTAATCTAGCCGAAAAAGGGGCTTTTTTAGATTTAAATACATTTCTTGATAAGGATAGCGAAATCAATCACGATACGTTGTTTGATAGTGTTCTTCAAGCTTGTGAGATGAATAATAAATTGACGTATATGCCTCTTTGCTTTTCTATAGATACTCTTGCAGGTCCGACCAAATATGTTGGAGATAAAGAAAACTGGACATTTGATGAAATGAAAGAGCATTGGGAAAAGATGCCTGATGGTTCGACTATTAACTGGCATACAGTTAAAGATTATGTCTATTTTGCTTTGCTACGAGGAGTTTTAAGCGGTTTTATCGATTACGATAATGCCGAATGTTATTTTGATTCAAAGGAATTTATAGATATCCTTGATTTCATAAATTCCTTTGAAGATTTCTACGGAGACAAAGAGGACATTGGATATGACAGCCCTTTGTTTCTGTTTGAAGATCAAATTTACAGTTTTAGGAAATTTCATTATAATCCATATCGCGAGAATTACGGAACAGATGAAGCACTTACTTATGTAGGTTATCCGTCTGAGGATAAAAATGGTTCATATTTTAATGTTTCCACAAGAATGATTGCTATAAGCAACAATTCATCTGCGGAAAAAAAAAGGGGGGCATGGGAATTTATCCGTATACTGCTTTCATATGAGAACCAGTACAAAAAAGTTCTAAGCGATGAATACAGCTATAATTCTGATAATGATCTTGGGTTTCCTGTTAACAAAAAAGCTTTTGAAGATATGGGAAAAGATCAGTATTCTCATCAAAACGAATCAAATATAGTAGATAAAGTTGAAGGCGAAATAAATGAGGGATACCTTACAAAAGCAGAATATGATAAACTAGCTGATTTGATCAATAATACTCACAAAGTTAACATGAAAGTTGAAGATGATATTTATACGATTATAAATGATGAAATATATGCGATGTTCAGAGGTGAAAAAACTTCTCAACAGATTGCAGAAAATATTCAGAATCGAGTTCAACTTCTTGTAAGCGAGAGAAGCTGAATTTGAATTATTGATCTTAACGCCCTTAATCTTACTAATAAAGGAGAAAATAATGAAAATAAAATTATTCAAAAAATTGGCAGCTTTCTTATCAGCTGGGATTATTGGTTCTACAATGATGACAAGTTCTTTTGCATTTGCTAATACATATAAAGAGACTTGGGACAATACATATGGTGATGTGTGCTACTTAAGGGCAGTCCCCAACTGATTGTCTCACTCTATCCAACACGGAAATCTATTTTACTTTAAATTTTAGCAATAAATGCAAAACAGCTTTTCCTGCCCGAAATTTTTCGAGCATAAGAAAAGCTGTTTTTTTGTACACCACCGAAGAACAAATCGCACATAAATGGTACTATCATGACAGCAGCAACGATATGTGGCGAAACACCGTTCATAAAGTTGCATCAAATACGAATTAAACGAAACTTTATGCTCTTGTTCCCATTTGACGGCTTATCATTTATTGCTACTGTTATTTTATTTGAAAAAGTCTCTTATTCTATCCGAGAGAGTCCTCCTGCGTTTCAGAACTGGCTTGACTTGCCTCTCAGGTTTAAGTTCTGAGTTCTGCTTGGTGTCCGCTGCTGCCGTTGTTATTTTCGGCTGCCCTCTTAGGCTCAGAAGCTCTGCAAGTATCGTTTGACGTTCCTTTGTAAGGTTGTCCCTTTCAGCTTCTGCCGCTGCAAGTCTATTCTGCAAGAATTGTTTATCTGCTTTCAGGTCCTCGATTTGTTGTTTTAGCGTCTCAATGTATTCTGTCCGCAAATCGTCCGCTGTACTGTCCGCGTGACGTTCTGTATCGTTTTCTGTCCCGTTCGAGAACGTCCGCAAATCGTCCGCGGACATTTTGCTTTGTGACATTCTGTCTTGCAAATCCTCTTTTATAGCCTTTTGTGCTACATCGTCCAGCAACACTCTGTTGCCGTCCGCAATCGCAGCAATGTTACGTTTCTGTATCGTTCGGTGTATCGTTTGTTTCGATACATTCAACTCAGCTGCAAGCTCTTTAACGGTCATATTCATACATTATCACCTCTGTTCTTTCAATACAGGAATTTATTAATTACAGACTTATATTCGTCAACGCTTGTGCTGGTATCGTCCTTACTCTTGGGTGATGTATTACTCTTAGCCTTTTCATTCTTGATAATAGTCAAGATATAGGCTTTCAAGTTCGCAGGCTCATTATTTACGGCAGTCTGATAAATACGCTTGAATGATGCGAAAATATCCTCATAAATAGCGGCTTCCTGCATAGTATAGTATATCTCTTTAGCTTCCTTTAACGTTAAATCATCAGCAAAAAACATGATTCTCTGCATAGTTTCAGACAGTCTCTCAAGAGTGTCTTCAGTCTCAGGCTCTGGATCAGGCAGATACTGCTCGAATCCCTCGAAAATAGACATTTGTTTATTTGTGGGTTCATTCTTGCTTATAGTAAAGACAATAGTCAACCACTTACCGCCTGCCCCTGTTTTGCCGCGTTCGTAAGTGTAGCATATATCTGTTGTCTCTTTTAATGCCTTTTGGCAGCTGTCAAGCACACCTCTTTTGAAATCCGTCCAACCTGTTCTATTTGCATACTCCGTTTCAGCTATTCCGAGAAGCTCTCGAAGATCCTTGACGGTTATTTCCCTTTTGCCTAAATGCTCATACTGCTTTAATATCTCGTACATTCTAATTTGATTAGGCGATTTAAGGCGCAAAGCGTTCCAAAGCTCATACTTAAAGTATCTCTCTTTAAAGTCAAACATTAACGGGAGTGCATCGTCATGAGCATCTATCGAAACATACCATTCGCCAAAATCATCTTTATTGACTTTACATTTCTTGAAAAGCTGAAAAGCTTCAAATCCACCGTTTTCATCAGGAACGTGAACGACTTTAGTCAATAACCCGTCAACAGCTGCCTTAAAATTCGGAATATTCATTCTACCTAATCCCATTATTTTCTGAAAATCAGCCAAAGGAAATTTAACTATTCGTGTTTTTTCGTCTCTCGGATTGATTTTCGAGAGATAAATCGAGAAGAAACGCAGCTCCTGCAATGATAAGTTATTAGCTCGGATCTCGTTCAAAACATTTCTTTTCTCAATTATAGCCGTTTCAAAGACTTCTGACATAGGTAATCACCTCATATATACCGATTAAGATAAAGATAATAATAACAATTATAGCAGCAATTACGGTAAATGTCAAGATGTTTACAGTAATTATGCAAATCCGTTACAGTAATCGTGCAAATCCGTTACAGTAATCGTGCAAATCCGTTACAGTAATTGTGCAAATCCGTTACAGTAATTGATTTTGTAAAGGTGCTATATACCGTTTTTTACGATAGCCGAAAATATATATATAAATAACTCTTAAAATATCTATCAAACAAACAATCATCAAAAAAATTGATTGATAGGCAGATAGCACCAAGCTATTGTGAATAGTGCTATCTAAACAATTGCTGCATTTATAATATATACTGTAATATATAAGTGGTTACCCATAATCATGCAAATCTATTACAGTAATTAGAAGTAAATTGACACCATATAAGCTGCTTTGTTGTGTATTTTGCAAGGACAAGAAAACAACCACATATCAGATAATTGAAAGACCAACAGGGCAGGACGAATAATCCTGCTCTTTCTCTTTAAAGGCATTTAAAACGGCGTTTTTGACGTTTTTAATTTTCAAGGTATAAATTTAAGCCCTACATACTCAGAACGTACAAAGAAGCCATTTAAAACGCTCTGAAAGCTTATAAAGGAAAAAGGCAGGTTATATAACCTACCTTTAATCCTCATAATGTCCTTTACAGCTTGCGATCCATAAGTTTCCGTCAACAATATTGTATACAAGCCTGTTACCATGATCAATGTGTCTGCTCCAGCCTTTACGATAACGCAGCGGCTCTGGATGTCCGATGCCTTGTGAAAGTCCATTACGTTCTATGTCCTTTATCAGCTCATTGATCTTCTTGACTATCTTTTTATCAGTTTGCTGCCAATACAAGTATTCGTCCCATGCTATATCCGACCAAAGTTTATTCATCTTCTTCAACCTCGATCAGATCATGCTGCTTTCCTTGATTTGCCTCTAACTGTTCAAAGGCTCTGTCTATTTTTGCAAGATATTCTGCATTTCTTACTGCTTTTGTAAGTGCGTTATACTGTTCAAGTGACATTAAAACCACATTTTTTTCATTTTTACGGGTAACTATAACGGTTTCGGCGTCATCGGTTGCCTTGTCGCAGTAGCTTTTTAAATTATCTCTCATGGTCGAGTAATTAACTGCTAACATAAAATCACTCCTTTGCACAATATATTGTACTGTTTCTTGTGCAACTATATTATAGCATTTTTCTTATTATTTGTCAATAGCGGTTATTTTATAAATAAACTAACGTGTCATACCATAGTAATGATTTTGTTCCTGTTCTTCTTCCTTTTTCATTTCCTCACGGATATTCAGGACTATATCACGAACTTCTTTTGAGAGTACCCCTTTATTCTTGATATTGGTTATAAACTCCTTTTGCTCAGGCGATAGATTATCATCCTCACACATATCTTCTGCGAATTGTTGTGCTCCTTTTAACCTTGTCATTGATACATCTGATAGATCACCTTTTTTCAGCTCATATTTTAAGTGATTGGATATATAGGCAATTACTCTTATAGCTTTGTATAATGAGTCTTTGAGGGATGCAGCAGATTGTTTCAAGCTTCTGTTTTCTCCTTGTATTTTTTGTATATTGCCTTCTAACCTTGTAACTTCCTTTTTATGCTCTAAATCGCTGTTTTTTAGTTCTTTAAGATATCGTTCAGCTTTATCGTCAGCAATGATGATTTGATTTTCTACATATCTGACTCTGTCTTTTAATTCTTTTACAGTGTTATTGATATCTTTCTGTTCCATATACAGGCGATCAGCATTTCTTTTTATCATATCTGCATTAGCTTGCTTATTTTTGGCCTGAAAAAGTATAGCGTCTGCTTCTTTTTGTTTTTTCAATGCAGCTGCATTTGCTATCTGCCGCTCATTTTCTATTTCCTTTTTTCCTTCTTCAATACGTTTTTCGGCTTCATTTAGCCTTTTTTCTCTTTCGTCAAGATCTGAACTACGCTCATCTGCAAGCTTTATCTTATCATAGTTTGCAACATATGCAGCGGACTGCTCCTGTATCTTATCAAAATCAGCCTTGTCCATTACGACAGTTTCATTTTTTCCGAAATGACCAGCCTTTACCCTGATTTTCTGAGATAGATCCTCTTTTTCGATTTCCAAATCACGATACTGCTTATATTCTGTACGCAGCTGCGCTATATCCTTTTCCGCCTGAACCTTTGTCTCAGACAGCTGCTTAACGTCCTCTACAAGAGCTTCCTTCTGCTGCGCTCTCCATTGCCATGTTTCCTGTCGTCTGCGCTTTGTGAAAGGCTGAGAGGGGATAAGGTGTACATATTCATTAGCAAGGATCTCTACACGTTCACGCTGCTGTGATAACCATCTCCGGTAAGGAGTTTCCTTATAACTATCATTTTCTCCGTCTTTAGCCTTTGTTTTACGGTCATATCCGAGCTTTTTCATAGCACCGTCCATACTGACCTTGACAGTCAGACCGCGGCTGCTCTCGGCTACAGGAAGAAAGTCGATATGGATATGAGGGGTACCGTCTTTTATTTCGTCCATGTGTATGGTAGCAGAGAATACTTTAAGTGACAGATTATCCTTCAGCCAATTATTATAAGCCCTGGTCAAGAACTGCTTGTGAATATAATCGGCTTTTTCTTGTCCGACAAGCTTTATCAGCTCCATGTAGTTCTCATGATCTCCCATTTGCATGATACATTCCTGAGCGTGTCTCTTATATTTGTTATAGTAATCGTCTACCGAAGTCATACGATCAGGGTGCTTCTCCCTGTTCTTTTCATTGTACTGGTCTATCGCTGCGCCAAATGTTTTCTGAAAGAAATCACGCAGTTCAGTATGAGTCAGCCTTTCATTCAGATGAGAGCGATCTGATTGAATGTGACCGTCAGTATTCCATTTATTAGCATCGTACTCTCTCAGGTTATGCTTGAGGGAATACTTTTTGCCGACGTGCATACTTGCCTTTGCTTCAATATTATACTTCATTTGTTGCAGCTCCTTTCTGCCACCGAAGGTGGCACTACACATACCCATTATAGCACTTGCAAAGAGGTACGTCAAGAGGGTATGTGTAACTCAATGGCACTTTGGGAACTCCCAAAGCACATTGAGCTCTCCGAGGGCAAGGGGAGAACCCCTTGCCCCCCTTAAAAACCACATTGAAAAAAGAAAATTATAGGGTGCATTTCGTATGAACGCAGCTGCGTTTGTACCCTATATTTTTCATGTACAATACAGTTATAATAATAGCTGTTCTGTACTGTGGTTTCAGTTAATCATGAACTAACAGTTCATACAGGAGCTGCTTTATTGAAAAAAATATATGTGAAAGCACTTGACAATATAGGATTTATGCTATATAATAAATATAGGATAAAAACTATATTATTCAAACGGAGAAATATAAATGCAGGAATTTGAGATAATATTCTATGAAACCGATACTGGTGAAAAGCCTGTAAAAGATTTTTTAGATAGCTTGGACGTAAAAATGAGAGCAAAGATGCTCTTATCTGTTAGAATAGTCCGTGAAAAAGGCTATCAAGCAAGAATGCCTTATTCGGAAGAATTAGAGGACGGCATATTTGAGTTGCGAGCCAAAGTAGGCTCTGATATCTCAAGAGTTCTTTATTTCTTTGTCGTAGGGCGAAAAATCGTCTTAACTAATGGTTTTATAAAAAAGACGCAAAAGACCCCAAAGGCTGAAATCGAGCGAGCTAAAAAGTACCGTGCCGATTATCTCGGCAGAAAGGAGAATTGATATGAGAGATGATTTTGAGAGATATTTAGAAGAACAGCTCAAGGATCCTGAGTTCCGCAAGGAATATGAGGCTCTTGAACCTGAGTATACGATCATGCAGGCTATGATCGATGCCCGTACATCCAAAGGCTTAACACAGAAGGAACTTTCCATTCGTTCCGGAATTGCCCAGGGCGATATAAGCAAGCTTGAGAACGGCAATGCCAATCCTTCAATTAGAACGCTCCAAAGGCTTGCTACTGCTATGGGAAAGACGCTTAGAATTGAATTTTTATAATATATAGTTTAAACAGCGTGACGAAACTATTGACACTTATAATGAGATAACTTAACTGCGACATGAACGGCGACGATCTAACTATCAGCGATGCACAGGCAATACAGAGTAAGCTGTTGGGGTTAACAAAAAATGGGCTGTAGTATGAGACTAATGCGATAATTATAGTAGATCATTATTTATTGGAGTTTATTTTTGTTACTTGACAAAAAATATAGAGTGTGGTATAATAAAAAAGTATTTTCAACTTAACTTTAGGTCAGTTTACAAGGAACTACACGCAGACCGTGAAACGGGCTGCTGACAACAAACGGCGCTATGCTCCCGGCTGGGTGCATAGCACCTGTTTGTTGCGGGGGTTTCCAAAGGGGGCAGCGCC
>Ga0256404_1008626_pt1 | contig 15189 bp, 16 predicted proteins | sample RumenRJG_01DNA_FD_185990 | JGI IMG/M metagenome (GOLD analysis project Ga0256404, IMG submission 185990) | Bovine rumen microbial communities from Lethbridge, Alberta, Canada - RJG_01 | ecosystem: Host-associated > Mammals > Digestive system > Stomach > Rumen | place: Canada: Alberta | collected...
ATTCTGTTCCCCAAAAAGCAGGTTTATCCTGATTTGGGGAACAGGAATAATGCAGGACACTGCTGCCTCAGGAAACCGGCCTCTTAGATGAGCGCAGTCATGTAGACAGGAATGTATACCAGATTGTCTTCAGCCAGAAGGTCATTCGTATAGATAATATAGCGGTCCTCCATTCTGAGCTGGTATTTCTCCCGGAAATAGTCAAACGAGGCATGTCTTTTGTAGCCTGATGACTTCACTTCGATCGGGCATATTTTTTCTTCCTGACAGTCAGGAAATCAAGCTCATAAGGCCTTTCCTGATCACTTTCCTCCGGCCTGCAGCAGAAACGGTGAAAGTACAGTCTGTGTCCGGAGCTCCTGAGCATTTGTGCAACGGCATTTTCCATTACTGAACCGAGATTCCACCTGGTATGGCTGGAGATAATCGCCCGGTAGATATCATTCATGCTGGTTTCACCGTCGCTGTAACGGGCCATTGCTGTAAGCAGCAGTCCAGTGTCTCCCATGTAGAGCTTGAAATCGCTCTGATCCGCAAAGGCTCCGGGAACCGTGTCTGGTTTTGTGACTCCGGTGCACTCATTTACGATCATCGATTCTGCAAGGAGCCTGACGGATTTAGCATACTCCCGATATCTGGCATTCGGGGCAGCTCTTGACAGCCGGTAGTGTGATTTGCAGTTCGAGAGCATTTCCGGGATCTTCCTGAAGATGAGGGAGGCTTTTCCGTGGCTCTCCTCGTCGTACTTTTTCAGATCCTCCTCACAGAGGCTCAGAATTGCCTGCTTCACAGAGTCAATCTGCTCATAGTTCTTTCCGTCAGTGAATGCCTGAACAGCCTCAGGCATGCCGCCCGCCGCAAGGTACTCACGGAACCTGCCCATGATTTTCCAGTGCAGCGCGGCACCGAGAGGTTTCCTCTGTTCAAAGGCCTCCTTAATGACAGGGTAGGTAATATCATCACCCTGGGCCCAGAGGAATTCCTCAAAATCCATAGGGTACATGCTGATCCGGTCTTCCTCTGATGGAATCAGGATCTGTTTTGATGTTTTCCTGATTCGGATCAGAGAGCCGGTTTCAAGATAATCATAGCGGCCGTCTTTCACCAGATACCTGATGGCCTGCCGCGCTTCAGGAAACATCTGTATCTCATCGAGGATGATCAGTGATTCCCTCTCGGGCAGTGTTTTCCCCTTGAGAACAAAGAGCTGCCGGAAGAAGCTGGCCATATTCCCGAGCGATTCGGTAAAGAGTCTTTTCACATCATCCGGCTCAAGAGCGAAGTCCAGGATCAGATAATCCCTGTATTCATTTCTGGCGAATTCCTCGGCTGTCGTGGATTTTCCGATTCGGCGGGCTCCTTCAATCATGACTGCGGTCTTTCCCTGCGAAAGAGCTTTCCATTCATAACAGTTTTTGATAAATTTTCCGTTTGAAAATCATCGAGTATCCCCTGCTGCTCCTCAAGAAAATCGCAGGATCACATAATACGCGAATTTTTATAGCCGGTTTTTCACAGAATTCGCAATTCTTTCCGGCTTGTTTTTCACAGAATACGCAATTCCAAATCTAAGCTTTCCGCAGCCCATGATCATGCCTTCGGCAGATCACGTCAGCGTCCGCAGTCTGGCGCTGTCCTGAGGATTGTTCTGTGCTGAGCCGTCTGATGGACGCAGGCTTTCAATTCCGCGCCAGCGTCTCAATGGTTTCCCTGAGGTCCCCGTCAATGCAGACCGATCTCTCCCGGATCTCTGGAGGCGCGTACGCGTCATTGAGGCTGACGCAGGCATACCTGGCATTCTCTGTTCCGAAGGTCATCTGCCAGAAGGGGTATTTGATGATTCCCGGGGTGTTCCTGCCGACCCCGAGTTCGAGAAAGTGTGCTCTGCCGCCATAGGTCCGGTTTGTCTCCGCAATGCTCCATTATTTCCCAAACAAATCACTATGCGATCCCTTTCTGGCTAGCGTGAGCACAAGGACATCATCGTCATACCTATAGACCAAAAGCCAATCCGGCGTAATATGGCATTCCCGATGTCCTTTCCAGTTTCCAGACAGACCGTGATCCCTGTTCTGCTCTGGAAGTTCCTCTCCGTTGGCAAGCTTTTTGATGATTGCATCTATCAGTTCAATATCAAGATGCCTTTTCATAGCCAGCTTATAGTCTTTTTTAAACTGAGCCGTCCACGCAATCTGATACTTCATCTTTCAGCTCCGCCAAGGCTTTATCCACATCCGAATATTTCTTTACACTCGGATCGTGTGCGATTCTTTCCGCTTCAAGCATTGCGGCTGCTGTTTCCTTGTTCGGTCTGTCAAGTCTTACATCAAAAGGAAATCCTCCGACTCTTAAAGACTCCTTTAAAAAGACGTTAATGGCAGTTGTAAGATTCATCCCCAGCTCTTTATATAACGCTTCGCTGTCCCTTTTGACTTCTGTATCCATACGGCAGGAAAAAGTTGTAGTAGCCATGCTCTCACCTCCTTGCATTGCATTCAACCACATTATACTGTGTTTGCAATGCAATTATAATATTTATTCATGCTAATCTGTTGATTTGCACTGCATATTTAGTAAACATTCACAACCATCAAAATCCCCTCTGAATGAACATAAAAACAGCCCCGGCTGCATTCCAGCCACCTGGCATCAGCAGGCTTTCATGAAATACTTGCCTTTATCGAAAGCATTAAGCAGAAGTCTCTGCCTGGCCAGACTTATTCTCTGTATGCGGTTACGAGGCAGGCTGCCCGGGGTATGTCCTTTATCACCAGCTCACTGCTGCCGGAGTCAGGTGTGTCATCATGGCTTCTGCCACAAATGCTGTCGGAGTCAGGTGTGTCATCATGGCTTCTGCCACAAATGCTGTCGGAGCGGGGAAAACGCATCAAGACCGACAGTCGCGATGCCAGGCTGATTGCCAAATGCCTGTGCTGCAACTGGTATCACCCGGTCGTCATCCCGGCTGCAGAGGATGAGGCCGTGAGAGATTATCTCCGGATGATAGAGGATCATCAGGGCGCCCTGAAAAAGCTTAAGTAGCAGATCAATGCGTTTGTCCTTCGCCAAGGCTGCATGTACAGCGGGACGAAATGGACATCGCATCATATCAGCTGGCTGACGGATCTTCAGAACAAACTAGATGAGATGCAGGCTGAGACGCTGAAGGAATACATGACATCTTTCAGGCCTGTTTTTCACGAAATCCGCAATTCTTCCAAATCCAAGCCTTCCGCAGCCCATGATCATGCCTTCGGCAGATCACGTCGGCGTCTGCAGTCTGGCGCTGTCCTGAGGATTGTTCTGTGCTGAGCCGTCTGATGGACGCAGGCTTTCAATTCCGCGCCAGCGCCTCAATGGTTTCCCTGAGGTCCCCGTCAATGCAGACCGATCTCTCCCGGATCTCTGGAGGCGCGTACGCGTCATTGAGGCTGACGCAGGCATACCTGGCATTCTCTGTTCCGAAGGTCATCTGCCAGAAGGGGTATTTGATGATTCCCGGGGTGTTCCTTCCGACCCCGAGCTCGAGGAAGAGTACTCTGCCGCCATAGCTTCGGTTTGTCTCCGCAATGCCGTCTTCCGTGAAGAATCCTGTTGCCTTTATCCCGTGAACTGCAAGGAAATCGGCGTATCGTCCTGCGGCCTCGTGCCAGCCGTCATCCTCCACGAACGTGTCATCCGAGCGGAGGTTCGGGGCCATCTCGAGACCGTCATCAGGGCAGTGCGGTATGAGCCCGGAGTCAATCTCCATCCTGGGGCTCCCGTCCTCCGGGAGAAGCAGCTCTCCGTCCGCTCCGATGGAAAAGCCCTGGGAGAGGAGCATTTCCCTCACCATCCCCTCATTATCATAGGTTTTGTTGATGGATGCGCCATGCGGCCTGCTGCTCTGGAAGAGGCCGTAGTCTCCCTGCGTGTAGAAGAGCCTCTTCTTGTCGAAGCCCGCTCTCTGGAAGCAGTGATCAACATTGGTGGTGAGGACGAAAAAGTCCCTGTCCCTCACGATGGAGAGGAGCAGGGAATATAGGTTTCCGGGGAGCGGCGCGTATCGGTTGAGCCAGATGTGCCGGCTCCACCAGGCCCAGAACTCCTCCCTTGTTGGAAACGGGAAGAAGCCGCCGGAGTACATGTCGCGGATCCCGTATTTCCTCATGAAGTCACCGAAATACCGCTCGAAGAATTTTCCCGAGTACCGGAATCCTGCGGCCGTCGAGAGGCCTGAGCCTGCTCCGATCACGATCGCGTCGGACGTGAGGATTGCGCTCCTGAGGGACTCAATGCTGTCCGGGTCTCTGAGTGTGTCTGCCGTTCTGTCCTGTCTCGTCATGGTGATTCTCCTTTCCTGCCTCGGTACCTGCTCTCTTGCTGCCGGCAGAGGCGGCTGTGTCCAGCTGCGGATGCATTCCGTCAGCCGGTGAAACGCTCTGGGTGATGCTCCTTATCCTGAACCTGGCGGCATTCTCAGAATCCAAGCGTCCGGATAAGCCGCTGGCACTGCCTGACGCCGTAGGCAAGGCCGTATTTTTCCGCAATGTATTCTGAGAGTGAAGGCCCGTCCCGGGCCCTGAGGCCGCTGCTCCCGGGAGGGCTCATGAGTGCCTCTTTGATCTCGGCCTTCTGCTGTTCCGTAAGCCTTTCAGGCCTTCCGGTCTGCTTTAGGGCGCGGAGCCGCCCGAACCCTTCCTCATCCGCTATCCTGACCCAGGTTCTAAGGGTGCGCTCCGGAACTTCCGAGAGTCTGCTGAGTTCTGCTGCGCTGATCTTTCCGCTGAGCAGCAGGTTGACCATTACTGCGCGGAAGATGTATTTGTTTTCGGCTGACGAGGAGATGATCTCGCGCCCTTTCTCAAGCAGCTCACCGCGGGTGTGAATGAAGTTTCTCTTCCGCATATGCTCCTGTCCCGCCGCATCCTTGCCTGTTCCCGGATTATATATTGCCTGCCCGTGCCGGGGCTGCGTGGTTCTGAACTATTTCCAAAATGGAAATAGTTGGCCCTTGCAGAGGTCATGCGTTTTTCTCTGGGCTTTACATCAGCAGCTGGAATATGAACTATTTCCAAAATGGAAATAACTGGCCGTTTCCAGAGCCGGAAACCTGTCTCTCGCGGATCTTGGCTGACACTGAGTTTGAACTATTTCCAAAATGGAAATAGTTGCCCATTAAAGATGTTGAGTAATGCCATTGAAATGTTTTTAGCAATGTCATTTTTTAACAAGCCAGTAGCCTCTGGTTCCGTTTATACGTTCCAATACTCCCTGATTTTTCAATCTGGAAATAATACGTTCAACGGTACGGGAGGTAACTCCCAGTTTCTCGGATATTTTCTTTGCACTGACTTTTTGATCTTTCAGAATCAATGCAATGATCGCGTTTTCGATCTTGTCATCTCTAATGTAACTTCCTTCGTTGTTTCCTGCACTGTTTATGACACTGCTTTCTGCTTTATTTCCGACACGATTTCCGACATTATTTCCGACAGATTTCAGTACTTCCTGATCAAAGGGTATTGTGACGTTAATATGGTCGTCAGTAATATCAAAGGCCTTTTTGCCGTATTTGCGCACTATTAACGGTATTCCATGGCCTGTATGCTCCGAGATATGCATGTTGTTGAAAATCCGCATTAATGCATCATTCCTCGGGCAGCTGATGCCCTTGAAGAAATCTTCTTTTGTCTGACCGGCAGGCAGCCCTCCATGAGAAAAAATCTCCAGCCTGTCTTTAAATATGCAGAACAGCGGCTGCGATTTGGTCCAGTCATTATGAACAAACGCGTTTACTATGGCTTCTGTGACGGCAGACATGTCAAAAAGATACCGATCCCTGCGCGGCCTGACGGTTGTATCAGATTTACAGATATTTTCTGACATGAACCTGTTTCTGATTTTTTCATAAGTAAAAAGAAGACAGCCTCCGCCATAGTCATTTCTTTGTGAAATGGAAGTTTTGTCTTTCCCCTGGAACTTAACAACAATGACAGGAACCATATTGCTGTCGGACATAAGCTCAGCCAGTTTATTGTAATGACCGTCAGTTGTATGAAGTTTCAGGTTATCTTCAAACGATTCGTCTTCTATATGGTATCCATTCTCATAATAATAATTTTTCAGTGTATTGAATGACAGAATTCCGGTATTACCTACCGAACTTATCATCAGATCAGTGTTGGCAAGGTTCTGAACGTATCTCCTTTGAATCTCGTCGGCACTCATGCTTTTGCAGGTTGCTCCTATTCTAAGGAAGCATCCTGCCGGAGAATATCCGTGTTTCTTTATGCAGTATAACGGGCGAAGCCCTTTCTTCACTGTTATTCTGATCAGGGGCTTCTCTTTATCGTAAGTGAATGCAGGTTCTATCAGTCCAACCGGGGACGGCTCTATACTGTCAGTAATCACGTCAGAAATCTGCCTGAATGATTTATCCACATTGTTAACACCTTTTACAATGCCTTTGTCAGTTACTCCAATGTAGATAGTCCCGCCAAAAGAATTCAGGAAAGCTACCATTTCCTTGGCCAGGGTTTCATTCACAGATTCTTTCAGTTCAACTATTTCTGATTCATAGTAAATCATGATTTTTCATCTCAGGACTGTAAAGTATTTCCGACATTTTTATCATGATTTTACAGGCAATGTCGGAAATCATCAAATCTGTTGCACTGTTTTTATGAGGTACTGTATAGAAGCCTGCCACTTTACAGGCAAGCTGTCTCCAGAGCAAATGTGTTCGCTTCTGCAATGCTGAGATGGAGAATTTGGAAGCAGGCCCTTGGTATCACGCAGCATGATCAGGAATTTTGATGATTATTTCCGACATTTTTAATATTATTTCCGACACTATTTCCGACATATTTCACCGCGCTGAAATAAGCTGGCATGCAGATATATAGTCAGAAATTCCAGAGAAATCAGATAGCTAGCTTGATCTGACGTCAGATTATCCACGGTATAATATCCGACATTATTTCCGACACGATTACCGACAACCTCCGTGCTGAGTCAGTACCGGCACGGTGAGAGTTTTGAACTATTTCCAAAATGGAAATAGTTGGCCGGAGAGGGGCTAATCCTCTGCCGTCCGGGATCTCTATGTCCTGACATGACTCCGCAGACTCAGTGAAATCAGGGCGGGAGTACGGCTGATGCCGGACTTCATTAGGGGAGTCTACGGCCTTCCTGACTCAGGTCTCCAGAATTCTCCGGTAGATATCCCTGTCAAGATCCTTGAACACGTTGAAAATCACCCTGCGTACGGAGGTGCCTTCGTGCGCGTCAAGGTATTCCTCAACGGTATTCACCGCAATTTCCGCAGCCCTTTCGTTGGGGAAATGGAACTCTCCGGTCGAGATGCAGCAGAACGCGATGCTCCTGAGGCCGTTCTCACCGGCGCATTCGAGGCATGACCTGTAGCACGAGGCAAGCAGCTCCTCATCATCCTCTGTGAGCGGACCGCATATGATCGGGCCTACGGTGTGTATGACATGCTTCGCGGGGAGGCAGAAGCCCGGCGTAATCTTTGCCTGCCCTGCGGGCTCCTCATGGCCCTGCCTCCGCATGATCTCGGCGCATGCCTCCCGGAGCTCCATGCCGGCGGCTGAGTGTATCGCGTTGTCGATGCACCCGTGGCAGGGGAAAAAGCAGCCGAGCAGCTCTGAGTTGGCGGCATTCACTATGGCATCGGCGTCAAGCCTCGTGATGTCGCCCTGGAAGAGGCAGAGCCGGCTGTCCTTTACTGAGGCGGGCAGTGCATCGGCGTGCACGATGCCTTTCTCCTCACGCTCCTCCGAGAGGAACAGGTCCTGTAGGCGGAGGAGCTTTGGCGGAACAGGCTTCGGCGGCCTGACGTTCATCAGGCTTCTCATGAGCCTCCGCTGTCCTCCCTCATCCTTCGGGAACGATTCTGCATCATCCCGGTACTCCGGCTGGTCATCAAGGAGCAGCCTGTTGATTTGAAGGAGCTTTCCGAGCCTGTCCATAGTTCACCTCCGATATGATGCGCCTGGTCATCCTGCAGATGGCACGGATACGCCACATGGCCTTATTAGGAGAGCAGGATGCAGTCAACATCATGATATGTTCTGTCATGATGTGCGTCAAAGCGGATCACTTCCTCGGTCTCAGTAGAGCTCCGGCTCAGGGCTCCCTGAGGTCACCCGTGGATCCTGCAGCGGCCCTGATTTTCTCTATTACAAGATTCTGCAGCCATTTGGGCGGCGTGCGGCAGCCGGCGTTCCAGTCCTCGACTGTGCGGTACTGGGCGCCCAGGAGATCCGCGAGCCTCCTGACGGCCATTCCTGCTTTCTCAAGCTCATATGAGATGGGATTGTTCACCCGCTTCATGACTTCATCATAGGCAACTGTATCAGCCTCAACAAGTCGGACAAAGCCGCCCTCCGGGGCCCTGATGCTCTCAATAGGCGTCGGCTTCCTGAATTCCCTGTGCCAGCACTCCGCGTCATAGCAGGTGAGGTTCAGGAAGTCCTACGCCATCATGACTGCATCTTCAGGCGTGTCTCCGCAGGCTGCGCCCTCCCAGTCAGGGAAAGTGACGCTGTACCCGCCGCTATCCGGAGTGAAAACAGCAGGGTATGAGTATTTTGCCATCAGTGCTCTCCAATAAGGCAGGCCACAGAAGGTATCCGGCTCCCCGGCCGCATCTTCCTCACCTGTAGAAAATCATCAGCACGGCCTTTGCCCTTGTCTCTGTCCTGTTACGGTAGGTGTGCGGCACCGCGGCCTCGAAGCAGAGGCCGTCATCAGGATCAAGGGTGTAGGAGTCGCCGTTGACGCCGATCTCAAGCTCCCCCTCGGTCACGATGATGTACTCGGAGCTCTCGGATGAGTGCCCGATGGAGTCATGCTCCGCTCCCGGATCGACCACAATCTCATAGAGCTCGAATGGCCTTGCGGGCTCCTTCCCGTAATAGGTGAATATGTGGTACCCGTCATCGCACATGTCCTGGAGATCCTTCTTCTTTATGTGGATGGCATTGGTCTCCGGCATCTCGAGGAGGCTCGAGTACGGCAGCCCCAGCGCGCCGGTGATTTTCCAGATGGTGTTGATGGTCGGGTTCGCGGTGCCCTTCTCAAGCTGCGAGAGCACGACCTTGCTCACACCGGCCATCTCGGCAAGCTGCCCCATGCTGAGCTTGCGCTCCTCCCTGATCCTTTTGAGGTTAATCGCAATGATCGCGCTGATCTCCATCTGACCCACCTTGTTATTTTTAATTTACATATTGATCGTTTTATTAAACCGTGCCATAATCACCGTTTACTTAAATTTACGATATGTAACTTATATCGTCAAGAGGTGATTTCGATGATTAAGGAAGCGTTCAGGGCGGCTTTTCCCCATACCGTGCCGGTCTTTGCCGGCCTCTGGTTCCTGGGCCTCGCCTACGGCATCTACATGAACGCGTCAGGGTTCAGCTTCGTTTATCCCCTGCTGATGGCCATGTTCATCTACGGCGGCTCGCTGGAGTTCGTCGCCGTAACCATGCTGCTCTCGTCATTCGCGCCGGCGCAGGCGTTCCTCATGGCGCTTGTCATACAGGCAAGGCACCTGTTCTACGGGCTCTCCATGCTTGACCGCTTCCGCGGCATGGGCTGGAAGAAGTTCTGCCTCATATTCGGGATGTGCGACGAGACCTTCTCCATCAACTACTCCGCGAGGATCCCGGAGGGCGTTGACCGCGGCTGGTTCATGTTCGCCGTAACCTTCCTCAACTACATCTACTGGGTCTCGGGAGCGGCTTTGGGCGGGATCCTGGGAGGCCTCATCCATTTTGACACCGACGGCCTGAATTTTGTGATGACCGCGATGTTCATCGTCATCTTCATGGACCAGTGGATGAAGGACAGGAAGCACTGGACGGCGCTCATCGGCCTCGTCTGCACCATTCTCTGCCGCGTGGTCTTCACGGCGGAGAGCTTCATGATCCCCTCGATGATCTGCATCCTGCTCTGCCTCACCTTCCTCCGGAAGCCCATCGAGAGGGAAGGAGGCCTGTCATGACCATCACTCAGCAGATTGTAACCATTGCGCTTCTCGCGCTCGGCACCATGATTACGCGCTTCCTGCCGTTCCTGGTGTTCTCCGGGAAGCGCCCGACTCCTGCCTACGTGCAGTACCTCGGGCATGCGCTTCCCTCCGCGGTTTTCGCCATGCTGGTCGTCTACTGCATGAAGAACGTCTCTCTCGTGAGCGGCACGCACGGAGTGCCGGAGCTCATTGCGACGCTCGTTACGGTGGGGCTCCACCTCTGGAAGAGGCAGATGCTCATCTCCATAGCGGGCGGCACGGCCTGCTACATGCTTATGAGGCAGCTGGTGTTCTGACGCGAAGCCTGCGGCCCTCCGGCAGAAAATGCAGGAGGCACCTTTTCCGGAGAGAAAAGGCCTGCCTTGTCTGCTGCGAAACCGGCCCCATAACCGTACTTTTTTTGCAAAAAAATCAGATTAGTACGGTTATGAGGCCGGTTTCGCTGTTTTCCTGCGAACGCAGGGCGCAGGCTTTCCGCATCATGGCGCCCGGCCGGCACGCTCATTCTGCATCTTACAGAGCCCCCTGTCTGACTGGGCTGGCCTGTCTCCGGCAGCGAATCCTTCATATGAATCCTGGTGCAAATTATCAATGCTATTGATAATTTCGGAAAGCTTTTCCTAAATTATCAATAGTATTGATAACTTTTCCGTAAATTTCCATAATTCTCATTACAAATGGAAAATAAGGAACTCAAATTGATCATCCGGGAAAAATATATTGCAGAGGTCAGGGGCTTTTATAAGAGCGATCTGATAAAGATAATCACCGGCGTCAGGAGATGCGGCAAGTCGGTGATTCTTGAGCAGATAATGGATGAAATCAGAAGCGTATCCGGCAATATTGTCTACCTTGATTTTGATGACCGGGCCGTAACGTCCTCCATAGAAACCTGGCAGGATATCGTAAGGTATGTGCAGGAGAAGAGGACTGACGGCCTGTGCTATGTTTTCCTTGATGAGGTTCAGGAAATAGAGGGCTGGCCGGCAGCATGCAGGTCGCTCCGGAGAGAGAACTGCTCGGTTTTTATTACCGGATCCAATTCAAAGCTTCTCTCCCGGGAATTTACCAGTGAGCTTTCCGGAAGATATGTGTCCTTCAGGGTCAGGCCGTTTGTGTACAGGGAGCTTCTTGAGTACGGGAGAGAGCTCGGGAGGGATGTGTCTGTCACGGATTACCTGATCTGGGGAGGCTTCCCCAAGCGGCTCGAATTTGGTTCAGTCAGTGAGCAGCGACGGTATCTCAATGATCTGGACAATACCATTGTCAGCAGCGACATCATCGGGCGTTACGGAATCAGAAAAGCCGAAGAGTTCAAAAAGGCAGCCAGTTATGTCCTGATCTCAAATGCGCGGATCTGTTCCGCCAAATCTGTTTCGGATTACCTGAACTCCAATGGAATCAGATGCAGGACCAGTACTGTGCAGAAATGGATCGGGTATCTCCGGGAGGCTTATGTCATTGATGAGGTTGTCAGGTATTCCAGAAAGGCCAAAACTGAACTCAGCAAGAGCAGGAAGCTTTACGACTGCGATGTGGCGCTGAATTCCATCAGATGCCATGACGGCCGCTATGACCTGACACATAACCTTGAGAACGTTGTCTGCAATGAGCTGATCTACATGGGATACACCGTTTCCGTCTACGACAATAACGGGCGTGAGATCGATTTCCTTGCAGAGAAAGACGGCAAACGTTACTTCGTGCAGGCTGCCTGCAGCGTTGCCGAGGAAAAGGCATACCAGAGGGAGTTCTCGGCTTTCGGGAATATAAGCCAGACAGACAGCAGGATCATCATAACCAACGACGATATCGATTACTCCACGAGCGCCGTCAGGCATATCAGGCTGAAGGATTTTCTGCTGATGAATGATCTGGCTGAATGAGCCCGAGGGTCCGGGAAAAGCAGAGCCTTTTCCCTTATGGCTTTATGATGCAGGAGCCGCGGCTGTCTGCTTTTTCTGCCCGGAAGTACAGCAGTTTCCGGCACATTTCTCCAGGCAGGCCGGCATCCCGGCGCGGAGCCTCACATGCGTGCCGGCGCTTTCGAGTGCTCTCGTAGCCGCGGCTAAAGCCCGCCGATGATCTTGATGAGGATAAGCGTCAGGACCGCTATGAGCACCGGCCTTGCTATCCTTGCTCCCTTTGACATCGCAAGCCCTGTTCCGATGTAGTTGCCGGCAATGCTGCAGGCGGCACCCGCAAGCCCCAGCGCAATGACGGCCTGGCCGTGGATGAGGAACACCGCAAGCGCCGCGATGTTGGTTGTGAGGTTTATCGCCTTCGCAAGGCCGTTCGCCTTTATGATCGGCATTTTCGCGAAGACCGTGAAGGCAATGATGAGGAACGATCCTGTCCCGGGGCCGTAGAGCCCGTCATAGGATCCGACAATGAGCGCAGTCAGGATGACGATGGTGTATGTCTTCGCTGAATGGATGTGATTCCCGGAGTCCGGGTTGTCCCTGAAGAGCCGTTTGTTCAGCACCAGGAACGCTGCGGCCGGGAGCACGAACAGCAGTATTTTCTCGATGAGGGCCTCGGGCATGATGAGGGAGAGGCTCGATCCGAGCGCGGATCCCGCGCCTCCCGCGATTACCGCGGGCAGGGCGAGCCTCAGGTCGATAAGCCCGTTCCGGAAGAGCCTTGCCGCGGCGACTGCTGTCCCGAAGGTCGACGAGAGCTTGTTGGTCGCAAGGCTCGCGTGCATCGGCATGCCGGTGAGCATGAAGGCAGGGAGCGAGATGAGCCCGCCGCCTCCTGCGATCGAGTCAACGAGCCCCGAGAGGAAGAGGAGCGGGCAGACGATGAGGAATGATACGAGCGTGGGCTCAAAGAGGGAATCCATGGGACGCAGTTCCGGAATTGCGGTGAACGGGGCACTATTTTACCTGCTCTTTTGGATGTTTCAATTCCTGTCCGGCATTCAAGCGGCTCCGCTGCCCCGCAGCATGCATAATAAGGAGCAGCGATCTGTGTGAAACTTTCTGCCTGATGTGAGGTGTCCGCTTTTTTGGGTTAGCTAATTTTAGGTGTCCGAATTAAGGGTAACCCAATTTCTGTCGTGTCCACTCCGCTGGGTATATTTTAATGGGCTGTTCCGGAAGTCCTGATATCTGCTGAAAACCTGCGCTAACCGTACTAATTTGATTTTTTGGCAAAAAAGTACGGTTATGAGACCAATTTGGATACGTTGCCGGAGGAGCCGTGCATAAGGATCAGCGTCTTACAGGAAAATGCAGTTTGGTCTGGCTGCCGCGGAAGCCAGACATGTGCTGAAAACCGGTTTATAACCGTACTAATTTGCATTTTTTGCAGATTAGTACGGTTATAAGGCTATTTTGGAAGTGATGATTGCGCAGTGCAGGCATCAGGCTCAGTGTTACACAGCGAAAAATCTGTTTTATCGATCATGTTACGAAAGCCCTGACATATGCCTAAAACCGGTTTATAACCGTACTAATTTGCATTTTTTGCAGATTAGTACGGTTATGAGACAAAAATTGAAGCTTGTCAGTAAGCAATATTCATATACTTAAGACCGTTAAATTTTATATATAATTCTCTGCAACTAATTCGAAGCTTGATATAAGATGCTCCTTGAGTAAAATGGTTTCATAACCGTACTAAATTTATTTTTTTTAAGATTAGTACGGTTATGAGCCATTTTTCTGTTATAATTTTAAAAAATCAATGGATATTTTTAATACATGGTTAAACAGAAATTATATAAGAGAGAAATGTATTTGAAGAAGATTAGGGGATTTTATGATGAAACTGAAATCATAAAAGTTCTGATCGGAGTAAGACGATGCGGTAAGTCCTCCATAATGCGTATGATTGCAGACGAACTTATTGAGAGGGGAGTTGATAGAAAAAATATCATTTTTATCTCTCTCGATTTGCGTCCGCACAAGAAAATCCGTACGACTGATGCTCTTGAAAATGTCATAGACCTAAAGTCAGAACAGTGTGACAGGGACAGTATCAAATATCTGTTCATTGATGAAATTCAGAACGTGGTTGGCTTTGAAGAGACCATAAATGCTTTGCGTGAAGAAGGATTCTCCATTTTTATTACTGGCAGCAATGGCTATCTCCTGTCAGGGGAACTCGCAACAAAACTTACCGGACGTTATATAGAATTCGAAATCTCTACACTTTCGTTCAGCGAATATCTTGGAATGAAGGCATTTTTGGGCAAGGAAATATCAGTTCATCTGGAGAATGAATTCGTAAGCTATATCCGCGAAGGCGGATTTCCTTATGCAGTCAGATTTGATTCCTATGAAGATAAACATTCTTATACAGAAAGTGTCATTGATGAAATCTATGAAAAAGATATACGTAGAAATAAAAAGATTCGTCACAAGCAGCTGTTTAACAAACTGATGGTATATATCATCAACAACTTTGGTGCTACTACCTCTATAAGCAGACTTTGCAGAGCTCTGTCAGACATTAGTGACGGGCCAGTTCGTAAAGAGACTCTGTACAATTATCTTTCGATTTTGGAAAATGCACGGATCATCAGCAGATGCAGCCGGTTTGACATGAAAAGCCGGAAGTCACTGAATGGAGAGGAAAAATATTACCTTACAGATCTCGCTTTCTACTACTCGAAAAACACAGATAACAATATCAATTATGGTCCTGCGCTGGAAAATATTGTTTACAACTACGCAAGAAGCCTGGGGTACTCAGTAAGCATCGGCAGGATAGGCAAGCTTGAGGTTGATTTCATTCTGCGGGATGCCAATAGAAATTACTGTTATGTTCAGGTAGCAAAAACTATTTACAACGAAAGGTTCAATGCGGACGGCAATAATATTACAGAGAATCGGGAATACGCCTCTCTGGAGTCGATTCGTGACGGCTATCCGAAATACCTGCTCACAATGGATTTGCTCCTGCAGGAACGAAGCGGAGTAAAGCATTTGAATATTATTCAAATGATGAAAGATGAGGTTAGGTTTTAGGAATACCCTCGCGATTTCATAAAAATTGTGAATGTTTGGTAAGATTTCAGTTTTACAGTTATGTACTAGAAATGACGCTTCAGATTTTCCTGAAACATCTTCAAGTGCCATCGCTGTAAGAAGTCGTTTTCGGACGAGCTGAAATCAATTAATACTAAGAATAGTTCCGGCAAC
>Ga0256404_1008634_pt1 | contig 15180 bp, 18 predicted proteins | sample RumenRJG_01DNA_FD_185990 | JGI IMG/M metagenome (GOLD analysis project Ga0256404, IMG submission 185990) | Bovine rumen microbial communities from Lethbridge, Alberta, Canada - RJG_01 | ecosystem: Host-associated > Mammals > Digestive system > Stomach > Rumen | place: Canada: Alberta | collected...
CGATGAAGAAAAAATAAGAGAATCCTATGAATCTGGCATTCTCTCAATGGTGAAGTCAAATAACAGAATTACCCGGAAAGAAATGGCGGAAAAGTTATCCATCAGTCTCCGTTCTCTTCAAAGGATAATTAACAAAATGGATGAATTACATTACGTTGGAAGCGGAAATCACGGACATTGGGAAATCAGGCATGATCAATATTGACTTCGCGCAAGGTGACGATAGGGCGACTGATTCAGGCAAAGAAGCCAGTGGGTACAAATTGGGGACCTTTCGACGCCTTCATCCATAAGTACTACGGGAATATATTGAGATATTGCACATATCATTGTTTCGACGCAGAAGAAGCGAAAAACCTCATATATGGCTGAGGAGGCTGCGCTTTATTTTTTTACATAAATATATTGACATATATCTATGTATGCGATAACATAAAACATAGATAACCATCAATGTTTTAGAAGAAAGTTGGGTTTTATTATGACAGAAGATCAGGTTTCCGCCATCTGTAAGGCGCTGGGAGATCCGAACAGACTTCGAATTGTGAATATGATTTCCGGCTGTGAAAAGTGTGCCTGCGTGATCCTTCAGGCGTTTGATATTACACAGCCGACGCTTTCTCATCACATGAAGATTTTATGTGACTGCGGGCTGGTCAATGTCCGGAAAGAGGGAAAATGGAGCCACTATTCTTTGAACTGCGAAACCTTGCGGGATTTTCAACACTTTATCGGCGCACTGGATTGTGAGAAAAACCCCGGGTATTCGGATGGAAAGTGTGACTGCCAATGATATGGAGCTTTATTCAAAATCAGGTACTGGGCATGAAATGGCTGAATTTCCTGATCGGATTCGCGCTGACAAGACTTGGACTTGATACGAATACCCGCATCGGTGGAAGTATCCTGTTTTTCATCTATGACGTATTAAAGATCACGATTCTGCTCTGTGCCCTGATCTTCCTGATCAGCTATATCCAGAGCTATTTTCCGCCGGAGAGAAGCCGTAAGATTCTGGGCCGATTTCATGGAATATGGGCCAACTGCATCGGCGCGCTGCTCGGCACAGTAACACCCTTTTGTTCCTGCTCATCCATTCCGCTTTTTATTGGCTTCACAAGTGCGGGACTTCCTCCTGGCGTGACCTTTTCTTTTCTGATTTCGTCGCCGATGGTGGATCTGGGAAGTCTGCTCCTTCTGATGAGTATTTTCGGAACGAAGGTGGCCGTAATCTATGTCATTTTGGGCCTTGTTATCGCGGTCGCGGGCGGCACGCTGATCGGGCACCTGCATATGGATAGATATGTTGAAGATTTTATCTATCAAAGCAATAGCAGTGTAAATATTGAATCACCGGAGCTGTCCTTTAAGGATCGGCTTATCTATGCAAGAGATCAGGTTGTTTCAACATTTAAGAAAGTATTTCCCTATATCCTGATCGGCGTCGGCATCGGCGCGGTAATTCATAACTGGATTCCGGAGAGCGTGGTGGAAAAAATTCTTGGCAATGGAAATCCGCTGGGCGTGATATTGGCCACCGTCATCGGAATTCCCATGTATGCGGATATCTTTGGAACGATTCCGATTGCAGAGGCGCTGCTGTCAAAAGGAGCTCTTCTCGGCGTTGTGCTTTCGTTTATGATGGCAGTGACAACGCTTTCACTCCCGTCACTGATTATGCTGCGGAAAGCTGTGAAGCCGAAGCTGCTGGGAATGTTCATTGTGATCTGTACTGTTGGTATTATCATCGTGGGTTACTTCTTTAACTTTATACAGCCTTACATCATTTGAAGGAGGAATTGTTATGGCTAAGACCTGGTATCCGGTTATTGACTACATGCTTTGTGAGGAGTGCGGCGCCTGCAGCGGAATGTGCGCACATGGCGTATATGATTTGACAGCTGCACCGACTCCGCGGGTGATTCACCCGGAGAACTGTATTGATCATTGTCATGGCTGCGGCAACAAGTGCCCGGATGGAGCGATTACCTATGTGGGTGATGATACGGGATGGGTTCCTCCGGCAAGACAGGGGAAAACCATGGAGACAGCAGGCGGCGGCTGCGGCGGAGCGACGGCAGCGATGGATAAGAAGAACTGTGGCTGCGGATGCGGCAATGATTAGTAGCGCAGGGAGAAATTGAAAATGGGATTATTTGGCAAGAAGAAAGAAAACAAAGAGGAAGCAGTGGAGCCAAAGTGCTCCTTAGGTAATAGATCTGCAAAGACAGGCGATGCTTTTACAATCAAGATCCTGGGTTCCGGCTGCAAAAATTGCCAGACACTTCTGCAGAATACCAGGGATGCCGTATCTGCAATGAGCCTTCCGGCAGAGATCGAGTACATCACGGATATGAAGGAAATCGCAAAGTATGGTGTGATGAGCATGCCCGCTCTGGTGGTGGGAGAGCAGGTTGTTTCTATGGGAAAAGTTCTGAAAACCACGGATATACAGAAACTGCTGAATAAGCTGGGCCTTTCGTGACGTACAGCGTCCTGTTCGTAAGCATTTTTCTCTTCGTGGTCATTTCTCCGGCAGGCGGTGTCATACAGGTATTGGATGCCGATGCATGGGATGATGGGGTATGCACTGCAAGAAACAATTCGCCCATCAGCGGATCTCAGGAACCATTACAATGAAGTATCAAAACAGTGCCGTGAGAATAATGAGGCTGTAATCATCACAGTAAATGGAAGAGGTGATACAGTTTTCTCCTGGCTAAGAAGAATACAAGAGAATGAAGGCCGGCATACAATGTATAAAAGCACCAGGGATACGGAGTGCTTTGGGAAAGAAAAACAGATTTGTGCTTGTTAAGTGACCCAGAGTTCACTATAATAGTAGTGAATTTTGGGTCACTTTTGTGCCGGAAGAAGGAGCAGACATGGCAAGGAACACGAAAGACAGAATTCTGGAAGCGGCACTTGCGTTATTTGCAAGGAACGGATATGCGGCAACGAATATCAAAGATATTTCAGAGGCGGTAGGTATTGTGAAATCGGCATTTTACCGCCATTTCAACAGTAAAGAAGAGGTTTTTGATGCGGTCATGGAAATGATGGCTTCCTACTACGAAGAGGATATGGGCTCCTCCAGGAGGATGCCGCCTGTACCGGACAGCATGGAGGAGCTGAAGCAGCTTACGATGAGGATGGTGAACTTTACCGTTCACGATGAAAGAATAGTCCAAAGCAGGAAACTTCTGCTGGCAGAGCAGTTTCATAATGAAAGAGCTCGCGATCTGGCAAATCACTATTTTCTCTATGGAACAGAATCGATATTTACAAAAATCTTTTCCGAGATGATGGAGAAGGGAATTATCAGGAGATGCGATCCGGCCATACTGGCCTTTTCCTATACTTCGCCCATTACGGCGCTGGTTCATCTTTGTGACCGTGATCCTGCAAGAGAGCCTGAGGCGATGGAAAAGCTGAAAGCATTTGTTGGCCATTTTACTGCGGAATATGCCAATAAATGATAAGAATCCAGATAGGAAAAAATGAATGACGCGAGGAGAATGCAGGTGAATATGCATATTGTGGAATTGCCGGAAATTGCCGTGATCGGGAAAGAAGGACTCTGTATACCTGGATTCAGAATAACGGAGTGAGGAATTGGTATGTTAAAAATAGAACATTTAACGAAAATCTATGGGGAGAAAAAGGCAGTGGACGATTTGTCGCTTCATATTTTTCCGGGAGAAATCTTCGGTTTTATCGGTCATAACGGTGCCGGAAAGAGCACAACCATCAAAAGCACGGTCGGTATCCTGAAGTTTGAAGAGGGGACGATTACGGTCTGCGGGAAGAATATCAAGGATGACCCCGTGGGCTGCAAGCAGGATCTGGCTTACATTCCGGACAATCCTGACTTGTACGAGTTTATGAGCGGCATTCAGTACCTGAACTTCATTGCAGATATATTTGCCATCCCGGCGGATGAGCGACAGGAGAAAATCAGGAAGTATGCGGATCTGTTTGAACTGACTCAGGATCTCGGACAGCCGGTTTCCGCTTATTCCCATGGTATGAAGCAGAAGCTGGCCGTGATCTCAGCCTGGCTTCATGAACCGAAGCTGATCGTCATGGATGAGCCTTTCGTCGGCCTTGACCCGACGGCGTCCCATCTTCTAAAGGAAATGATGCGGGAGCATTGCGACAATGGCGGAGCAATCTTCTTCTCTACCCACGTGCTGGAGGTGGCCGAAAAGCTATGCGACAAAGTGGGAATTATCAAGCAGGGAAAGCTGATCAAGGAAGGGACAATGGAAGAAGTGAGGGGTGATGAGAGCCTGGAAAAGGTATTCCTGGAACTGGAGGCGGAGTAAATGCTGAAGATATTAGTGAAGAAGCAGCTGGCGGAGGTATTCAAGGGCTACTTTTATGACGCGAAGAAGAACCGGATGCGTTCGAAAATAGCGATTGCCGGATGGATCATTTTCTTTATCCTGATCATGGTGGGGATGCTCGGCGGCATGTTTACAGCCCTGTCGCTGACCTTATGCGAAGGACTTACGCAGGCAGGACTTGGCTGGATGTATTTTCTGCTGATGGGAGGCATTGCCATCCTTCTGGGAGCGTTCGGCAGCGTGTTCAATACATACGCGGGATTATATCTGTCCAGGGACAACGATCTGCTTTTGTCACTGCCGATCCCGGCCAGGACCATCATTACCGCCCGCCTCGTGAATGTCTGGCTGATGGGAACCATGTATGCAACGGTCGTCCTCGTTCCGACGCTTGCTGTTTACTGGATTGTATCGGGGATCACTCCTGGAAAAGTGCTTTGCGGGATCATCCTGTATCTGGTCGTGACATTGATCGTTCTGCTTCTGTCCTGTCTGCTTGGATGGGTCGTTGCGAAAATCAGTCTGCGGCTGAAGAATAAGAGCTTCATTACTGTGCTCATTTCCCTTCTGTTCATCGGAGGGTATTACTTCTTCTATTTCAAAGCGAGCGATCTGATCAGGACCATTCTCCTCAATGCACAGACGTATGGGGAGAAGCTTAAAGGTACAGCTTACGGTCTTTATCTGTTCGGAAGGATAGGGGAGGGTGACCTTGCGGCTGCTGCCGTTTTTGCGATGACCACGGCGGTTCTTTGTGTGATTGTCTGGAGAATTCTTTCCCGGAGCTTCTTCAGCATCGCCACCGACACAGGAAAAACAGACCATGTCCGCTATGTGGAAAAAACGGTCAGGGAGAAGTCAGTATTTTTTGCACTGCTGGGGAAAGAGTTTGGCCGGTTTACATCCAGCGCGAACTATATGCTGAACTGCGGTCTGGGTGTTCTTCTGCTTCCGGCCGCCGGTGTGTTTTTGCTGATCAAAGGACGCGTGCTCTGTGAGGCAGTCGGGGAAGCTTTCTCCGGAAAACCGGACTGCGCCGCAGTGTTTGCCGGCATGGCATTATGTATGATTGCTTCCATGAATGATATGACGGTGCCTTCGGTATCGCTTGAAGGGAAAAGTCTTTGGGTTCTGCAGTCACTGCCGGTGGAGCCCCAAAAAATACTGCATGCCAAGATGACGGTGCAGCTGATCCTTACAGAAATCCCCATGCTGTTCGCGGCCGGGTGCGGCTCGTTCATCGTCCCGGCATCTGCCGGGGTGAAAGTTATGGTATTTGTGATGCCCGTGACCTACGTGGTATTCGCGGCTGTATGCAGTATGTTTGTCGGCATCCGGATGCCGCTTCTGAATTGGACCAATGAACTTGCACCGATCAAACAGAGCGGCGCGGTAGCAGTTATTCTTTTTGGCAGCTGGGGTGTCCTTGCTGCCATGGCAGGGCTGTATCTGCTGATTGGGTACCGGATCGGAGCAGCATCGTATCTGGTGTGCTGGAGCATTCTGCTTGCTGCCATAGCATATTCATTGCACAGATGGCTGGATACAAAAGGCGCGGAAGCGTTCTCGTACCTGTAAGAACTGACTCACTTTTTTATGGTAATCATGTTTTAACGCACATGTTTTAACGCATAAGAATGAGAAGAGCCTCTTCCAGGAGCCTGGTGCCGGCAGGCATACGCCGATGTTTATCCAGGAGCCGTTCTGGGCATTGGTAAACAGCCGCCGCGGTTGCCTTTTTCGTCATTGCCCAAAGCTTTCGCTTTGACCTTGCTATGGTGCATGGGATTGACGCGGCGGGAGGCTTCGCATTGCCCAAACCTGCCGCCGCGGGCTTGCTTTGGTACATGCCCCCGATATAGCAGTCCGGTAAACATCAAATAGCCAGCGTCCTGAAGAAGACGATGGCTATCCGGTGGGAAGCTATCCAGCCAATAAGTTCGGACTCTATGACATGCACGGAAACGTAAATGAGTGGTGCTGGGATTATTACGGGCTGTATGATCTGACACAGACGGACAATCCGACCGGTGCGGCTGCCGGCACGAGGCATATTTACCGCGGCGGCGGACGATTTGGACAGAGTCTTACGGCAATCGCAAAGCTCGCGCCGGACGCCGATATGGGAGAAGGGCTTGCGATCAACTATTCCGGCGGAGAGTCTATGCCGCAGGATGTTTCCGGCTGGCTGGATTCTAACGGCATTCAAAGAAAATAATAGAGGCTGCTATGAAAAGGATATCGGAGCGCAGCTTGCTAAAATTTACCAGCGCCTGGTTTTAAAGAATGGAAATAAAATCGTCCCGGATTTCAGCGAACCGCTCATCCCGCAGACCGAAGTCTTTTTCTTTATAATTCCAGAGGGCATGCCCGATCCCGAATTTTCGGAAAGCGCTGTGTATGTCGCGCAGCCAGCGGATTTTGTCATGGTTATCTGCAAGATCGATCACGCCGTATTCGCCGCAGTAGAGAGGAACATTGTCGTGCACTGCCTTCCGGACAGCCGGGGCAAAGATATCCTCAAAAAATCCTTCTCCGATGTCCCGGATTCCTTCTTTATACACAGCGCCGGCGAGGTCGGCGTTTAAGTGACTTCCCGCTTCTTTGTATTCTTCCAGTGTTTTCGGGTAGCCGATTCGAAAGTCGGAAGGCATGCCGGCTACCCAGTAAGCACCCTGATGTGTGAAGATCATCGGCTCATAGCAGTGGAAATTGTACACCAGCCTGTCATCCGCCGGAAGATCCAGCAGCGGGACGCTCAGTACATTGTTGTAACGGACGCCGCCCACCACAATATAGCTTTTAGGGACAATTGTGCGCATCATGCGGATGTAGCGTCCGGCCAGAGTATTCCAGGCATCGGACACTTCCGGAAGAACAACTTCGTTGAGGGGCTCAAACGCCACCTGCTCCTGCCAGGGCGCAAACCGCACGGCGATTTCCTTCCACAGCTTCAGAAAGCGCTTTTGAAGAGATTCATCATAGAAGAAACGTTTGCGGTCCATTCCACTCTTGAGTGGATCAAAAGAATAACCGTAGCATTCATGCAGATCAATCAGCATACTTAAACCACAGGTTTCACACCACCTCCGGCAGTCGGACAGATGATTAAAGCCGCTTTCCCGGAGGTTTCCTTCTTCGTCTTCCAGCACTGTGTAGTCAATGGGGACGCGCACATGATCAAAACCGAGCTTTGCAATGGTACGGATATCGTTTTCCGTTATAAACGTGTTAAAATGTTTTTCATCGAAAACGGCGAACTGCGAAATCCAGCCGCCCAGGTTGACACCCTTTTGAAAACCTTCAAAAATCCGCATAGTATTTTATCCCTCCCCGTGTTATTCCTGTGAAACCGTCTATAACGATATTATAAGGTGCGTGCCGTGCGGGAGCAATAGAAACAGTTTTGTAAAATCGCCTGCAATGCATGCTTTTTAAGCGTAAATATGTTATGTTAATAGAACACAATGCGGGGAGAAGGCTTTGCCAGCCTACTTTGGATTAGAAGTATCTGTAGAAGAGCTGCCTGAGAAGGTATCAAAGTTTTTTACGGATGAAGCAGCAGATTGTGGGCAGGTATATGCAGATAATACGGAGGAATTGAAAATGGGAAGGGAATCAGAGAAAGCATTAAAAGCCATGCATAAATTTCTGGAAGAAAAAGGTTCAGAAGATATGACCATGGATGACGTAAACGATCTTCTTCAAAAGTTCACAGAAGATTATAACCATAATCTTCCGGGGAAAATTACAGAAAAAACAGCAAAAACTGCGGATGATTATCTTGAATTGGCAGAAGAAGCCCGGACAAAGGCTAAGGCAGAGCAGTATATAAAGAAGGCTTTGGAACTGGAACCGGACAATTTGGATGCCATTAGTGCTTCACTTGACATGATAATGGATGATGATCCATGGGAATACTATCAGAAGCTCTCCGAGGCTGTAAAAAACGGTACGAAGCTGATGGAAAAGAAAGGCTTCATGGATGAGGAAAGTATCGGTAGATTCTGGGGTATTTTAGAGACAAGACCATACATGAGGCTTCTGAACAGATATGCTGAATTTTTGGCAGAAGCGGGAATGATGACTCCTGCCGCCAGAGTATATGAAGAAATGATCCGGCTGTCCGAAAATGATAATCTTGGTGTCCGTTACAGGTTGATGCATATCTATGCTTTACTGAATCAGGAAGAAAGCGCGTTGGAACTTCATAAAAAATATGATAGCTATGAGGAAACGCAGATGCTGCTTCCGCTATCTGTTTTATACTTCAAGAGAGGCGATTTTAACAAGGCGGAGGATTATCTGAAGCGTCTATGCGCGGCTAACAAGGATGCTAAGAAGTTTTTCAGAGCAATCAAGAGGAATAAGCTTGATCAATATGCGGATGAGATCAGCGACTACGGATATCAGCCGTTCACAATACAGGAACTGATCGTGGAGCTGATGGAGAACAGCTTTCTATTCAGTACGGTTCCGTTGTATATGGAGTGGGCATACGTGAAAAGCAGAAATATGTAAAAAATTCCTGAGGTGACCTTGCGCTTGAGAGGAAGTCTGGACTGCAAATGAAATACGAGATGGAACCGCGGAAAGGGTTTCAGATGATTTGTAAGTATATATTCGTCCAGTGAAAAAGGGCCGGGAGCAAATGCTCCTGGTCCCTTTTCAGTGCGCCCGGCGGGCGCACGTTTCTAACCGGTGAAAGTCCGGAATCCGTCCGGTAGTGGGAAGGATATAGCCGAAGGCAAATTTCCGGCTGTTAGTTCTCAATTTCCGCATCCCTGGACTCAATTGTAAGAATATGCGGTTATATCACTCTGAATCGGCTGTTTTAAGAAGCTTCAGAAGCTTTTTGTCAAAGGTTGCAATTTCCATATTTCTTTCCTTGTGGTATGCAAATAAAACGCAATCGACAAAGTCAAGATTCTCTATTCCGAATGTCTGTACAGCAAGTGATAAAACATTCATATCAGAGCAACCCACCAGTTTTAGAAATTCAGTGATTGTGCGCGAAATGTCTGTCCGTTCAAGAGAATAAACACCTTTCAGCACATAAATTACTTCAGCTATAACTTCAATAGATACAACAGCATTCCCATCCTCTATATATTCTGCCGCCTTTCCGGCCATCTCCTCATTATCGTCAAACAGATACCGGAGGATTATGTTCGCGTCAAGCATTGTCATATTTTGCCACCGCTGCACGTTCCCACGCGCCTTTCTCCTTTTTCTGCAGTTCCGGATCCGCGTATTTGGCAAGAGCACCACGCATTCCGCGTTTTTTCGATATCTGTTCTGGTTTTACAAAATCATTCAGGATAGTAATAATTACCTTCTGACCTTGCTTTATATCCATTTTTTCCAACGGTTTTATTTCTACGCCATCATAATATCCATTAACTGCTAACATTGTTCATCATCCTTTCTAAAAAAATATTTCAATCTCATCGTTCGTCAGTTTCCGGTTTCGCCTTGCAGCCTGGAATTCTCCCTGGAAAAACCATAAAGGTAACAATGAGCATACCAACCTTCCAAAAGAACGCTGTACTTCTGCAACAAGTGTACCACAAGCGACATCAGCAGCAAAACACAAAAAACACGATAACAATGGCACGGTGAAGATATTTTTGTAATCGGAGTTTTTCGTCTAATATGGCTTTGCAGATGTAAGCGACAAATAAGCGGCAGGCAGGAAATCTTTTTCAATCCGATAGACCTCCTTCCGGCAGACTCAGCAGCGGAAAGTGTTTCAGATGGTTTGTAAGTATATATTCGTCCGGCAGTGGGAAGGATATAGCCGAAGGCAAATTTCCGGCTGTTATTTTTCAATTTTCGCATCCCTGGATTCAATTGCAGGAATATGCGGTTATATCACTCTGAATCGGCTGTTTTAAGAAACTTCAGAAGCTTTTTGTCAAAGGCTGCAATTTTCATATTTCTTTCCTTGTGGTATGCAAATAAGACGCAATCGACAAGTTAAGATTCTCTATCCCGAATGTCTGTACATCAGGCAATTGTGATCACTCTACCCCGTCATCCGGAAGGGGTGAAACATCGATTCGATAGACCTTCCGGAAGAAGATCAGCGACAGGAAGAAGGAAGCGATTTCCGCGATGAAAAAGCACCACCAGACGTTGTTGACGTTTCCGGTCTTTGAAAGAAGCCAGGCGGACGGGATCAGGATGACAAGCTGTCTTCCAAGAGAGACAAAGAGTGAATAGATGCTCTTTGAGAAGGCCTGGAAGATGGAGCTCATGATGATGCCCATGGCTGCAATCGGGAAATGTATGGCAATGATCCGAAGCGCGATAACACCCATTTGTTTCATTTCCGCCGAGGCGTTGAACAGATCGAGAAGCCTGTCGGGGATCAGCTCGAAGGTTGCAGTTCCGCAGAGCATCACGCAGATGGCAAGCAGCATGGAAAACTTCAGGGCTTTATTGATTCTCCGTTTGTGTCCGGCACCGTAATTGAAAGCCAGGACCGGAATCAGCCCGTTGTTAAGACCGAATATCGGCATGAAGAAGAAGCTCTGGAGCTTGAAATATACGCCGAAGACAGCGGTTGCGGTCGTCGAGAAGGCAATCAGGATCAGATCCATCAGGTAGGTCATGACGGAGCCGATGCTCATCATCAGGATCGACGGTATGCCGACAAAGTAAATTCTGCTTATGATCTCTCTGTCCGGATGAAGAATGGCTCCGGCGCTGAGATGAATCTCGCGGTTTAATTTCAGGTTCATTAGAAAGCCAAGGACCGAAGCGATCGTTTGTCCGATGACCGTCGCATAGGCGGCGCCGGCAACTCCGAGTTTCGGGCAGCCCAGCAGGCCGAAGATCATAACCGGATCAAGAAAAATGTTGATGATGGCACCAGCCAGTTGCGAAATCATGCTCAGCATGGTTCTTCCGGTGGACTGTAGCAGCCGCTCAAAGGTGACCTGCATGAAAAGTCCGAAGGATAGGGTCATGACGATGCCGAGGTAGGTGTCGCCGTATTGAATAATATCCGCCGAGGATGTCTGGCTCCGGATAAAGGGCCCGGTGAGTGTCAGTCCGAGAATAGCAGAGATGACAAAGCTGAAGAAGGCCAGAATGATGCCGTTGTTCGCTGCCTTGTCCGACTTGTCAAATTCTCTGGCGCCGAGTGCCCGGGACAGCAGGGCGTTGATGCCGACGCCGGTACCGGCGCCTACCGAGATCATGAGATTCTGCATGGGAAAAGCCAGCGTAACGGCTGTCAGTGCATCTTCGCCGATTTGCGCGACAAAGACGGAATCCACAATGTTGTAAAGAGCCTGCACCAGCATGGAAATCATCATGGGGACGGACATGTTAATGATCAGCTTCCGGATAGGCATAATCCCCATCTTGTTGTCGGACACGGTGTTGTTCTCTGTTTTTTCCATATGAAAAGCACTCCTTTTTTCTTTCATTTCCTGCGCTGCGGATCATGTTTTTACGACCGGTGCTGTTTATTCTAACACAAAATAAAAGAACTTTCCTGATTTCCCGGATGCTTTTGTTGGAGTTTTTACTGATCATAAGCATCTGTGAACTGTTCAGATGCGACTTTTTCATAGGGTCAGCGGGAAGCAATTAATTGACAATACAGTTTTCAAACCGTATTATTTATCCTGTGAAACCGTTCGATGGTTTGCCGGTAATCGGATCCAGATGGAAGAAAAGAGCCGGGAGATAAAGGATATCCGGTCAGAAATCTACGAGATAAATGCTAATGCTGATCTGATGGAAGCTGCCTCTCGTTTCTATCTTTTTGATCTTTGCGATCAGTTTTTTGCCTGCATCCATCAGACGTGAGAAGATGATGTTATCTTTTTCAGGGATGTAGCCGAGCTTCTTCCCGGATTCCGTAACGATCAGAATCGCATGGTCATCGAACTTGTTTTCTTCCCGCAGGAGATTCAGGCGGTCATCCACCCTGATTTCATCAAGGACGGATTGATCGCCAAGATAGGTCGTTCCGGCTACATAGGAGTCGAAGAGGTGAATCTCCCGGATCAGCGGTTTCAGCATTTCGCCGACGCCATGCCTGTCTATTGCAGAAACAAGAGATCCTGTATCTGTCTTTATTATTTCGTCCGCCATTGCAGTGCAATTCCTCCGCTGGTGATTATCGTCTGGATGACATGATCGAGCTTTTGGTGATATTTCTGATAGGACATCAGATTCTCCTTAAGCTCGTCTTTCTTTTTTTTCACAGTTTCCGTGCTGTCCAAAAGCTCTTTATAGGTGTAGGGATTTGTGTGTATGATCTCATGGATTTCCGCCTTCAGTGCCTCTATCTTTTCAGCAATGTCCGGGATATCGACTTTGATATCGCCCTGATCAAGGTCGGCCATCGCTCTTCGCACGAGAACTTCCAGCTCGGACAGTCCCTTTACATCATTATGATGGTAAGCTGTAACAATGCGCTGCCAGAGATCTGTCAGTTTCTTCTGCCGGTCGGTTTCCGGGTTGATATCCGGGTGAATCAGTTTTGCAAGTCTGCGATACAGTGTCCTGGAGCGCTGAACTTCATAAGGCGTGGATTTGCCGGAGTTTTTGCAATCCTCGTTTTCCTTCCGAAGGCGTGCAAGTTCGGCGTTATAGCCGGCCATTTCCTGATCCAGATAGGCCTGCATGGCATCCTGGTCAATAAGCCCGCCATGATTGATGGCATTTTGATAGTAAGCGATTATTTTCTTGCATTTCACGCATTCCAGCTGCTCTTTATATACATCGGAGATTAGCTGTCCGAACTCAATCACATACGCGGTCCAGATCTGACCGGCTTCTTTTTGAACCTGATCGCGCTCAAGGAGCAGGTTTTCATATTCCTCATATTGCGTGTCGCCGCTCTTTATCAGTTCCATCCGATCACCTCGAAATCATAAAGCTCTTCATACAGTGTGGTGAGATGTTCTTCATCCAGTTCCGCTTTCCTGAAGAAGTCTTCGATCGTGCGGTACCAGTGATTGTCAAACCGGACGGATTGACCGCTGATCTCGTGGACGGCTTCCACTTCATGCGTCCCTTCTTCATATTTGAACCGGACTTTGTGAGGCTCCTTCAGAACATAATAGAGGTCATACAGATCCATTCTGTCCGGATCAAAATTTCGCAGCCTGTAAATGTCGGAAATCATCCATTTCATGATACTCAGATCACCGAAAAAATGGCTGTACTGAATGCGCTGCGAAAGGAAGTCTCTGGCTGTATCATAAAGCTGTAGTGCATCGTCCGTTTTGCCTTCGGCAGAGCGTATTCCCGCAAGGCGGGCAAAGACTTCCGGCAGGGGCTCAGAAAGGTTTTCGGCATTCTTAACCCTGGGATAAAGTCCCTCGATGATACTTTTGTATTTCTCATAATTCTTTTCGACATAGTAACCGTTCTTATACATGTCTGCAATCTTGTATTCGGAGATTAGATCGCCCATCTGGCGAGCCTTGTCGAAATAGTGGAATGCTTTCTCATAATCCTTCTGTCCGGTACGCCCATAGTACCATATGTAGCCGAGATTGGATATCGCATAAAGATTTCCGGCCTCTGCGGCCATGTCATAGTATTTCAGCGCAAGGTCAAAATTCCGGCAGGAATAGTACATGGCACCAAGGTCATTCATGTAATCAGGATTTTTTGTCTCCGAAATCAGGTAATTCAAAGCCTCCGTGTAAAGAAAACGGTCTTCCTCACCGGGGTTTGTAATCTCATAATAATGATCGCAGATTTTTTTCGCTTCAGGTATTGTCATGCGGATACTCCTCTCATTTCGATATAATCGAGGCAGGGATCGCCTGAAAAATTCCAGGACAAAATCTTTTGCCCGGCACATTCATCGCGAAGGAATCGGATACGTAATAGTCCTGAAACCATTATAACAACTTGTGACCGTATGTTGCGGACAATTTTATATCGATTCAGGATTTCTTTCTGAAAATCACTCGAATTGAAAATGCCGAATCACTCGAATTGAGCTATTCGTATGATTACAGTGTCAAAAGTCCGCCGCCACGCATGCTTGCATGCGAGTGGTGGCAGGACTTATTGACACGCCCTGCATGAGGCATGAAGTGGCGCGAAAGCGTCACGAGAATGCCGAATGTGGCAGCGTGGTGGGAGTTGCGGAGCAACGAAACCACGCGTAATCATAAATGAGTGGCAAAAGGTACTTTTGACACTCATATCTTTGTATGATTTAAATACGCTGGGCTTTCTGTTTGAAGCCTTGTGCGAACGGGACCTGAAAATTTATGCGTAAGCACAGCTGCTCTTTTCCTGATCATTCATGGGCTGAAACAAATCCCCCGCGCCTGTTCCATTTTCGACGAGGCTATTGTTACATTACAAAACGGATGATACACTCGTTTCATCAAATTTTTCAATGGAAAAGGATATTTCTTTGAAGGAGCACAATAGTGAATAAGGCTTTGAAGATGATATTCAGGGTTTTGGGATATTCTTGCGATTGCCGCCGTTATCGTCTACTTTGCGGTACTGCGTTATCCTAATTTGAAAAATTACCCGAAGATCGGGAAATGGTACCGGGTATCTGAGAAGATAATGAAAGATTCGGAAGGGAACAGCTATCATGCGCTTTTCAGAAAGGGCAGAGAGAATACTGTTGCTGAATGGCTGCTGGATGCAATCAATGGTGACTTGAAGGATTATGGGACAGATCTGATAAGGAAGAAATATTGAATCGATATGGCAGTGAGAACCCAGGCGCGAATGCTTGTGTATGCTAAAGAAGCAGACAGGAAAAGATAGACATTCTGACGTGCTATGGTGACGGAATCTGTGCTATACTGTCAGTTCAATCTGGTTG
>Ga0256404_1008635_pt1 | contig 15173 bp, 16 predicted proteins | sample RumenRJG_01DNA_FD_185990 | JGI IMG/M metagenome (GOLD analysis project Ga0256404, IMG submission 185990) | Bovine rumen microbial communities from Lethbridge, Alberta, Canada - RJG_01 | ecosystem: Host-associated > Mammals > Digestive system > Stomach > Rumen | place: Canada: Alberta | collected...
AACTCAGCAGTTTAAAATTGTTGTATTTAACAGAAAAAACAGCTTCTCATCGGGACAAATGACTACCTATAATGTTTATCAATTGAAGATTCATGAATTTCTCTCTATAAATGTCATTCTTCGGGAGGACTATCTTTGGCAAATTTCTCTTGCATTCCTCCTTATTCGTGACATTTGCCTTTAAAAGAAACAGTTTATCCAAAGGACAGTTTATAGTATCGGACTTGGCTATTCTTTCTTGACAAAGTGAATCCTTTGGAATAGAGCAACTATCTTTAGGCGTTTGTGCCTGCCCCGCCATTGCAGCGAGTGCGAACAGGATAGTGATGATGGTTCGCTTGTTCTTGCGTCCTTTCAGTAGCAAGCGATTTTTAATCGAGCGCATATTCATATTTGTTTTATTTCATTTCCAATGAAAGATCACGGGACTCTGATCTGCGTTGTTCACTGCGCAAAGATACAACATTTATAGGATAGAAACAAATGAAACGAGATTTTTATGCGAAAAATTTCGCAAGGAAACATTCAGACAGCCATCTCCCGTATCAAATGATGTCTGTGCTCGTCCCGAGACTACGATGACGGCGAGCAGGATGGTGATGATGGTTCTTGCCGTGCAAGCGACCATAGGTCGAGCGTGTTTGTTCATTGTTTTACTTCTCCTATTAATTTTGTTGTTGTTTTGATGATACATTTTCAAATTATTTACGTACCTTTGCTTCCGAAAACAATAAAACGTTATGGACTATGACATTCTTAAATCAGTTTCACAAGGAAGTGACGGAGCGCAAGATGCGGAAAATAGCCGAATCGCAGCAATCGCCGATGAACTCCGTCGACGCAGCAAACTATATGAAGCGAAACATGGAGATGGCCAGCCACATGTAAGCCCTTTCGAAATCGAACTGCGCATCACCGAATCGTTTGCCAAGGAGCACGGTCTGTGGATACCAATAGATGCCGTGTTCGATTTGGGAACACCGGGACCGAGCGGGAACGAGAATGACACATACGTTTCTAATGACATAATCTACAAGGTCAATAATCTTTTAAACAGCGGTAGTATCCTTCGGCTTTTAGATAAGGTTAGGATGCACAATGAGATATTCCCTGACACTTACTATCGACTCCATGCCTTTACGGGTTTCGATGGCCGGACCGTTATGCCTATTCTGAAGCAAGATCTCGTAAAGAATGCCGAACCTGCGCCACAGATATCCATCGACACGTATATGGCAGCCCTTGGCTTCAACCATGAGAATGCTGTTGGTCGCTATTCCAACGGTACCTTTATCGTCTGGGACTTGATTCCCCGTAATGTCCTTGTTGACCGCGATGGCGACATCTTTGTGGTCGATGCAGAAATCAAGCGCATTTGATGTACCTACCACTATAGCTAGAGCGAGCAGGATGGTGATTTGTTTTATTTCATTTCCAATTATTTATCCAACGCATCAAGTTTCTTCTTAAACTCCGCTAGGTTTTCATCGTCGAGCCAATTGAGGTGGTGCATACGTCCTTGCTTGTCGAAGAGGCGGTAGGTGGGGTAGCCGGTCAGTCCGACATACTGCTCAACGGCGTGCTGCTGGTCGGCGGGCAGGTTATAGTGAACGCAATTGGGCTCCGTGAGATTATACTCTGCGATGACGTTCTTCCACGACTTTTCAGGCGAACGGTTGGCCAGGTAGAGATACACGATGTCGTAGTCCCCAAGTTCGGCCTTGAGTTTGTGCGACTCACTCAGTTTGCGCTTGCATGGTGCACACCAAGTGCCACAGATGTCAAGATACACAATCTTGCCTCGATAAGGTTCGACAATCTTGTCGATGATAGTCTTGCCGTCGGTGAGTCCTTCCACATCGGATGACGGATGGAGGACCGAATTCACTGCCGCTTCCTTTTCCTTCATCAGTTGCTTGTAGTAGTCGTTCTTCTTGGTGATGACATTCCTGAAGAATGGCTCCTTGATGAGTGCGATATAAGGTTCCAGTTCCTCTGGTAGTGCACATCTCTCATGTTCAATATACTCGTTGAGTATCTGCGTGCGGTGCAGGCTGTTGACGAGCGGGTCGGTGACAAGCGAGTCGATGATGTCATTGGCAATACCCTGTTCACCGCCAACGCACAGCGTGTTCACTGCCTTCTGGTAGTCAGCACTCACTTGAATCTTGGTGACCACATTGACATACGCCGCATATTTTTCCTCAATGCCTTGAATGGAGTCATTGAGCGCACGGCGGTCTTTTATCCGAGTATAAAGAGTGAAGATCTCCCTGTTCATCTTCTCAACCTGACTGATGGCGACCTTGTCCTCATTGCTGAGATGGATCATACCTTTCGACTCAAGCCAAAGCAAGGCTGAGGCTCTTCTCCACAGTACATTTATCCGTGGGTCTGCCCATGTATAGCACTCACGTTTGTATCTCAGCATCGATGCCATTCCGCTAATGAGGTTGACGGGCAGTGAAGTATCGACAGCCGAGTGCTCTTCTACCCACTGCATGATGTTGGTTGGCAATAGGCGACTATAGGTTTCATAGTGCATCATCAATAGCTGGGAACAGACGTTTATGCGTTGGCTCTCACGAATATAGTAACGAAAGCGCTTGCTCATATTGGGGTGCTGAGCCAGGAAGTCCTTGCTCTGAGCCACGCACCGCTCATAGCTGTGTATCCACTTCTGTGCCATGACGCTTACGGAGTCATCGCTCACCGGGTTATCAATGAAACCTACATATCCCACGCTTGGACTCTCTGACTGCAACTCGTTCTGCAGTCGGGCATCATCTCCCATAAAGAGCGTCTTTGATGACTTGTAGTCTTTCAGCATGAAATACTTCTCGCCTGGCGTCAGTACAACGCTGACGCCGTCAATAGGCTTATTCTGACCATTTCGTATGAGCAGGGAGACTCCCTGTGTGCCAACGAGCGGAACATTCAACTCGAAGCGGCCCAAAGAGTCGGCCTGAGTGGAGTGATGAGTATAGTCATCGGTAGCGACGTTACCAAGCGAAGCCTCGACTGTCAGACTGCTCTGGAGCATCTCTTTTGGGTATCTCAGCCAACCGCTTACGACGGCATTACCCTCTTTTAATTCGGTATTAAAGGAAGTCTCGTCGGCTGTTGGATAGTCGGTAATGGTGCTGGCGGTAATAGCAGAGAGCGTCAGTTTCTTGCCGTCAAAAGCAAATACGCGCTTGCCTTCCTTCTCTTTGCCGATAGAGATGGCAATCTTGTCATTGCCAGAGGACAGCACAATCTTCTTGTCTGACTTCTTCTCGTACTGCCACACCTTATTATTATAAACAGCATAATCATTGAAGAGGCTGATAGCCCATTCGCCAGTTTCTACGTTGCGCCAACTGCTGTTGAAGAGCGATGCCTGCTGCTTGTAGGTGGGGTCTGTTATGTCCCAAATCTTAAAGAAGTTACGGGCATAGCCTTCGACAAGGTCAAACTGTCTGACGTCTTGAGGCAATGGCTGGAAATGGAGCGCCACGTCGGTCTTACCAGATTCGGGAATGGGGATATGCGTGTCAAGCGTAAGGTCAGTCTCTTCCTCACGTGTCTTCTTCGCACTGATGATAGGATATGACTTATCATCCTCGGTCTTTAGTACGGTGCCTTTCCCGAAGGAGAACTTGGCGTTAGGATGGTTCCTGACGGTGATGTGCAGCACAGTCTCGTCAGGCAGGAACTCCACCTCATTGACATCAAACTGGAACCCGTGCGGTTCGTTACGGTAGCCCGGATTGTTCCAGACCTTCTGCGCCCATCCGCTGACTGCGACGAGGGCGAGCAGGATAGAAAAGATGATATGCTTGTTCATTATTCTAATAGAATTTTATACCCAGTACATAGTAATGAGGGACATTTTTTAGAATATCTGACGAGAGGTCAGGTTTGATAAAATTTTCTCCGCAACAACGAGTCACTTTGTCTTCAGCATCATACCAAAATGAGCAATAACACACAAGAGGTATGAAAGTGTCCTTTTCCAAAGACATTGTTAGCTCAAAGGGTTTTGAAACATAGGAATAGACATATTTGTCTTCACTTTCCCAATAGATTTGTCTGAGCTTAAGACTTGAAGCTGAACGGAGTGTGTTCTCCCAATTGAAATAGCAGAGGGCAGTAGAATCGTTTTCAGAAGGAAGAAAGCCATAAACCAGTTTGTCGCCTTTGGCCTCAAAGATATAAGGGAACAAAAGTCGAGGGGATCCGTCAACTTCTTTACCCTTCACAAATTCCCGAACGTTGAATGTCACATTCCTGCCTTTTATCGCACTGACATCGAAACTGTATGCTTGATAGCCCATGGCATTAAGCATCGGAATATAGTCATTGAGTGATGGCTCGTTCATTTTAATCTCTTGCCCCTGCCCCGCCACTGTGACGAGAGCGAGCAGTATGATAATAATTGCTTTCTTGGTCATATTCATTGATTTTTATACGATTTTGCCAAAAGATCAGGGGGACTCTCTGAACAGCGTTGTTCACTGCGCAAAGATACAACATTTATAGGATAGAAACAAATGAAACGAGATTTATTTATAACCGTTCCATCCAATGTGACATGAAAACATCACTTATGCTATATACCGTACCATCAAGGGTGCTTTCGTCATTGATCAATCCCTTTTCGCATAAAGCATCTGCCAAACGACGAGAAACTGAGGGGGTGCCTATCTTGTGGCGTTTTAAAAATGCAGAAGCAGTAATTTGTTGTACACTTTGTTCTTTGGCGATAGCGATGAGATAGTCCCACTGTTTATCCGTTAGCATTTGTCGGTATTGCAGATATACAGCTTCGCTCTGCTTCATCAATTGATTGCAAGCAAGTTTGACCTCTTCTAAATCTATGGTTTGTTATTCAGTTGCAAATATACGAACTTATATTGATTACACAAAATGTGTAACACAAAATGTGTAATCGATTAAGAAAGTTTAAAGAAACAACTGGGACTGGCACCTGTTTTACTCACCTTTTCCGGCAGTTATCATCTTCCTGACGTTAGGAAAATGATCGGCAACTTCTAGTCCAACATCGTCGCACAGTGCCTGTCACCCAGTGATGTAAGCATTCAGCGATTCATTCTATTTTGAAATATTCAAGCAAATCCTTGTATTGGTCTTGGGCAGTAAGACAGGTATCGGTCAGATAACCGTTGATGTGTCCCCATTCTCTAAGGCCCCTATAATAGTACATTTTCAGTTCGTCAGTAATGATGAAAGGAACGATGTTGTTAGCCAGACATTCCTTGAACATCAGCAAACGACCAACTCTACCATTGCCATCCTGGAAAGGATGAATCTGTTCGAAACGGACGTGAAAATTCAAGATATTTTCAAACGTCTGCTGGCGATTGTGATAATAGTCAGTAAGTAGTGTTTTTAACTCCTTATGTACATCTTCAGGAGGACAGGTTTCCTGACCTCCTACTTCATTAGGGAGTCGTTTGTAGTCTCCTACTGCAAACCAGTCTTTTCTGCTGTGTGATGTTCCAGACTTCAATAGCAGATGGAGATGCTTGATAAATTTTTCCGTAAGCCGTTCTTCTGCATGGTCAATGATAAAATCGATACAACGGAAGTGGTTGACCGTCTCAAGAATATCATCCACATTCACTGTTTGGTCAGTGATACCGATGGTGTTTGTCTCAAAGATATAACGCGTCTGATCATGAGTCAGCTTACTACCTTCAATATGATTGGAATTGTAGGTCAAGTCAATTTGAGTACGATGATAGATGCTGCCTTTTAATCGTGATACTTTTTGCTCTCTTAGTGTTATTAATAGTGGAGATAGCTTTTTCTTTGCTGCTTTTCGTTTAGGCAGTACAGCATCAGCTGGAATATTCCATGTTTTTCCTATCAGGAATGCTCCCTCTATCTTTCCTTGCGCACAATAGTTTCTTGCTGTACGCTCAGAGATGCCATATTTCTCTGCAAACTGAATGACTGAAATATATTCCATAAATTCTATCGGCAAGTTTTTATTCCGTTTCCTGCTGCAAATATACTAAAAATTGCCGATACCGGCAAGAAATAGCCTTAAAACTTCCAATATACTTTCTGTATACGCATAATATCCTGTATATTACTGGCAATACTCATCATGCCGAGGCTTATCATCAGGGCGAGGATGGTGGCAGAGATTGAACGGGAATTGTCAACGAGCCACAGGAGAATGCCCGATTGCACATGAATGGTAAACAAGGGAATGTCTGCAGGCATGGAGAGTATAAAGGCTAATGTGACGGTTCCGCTGATGATGCCAATGACGAAAGCGGCAACCATAGCCATCTTATAGCGACGGATGGTGGCTTCCTGATGCTGACGGACATACTCCACAGCATCGAGTCGTCGGGTGAGTGAGGCCATGAAGTCGGCTTTGTCGTCAAAATGTGGTTTCTGTGCGAGGAACAGTTCCTCAAGTGCTTTGTCTTTCATAACTTCAGTCTTGCTTTAAGTTTGTCGCGTCCTCGTGAGAGTTGTTTCTTCACGGCGTCCTCCGAGGTGTCGGTAATAGCGGCAATTTCCTTGATGTCGTAGCCGTTCAGATAATAGAGGGTGATAGCCGAGCGCTCTTTGGGTGGCAAAGTGCGTAAGGCGAGGTAGAGACTCTGGTGCTCAAAGCTGTCATCGGCAGCGTTGGGACTGATGAGTATGCGGGCCTCGTCGAGCGTTTCAGTGGTACGAATACTTGCCCTATGGTTGAGGAATGTGTTATGGGCAATCTTGAAGAGCCACGAGCGGAAGCGCCCTCGGTCCTGATAGCCTGCCGACGAGAGATAGGCCTTCACCAGCGAGTCCTGCGCCAAGTCGTCTGCGTCGCCCTTGTTGCCGCAACAGAGGGCGAGCAGAAAGCCGCGAAGTGCCTCCTGCTCACGCTCTACCAAGGTGATGAACTGCTCGCGTGTCACTTGTTCTCGGCTTGCATTACCAATAACTGCTCCTCTGCCTCCATCTCCTTGGCGAGCATCCGCTTGCCTACATAATAGCTGATGAGGAACGCTATGCCAATAGCCGAAAGGATGCCGCCTACTAAGTAGCACATTTCGAGATCTTCGGGTACCATCCCACCCCTGTAGTCAAGACATAATCCAACAATGATAAATCCGAGACCAAGTAGCGTCGTGAAGCATCCCCACTGTAGCTTCGTCAGCAATTTCTCCTTCAGCAGTTTCTTCTTGGGCGAAATCTTCTTTATCAGTTCCTCGATGTCCATGTCGGGGTTCTTCTCGATGGCGGCCAGCACAATCTGCGTGCGCTGGTTGGTCTCGTTCATCTTTTTGCGGATAGCAAGCCATACGACCATGATGGGCAGCACGCATCCGCAGGCAATAGGTACTAAGATGGCAACTAAATTTTCCATAATTCTTTCTTCTTTTTATTGTTAAACTTCTGTTTTCTTGAACCGATTCATATAAATAACCGTTCAGAATAACAAAAGGTGACATCGGACAACAAAATTCTTATCGTATTAAGGAAATACGATAGGTAGGACAGCTATTATTCTGTTTACTGGACTAATGGGCCTCAAGCCAGTTCTCACCGAAGCCGGAGTCGGCGACGAGGGGAACAGCCATATGGAAGGCGTTCTGCATCTCTTCCAGGACAATGCGCTCCACCTTTTCCTTCTCTTCTGGATAGACGCTGAAGTTGAGTTCGTCGTGTACCTGGAGAATCATCTTGGAACGGATATTTTCGGCCTTGAAACGATTGAAGATATGGATCATAGCCACCTTAATAATATCGGCTGCTGTTCCTTGAATCGGGGCGTTGATGGCATTGCGCTCTGCAAAGCCACGAACGGTAGCATTGGCACTATTGATATCTGGCAAGTAGCGACGACGTCCGAATAGGGTAGTAACATAGCCTTGTTGACGGGCTACCTCCTTAGATTTCTCCATGTAGTCATGAACCTCTGGGAAGGTTTGGAAGTATCCGTCAATCAGCATCTTAGCCTCGTCGCGAGGGATGTCCAGGCGCTCTGCCAATCCAAAGACAGTGATGCCGTAGATGATGCCGAAATTGGCACGTTTTGACTTGGTGCGCTCATCGCGTGTAACCTCATCAATAGGCTTCTTATAGATGTTGGCAGCTGTTGCCGCATGGAGGTCCTTACCCTCGCGGAACACCTCAATCATCTGTGGGTCTTGCGAGAGGTGAGCCATCACGCGAAGTTCTATCTGGCTATAGTCTGCAGAGAAGAACAGACAACCTGGTTCAGGAATAAACGCCTTACGAATCTCTTTGCCGTCCTCGCCACGAATAGGAATGTTCTGCAGGTTAGGATCAGAAGACGAGAGACGTCCTGTGGCAGTAATCGTTTGATTGAAAGAAGTATGGATATGTCCTGTACGCGGATTAATCAACTTTGGAAGCGCATCGATATAGGTGCCAATGAGCTTTTTCAGTCCTCGATGTTCCAGGATATCAGCCACGATTTCGTGCTTGTTCTTGAGCTGTTGCAACACTTCCTCGGAAGTGACATACTGACCTGTCTTGGTCTTCTTGGCCTTCTCGACAATCTTCAGTTTGTCAAACAGAATCTCACCTACCTGTTTGGGTGATGCGATATTGAATTGCTCGCCTGCCAGTTCGTAGATACGTTGCTCGATTTCATTCATGCGAGCCGTAAACTGCTTGCTGGTTTCTGCCAACGACTCCGTGTCCAGGCAAACCCCATTCATCTCCATTTCTGCCAAGACAGGCATCAGAGGCATCTCAATGTTATAAAAGAGGTCTTCACACTCCAGACGCTTCAACTCTGGTTCCAACTTGTTCTTCAGCTGAAGTGTGATGTCGGCATCCTCGCAAGCATATTCATAGACTTCAGTAGGAGAGAGGTCGCGCATGGAACGTTGACTCTTTCCCTTGGGTCCAATGAGCTCATCAATGTGAATGGTCTGATAGTGAAGGTATACCTCAGCCATATAGTCCATGTTGTGGTGAAGTTCTGGTTGGATGAGGTAGTGGGCAATCATGGTGTCCCACATCTTGCCTCGCAACTCGACTCCATAGTTTCGCAACACCTCGAGATCGTATTTCAGGTTTTGTCCTATCTTGAGAATGTGCTCATCTTCATACAGCGGTTTGAAGATATCGACAATTTTCTGGGCCTCGACCTTGTCGGATGGGATGGGGACATAAAATGCCTCATGTTCCTTCACCGAGAAGCTCAAACCCACCAATTCTGCATCAATAGCAGTGGTCGAAGTGGTTTCCGTATCTAGAACAAGAAAATTATTTGTCCTAAAAAAGTCATATAATTTTCTTAAATCTGCCTCATTATCAACGAGTTTGTAATTATGAGGCACTGTTTTTAACGTCTCAAAACTCGAAAATTCGGTTTCACTCGGCCCCTCACTCGTAAAATCTGCAAAGAGATCGAGTTGACCGTTAGCAGGTTTTTGAATTGTTTTAGTTTTTTTAAGAATCTTCTGCGTGAAGCTCTTAAACTCCAATTCCTCCAAAAGTTTTCTCAATTGGTCGTCGTTGGGGTCAGTGAGTTTCAATTCGTCCATGTTGAGTTCGATGGGAACATCTGTTCGGATGGTGGCCAGGTATTTCGACATCTTGATATCTTCGACGTGGGTTTCCACTTTTGTTTTCAGTGCACCCTTCAACTCGGAGGTACGACTGAGCAGTTGTTCCACGCTTCCGAATTCATTAATCAGTTTTACCGCAGTCTTCTCACCCACACCCGGACACCCAGGGAAGTTGTCGCTGGAATCACCCATTAGTGCCAAGAGGTCAATGACGTATTGTGTCGATGGAATGCCATATTTCTGCATCACCTCAGCAGGACCCATCGTCTCGTAACCACCTCCGTGACGAGGACGGAAGATGAACACGTTGTCTGTTACCAGTTGTCCATAATCCTTGTCAGGCGTCAGCATATAGGTGGTGATGCCTTGTAAGCCCGCCTTCGTTGCCAATGTACCGATCACATCGTCAGCCTCGAATCCATCGACTTGCAGGATAGGTATGTTATAAGCTCTTAGCAAGTCTTTGATGATGGGTACGGCCTGTTTGATATCCTCGGGCGTAGCTTCACGTTGCGCCTTGTAAGCTGGGAAAGCTTCACTACGGAAGGTTGGTCCGTGAGGGTCGAAAGCCACACCGATATGTGTGGGTTGCTCTTTGGTGAGCACTTCCTCTAACGTATTTAGAAAGCCAACAATGGCTGATGTGTTGAGTCCCTTCGAGTTGATACGAGGGTTTTTGATGAAGGCATAATATGACCGATAAATCAGTGCGTATGCATCTAAAAGAAATAGTTTCTCCATATGATATTGTTAATTTTCTGCGTAAAATTACAAAAAAATATGGTAATCTGCGTTATTTTCACTAATTTTGTCACAAAATTACGAAATAATGGATTATTTATCACTGATTCGGAAACCTATTGAGGGTGATTTAAACCGCTTTATTGAGTTGTTTAATCAGAACTTAGTCCACGACTATGGACTGCTGTCGGACGTGTTGGCACACATTCGTCAGCAAGCCGGAAAGCGTCTGCGCCCTATCCTGATGTTGCTGATGGCTAAGAACTATGGTGAGATCAGTGATGCTACCCAGTATTCTGCCGTCGGTCTAGAACTGATACATACTGCTTCGCTGATTCACGATGATGTGGTAGATGAGAGTAACGAGCGACGTGGACAAGCCTCGGTGAATTCGATATTTAATAATAAGGTGGCAGTACTGGTAGGCGACTATATCGTATCTACAGGCCTGCTGAATGTCTCTTTTACGAATAATCAGCGCATCATTAAATATATTGCTGAACTAGGGCGTACATTGGCTGCTGGTGAGATACTGCAACTTTCGAATATTAATAATCAGGAAATCCGTGAAGATGTCTATTTCGATGTTATCAAGCAGAAGACAGCCGCTTTGTTCGAGGCTTGTGTAGCCATCGGTGCCGCTTCTGCCAATGCTTCCAATGAAGAAATCGAAGAGGCCAAGAAGTTTGGTCAGAACCTGGGTATTATGTTCCAGATTCGCGATGATATCTTTGATTATTTCACTTCAAAGGAAATCGGAAAGCCCACGGGAAATGATATGGCAGAAGGTAAACTCACACTTCCCGTGATCTATGCTTTGAACAATACCGATTTTGATTCTATGAATACTTTGGCGAAGAAAGTGAAGGCAGGCACCATCAATCAGGATGAAATAGCTGTTTTAGTCGAGTTTACCAAGCAAAGCGGAGGTATTGAATATGCTGAGAAGAAAATGGCTGAATACCATCAGCTTTGTCTTGATTTCATAGAAGAGAAAGTAAAAGATAAGGCTGTCAAGGAAGCCCTGACAGCCTATGTAGACTACGTTATCCAGCGTAATTATTAAAACCTTTCTTTACGCTTTAAAAGAACTTAGTATCTACACCAGTTACCTCGCTCAGTAACAGGTTAGCTAATCGTGACGTACCCATACGGAACCATTGGTTTGTGAGCCATTGCTCGCCAAGAACCTCCTTGACGATGGTGTACATTGTGACGGCATCCATCACGGTGTTCAGTCCTCCAGCAGGCTTGAAACCAATCTGTATGCCTGTCTTTTCGTAGTATTCCTTGATGGCCTGACACATCACATAGGCAGCTTCAGGGGTTGCAGCGGGTTCCAGTTTACCTGTTGAGGTCTTGATATAGTCAGCACCGGCATACATTGACAAGATAGATGCTTTCTTGATGTTGGAAGCTGTTTTCAGACAACCTGTTTCTAGAATAACTTTCATCTTCTTTTCACCACAGACACTCTTCAGTTCAGCGATTTCATCAGCAACCTCTTCGTAGTTACCGCTGAGGAACTTACCGACGGACATTACAATGTCAATCTCTGTAGCACCATCCTTGACAGCTAATGCTGTTTCTGCCACCTTCACCTCTATAAGTGCCTGAGAAGAGGGGAAAGAACCGCTTACGCAGGCAATCTCTACGCCATCAACTTCCAAAGTCTCAGCAACTGTCTTGGCGAAGCAGGGATAGACGCAAATAGTGGCTACGTGGGGTAGGTCAGGATATTGCTCGTCAAACTGGTTGACGCGCTCTGTAAATGCCATCACACTCTCCTCTGAATCGGTCGTTTTCAGGGTAGTCAGTTCGACACTTCCCATCAAGAATTTCTTCACTTCCAGTGTGTCGTTCTGAGGCACTTTTTCGGCGATGATCTTACGTACGGCTTCGCGTACTTCCTCATCGGATAGCTCGCAGTTGTAAAGGCTCAGTGCCTTCTCATACTTGTTTTCTTCCATAGCTTATTAGTTTTATTTGAGTTTAACATTGTTGATATGTCTTTCTTTGTCGCGCTGTGTCTTTTTCTCAATGCTTTTTTGCAATTCTGCTGTTAAATCGACACCCGTCTGATTAGCCAGACAGAGCAGTACCCACAACACGTCTGCCATCTCTTCACCCATATTGTCTTTCTCGCCGGGCTTGAAGCTCTGATCACCGTATTTACGGGCTATTACACGAGCCAGTTCACCCACTTCCTCCGTTAGTACTGCCATATTGGTCAGTTCCGAGAAATAACGCACACCATATGCCTTAATCCACTGGTCTACAGCTTGTTGCGCTTCTTTTATGGTCATAGTCTCATGAGCATTTGTAGGATAAGAATGATGATCGCTATCAGTAGTATCATGATGTTCTGCTTGTTCTCCCGTGCATATTCGCTCCAATGGAAGGCTTTATAGAGGAAAGTTATTAGCCACAGGAACAGTCCGGTCAGGCATGGCCACATACCATAGTTTGCATTGACTATCCATGAAAGAACGATACCAATGATGACTAATATCAGTCCGGAGACTTCGATTTCACGTAAGTATTTCTTCATTTTTTTATTCTTTGTTTTTAGTGTCCATACAAATGGTAACTGGTCCGTCGTTGAGTAGTTCTACCTTCATGTCAGCTCCGAATTCACCGGTGCCAACAGGTTTGCCCAAAGCAGTTGAAAGCCCGTTGCAGAAGGCTTCGTAGAGTGGGATAGAGTGCTCGTGTGAGCCAGCCCTAAACCATGATGGGCGGTTGCCTTTTTTATAGCTTGCATATAGGGTGAACTGGCTTACCACCAATGCCTCTCCTTGTACATCCAGTATGGAACGATTCATCACATCGTTCTCATCGCCAAAGACACGCAGGTTCGCTATCTTTTTCACCAGCCATTCTACATCCTCCATCGAGTCTTCCTCACAGATACCCAGCAGGATTAGGAAACCCTGCCCAATCTGGCTTTTAATTTTCCCTTCGATGGTGACACTGGCGTGACTGACACGTTGGATGACTGTTCTCATTCTTCTGATTTTTTGCAAAGATACGATATTTCGGTGATATTCCCAAATTTTCCATGCTATAAAAAATTTATTCCCATACTTGGGAAAATTTGCTAGGATTAATAGTAACAATTGCTAGGATTAATAGTAACAATTGCTAGGATTAATAGTAATAATTGCTAGCATTAATAGTAGCTATTTTTATTTTTCTGGATGGAAGTGCGTGAATACGATTTTCGCTTTTGCAGAACCAATGATTTCAGCAAGGACAGAGAGGTCAGCCTCACGTATCTTCTTAACCGATTTAAGGCTATTTAGAAGCTCGTCACGTGTTTTAGATCCAACACCTTTGATATCATCCAGCTCGGAGTGCAAAGCGCGCTTAGAACGCTTGTCTCGATGGAATGTGATGGCAAAGCGGTGTACTTCATCCTGTAATTGCGTGAGAACCCTGAACAGTTCGGAGGTGTCTTTGATGCCTATCACTCTGGGTGGAAATCCGTATAGTAGTTCGTTGGTTCTGTGTTTGTCATTCTTAGCCAGTCCTGCTATGGGAATATCGATGCCTAACTCATCCTGAACAGCCTGTCTGATGACTTCCATCTGCCCTTTTCCACCGTCTGCAACGATGAGGTCGGGTAGGGGCTGTTGTTCTTCTAACAGACGTTTATATCTGCGAAAGACCACTTCTTTCATGGATGCATAATCGTCAGGTCCGATGACGGTTTTGATGTTGTATTTTCGGTACTCGCTCTTGGCTGGCTTCATTTTCTTGAAGACCACGCAGGCTGCTACGGCATCGGTACCGCTGATGTTAGAGTTGTCGAAACACTCTATTTGATAAGGCATCTTGGGCAGGTGTAACAAGTCTTGCAGTTCCTTCATCAAACGCACCTGTTTCTGTTCTGGATTTAGCTTTTCTGCCTGTTTTAAACGGTCAAACTTATACTGTTTTCCATTCATGAGCGACAGTTCCAGGAGCTTCTTCTTATCACCCCGTAGTGGTACGGTAATAGTCACCCCTTCTATGTCCAAATCAATCTCCTGTGGCAGTATGATTTCTTTCGCCTGACTATGAAATCTTTCCCTCATCTCGACAATGGCTAATTGCAGCAGTTCTTCTTCTGTTTCATCGAGCTTTTTCTTATATTCAAACGTAAAGCTTTGATTTATTTGGCCGTTTGAAACGTGGATATAGTTGACAAAAGCAATCTTCTCGTCGTTGGTGATTGACAGCACATCGACGTTGTTGATGGTGTGTGAAACCACCTCGCTGGTTGCCACAAATTTCTCTATCAAGAGGTATTTGCGCTTGATTTCCTCGGCTTCTTCAAAACGTAAGTCATTTGCTAATCGCATCATCTCATCCTTCATATCGGTGAGTACCTGACGCGTATTGCCTTTCAGTATTTCCCGTGCTTGTGCGATACTCTTTTGGTAGTCTTGTAATGACTGTTTTCCTACACACGGACCACCACAGTTTTTGAGGTGATATTCCAAGCAGATCTGGTATTTTTTCTGTCCTATTCCCTCTTTTGTGATGGGTAGTCTACAGGTTCTTGGATGATAGAGTTTCTTGATGAGTTCCAGTACCGCCTGCATGGAAGAAATGTGTGAATAAGGTCCAAAGTAAGTGCCCCCTTTTTTATTGATGGTACGTGTCGGGAAGATACGGGGTAAATACTCTTTGGTAATACATATACTGGGATAGGTTTTTCCGTCTTTCAGCAGTACATTATAACGAGGGCTATACTTTTTAATAAGTGCATTTTCCAGTAATAAGGCGTCCTCTTCGCTATTGACCACGGTATAGCTGATATCCCATATCTTTGATACCAGCACTTTGGTTTTGAATCGGTCAACTTCTGTGTGGAAGTAGGATGAAACA
>Ga0256404_1008638_pt1 | contig 15169 bp, 17 predicted proteins | sample RumenRJG_01DNA_FD_185990 | JGI IMG/M metagenome (GOLD analysis project Ga0256404, IMG submission 185990) | Bovine rumen microbial communities from Lethbridge, Alberta, Canada - RJG_01 | ecosystem: Host-associated > Mammals > Digestive system > Stomach > Rumen | place: Canada: Alberta | collected...
ATCAGCTGAATTGGCAGCTCAGTTTATTGAAAAAGCCTTTAATAAAGCAGGCTTTAAAAAGCCATCATGCAAAGCTGTAGAGCTCAATGGAACTAATCGAGACATATTTGGTAACGTTCTAGTTCTGCACAGTGATAATGGAGCTAGATGACTTAATTTTAGGTGGTCACATTGGCTATAGCACCTTTGGTGAGTATAAAGAAATGAGCGAAATGCTTTATATCAAGAGCGTACTAGGACAATAAACATGGAAAAATATTTCTCTGAGCAAAAACAAGCTAAAGGCTACGTAAATATGGTTCAAGAAATCCTCAAAATGATGATGGAAAATGCTTCAATTGAGGAGGTAAATGACTTTTTATATGAATTAGGGCAGCGTCTTGCTAAGCATAATCCTATCAATGCAAATGATAGCCTTAGTGACTTTCATATCCAAATCAATGAGAAACTTAACTTATTAGGTTTTGGTGTTGCTCAAATTGAAGATCTTAATACCGCCCTACAAATTACTCATCGCCAAATTGAAGAATGCACAGATCAAAGCTTTGCTGATAGTTGGCAAAGAGCTTTTGCAGTAGTGCTTTGTGGTCTTTACCAAGGCTATTTTGCCCAAGCAGGAGCACCTAGTGCCCTAGTTTGTAAAGTAGTATCTATAGTCGCTCCTAATGAAGTAGTTTTACAATTAAAAAAACGCGGTTAATATGATGTTAAAAAAATTTATTAAAAGCTTAAGTGTAGGAACTTTAGTTGCACTTAGTATATCCTCCCAAAGTTTTGCAAGTGCTTGGGATGATTACAAAGCTAAATATCTACAGCAAGATGGCGCTATTGTTGATACTGGTAATAACAATATGTCCCACTCTGAAGGTCAAGGCTATGGCTTGATGTTTGCTTTAGCTTATGACGATAAAGAAAGCTTTGAGAAAATTTTAAATTGGACCAATCAGAACTTAAAAGATCCTAAATCAGGGCTTTTCTATTGGTCATACAGACGTGATGGCTCTGATCCTATCCCTGATAAAAACAATGCTACAGATGGTGACTTATTTATTGCTTGGACTTTAATTAAGGCTGGTAAAAAGTGGCAAAACAAAGCTTATTTAAAACAAGGTGAGACTTTAGCAAATCTTGTGACTACACTTACAGCAACTAAAGTTGGTGGTTACAATGTAGTTCTACCTGGTGTTTCAGGCTTTTTTTATGACAATTATGTAGTGGTAAACCCATCCTACTTTATTTATCCAGCCTTTAAAGATCTTGCAAACTACACTTACATCAAGCTTTGGAAAGAATTAAGTAGTGATGGTAAAAAGCTACTTAATAATTTATCAGGACAAAAGATAAAACTTGCCCCTGACTGGCTAGAATTACACGCTGATTCTACTAATCTTCCAGCGCCTCAATGGCCTTCTCGCTCAAGCTATGATGCGATAAGAGTACCGCTATATTTATATTGGGCAGATCCTAATTGTACTGAGCTTCAAGTTTATAAAACTTACTATGCAAGCTTTGATGCAAACAATACCCCTGCTTGGGTTGATGTAGTAACAGAAGAAAAAGCTAATTACTTTATGTCCTCAGGACTTAAAGCTGTAAGAGATTTGGTAATGGGAAAGGTGATTTTAGAGCCTGAGATTGCAAAATCTGAGGATTACTATAACGCAAGTTTATCAATGTTAGCCTATCTAGCCTACCTTGATAATCACTAACATCTAGCTAGAGTACACTGTACTCTAGCCTATGGTTTAAACGTTAGCATTTTGACCTAATTGCAAGGTAGCTGCCATCATTTTCTTAGCACTGTCAGCTACTTGTACTGCAGTTTGATATGAGCGGTTTGCACTTATCATATCTGCCATTTCTTCAACTGGATTTACATTAGGTCTGTAAATGTAACCATTCTCATCTGCTAAAGGATGTTGTGGGCTATATTCTTTAATTGTAGGTGCATCTGATTCAATTACACCTTTTAGGCATACACCTACACCGTAAGGCTCACCAGTTACAGGATCAACTACACCACCTTGGTTTTGCTCTGCAAGCATAGCCTCATCTAAAGCAGCACTAAATAAAGGACGACGAGCTTTATAGGTAGTCTCCACAGAGGAACTTACAGATTCTGCGTTTGCTAAGTTTGAAGCGGTAGCATTTAAACGTACAGATTGTGCATTCATTGCAGTACCTGCAATATCTAATACTCTAAATAATCCCATTTTTAACTCCTACTTAAGCATTAGTACGTAATGCACTCTTTAATTTTGCAATACGACCATTTAAAAAGTTTAAAGTTGCTTGATATTCAAGGTTGTTGTTCATGTACTTCATTCTCTCTGAGGATACTTCCACAGTATTACCGTTACCAGTATCAGCCTGATATGGTAAACGATACTTTAAAGTAAGCTCAGGATCATCAGCTATAGCACTCATATCCATATGTTTTTCATTGGTTTTAATCATAGTGCCAATAGGTGTTTCTTTTACATTTGCAGCCTGTTTAAAAGCAATATTGAAATCTAAATCACGAGCTTTAAAACCTGGAGTATCAGCATTAGCTAAGTTACCAGCTAATACTTCAGCTCTCTGGTTTCTAATGCCCATGGTGTACTGATGAACACCAAATGCTTTATCAAAACCTATAGCCATAATTAAATCTCCAAGTGTCAAATTCGTAAAATTGTCTATATACTTTACTTAAAGCAACATCTGTGCCAAGTAGATAAAAGATAGTTAACACTTTGAAATTTAAGATAAATTTAAGCCAAAAAAAATTAAAATGAGGAGTTATTTTTTTGACAATTAAGATCAGCTAAAAGCTGATCTTAATTTTTTAGAAAGCGTACTTCTGTGGTTTTAAGCGATAGATAATGCCAGGATTACAACGCATCATCTCATACTTATCAGCAACGCCAATTAGAGTTTCTGTAGAGCCTAAGATTAAGTATCCACCAGGATTTAGACACATGGTAAGTTTCTTTAAGATCTCAGCTTTTACTTCATTAGAGAAGTAGATTAAAACATTTCTGCAGAAAATTACATCAAATCTACCCATCAATGCATAGGAGCCTAGTAAATTCATAGGTCTAAACTCAACCATGGATTTTACACGATGCTCTACCTGCATAATGTTAGGATTGTGATGTGTTGGTTTGAAGAACTTGCTCATACGCTCAGCAGATAAACCACGAGACATCGCATGAGCATCATATTGACCACGACGACATACTGATAACATCTCAGGTGATAAATCAGTACCGATAATTTGAGTTTGTTTAGGATCAACATGTAACATCTTACCTAAAGACTCTTGAATTACCATGGCAATAGAATATGGCTCCTGTCCTGAAGAGCAAGCTGCTGACCAAATTCTGACAGGATATTTAGCTTTCTTTGCAAGCTCTGGCAGAATAATATTCTCTAAAGCTAAATATGGATAAGTATCTCTAAACCATAAAGTCTCATTAGTAGTCATGGCATCAACCACAGCTTCTTGATACTTATTGTTAGGAACTTCTTCCATAGCTTTGTTAATTAGATCATCAATAGTTAGTAATTTAAATTTAGTCAAAAGACTAGATAATCTTGAGTTAACTAAGTATTGCTTACCTACACCTAAAACGATACCGCATTTTTCTTCAATGAAAGCAGCAAAACGACGATATTGCACATCGGTTACTTCCTGATTTGGATTTAAAGCGCCATTGATTGCAGGATCAGTTGAGGCAGTTTTATTGACATTAGACAATACGCTCTTTGCTTCTGCTAATTTTTTAGCGATATCGTCATTTGAAACTGCTGTTTTAGCAGTAAAGCTACTTGAAAAACTTGAAGGTGCAGTAGTAGTTTGCGCACGATTAGTATTTAAAGTGCTTGTAAAAGTACTTGCAGGTCTTGTAGCTGTATTTAAAGTACTAGTAGCTGTAGTTCCTACACTGCTTACGGTTCTATTTGCAAAGGAAGACAAACCACTTGCACTAGTAGTAGAACTTTGAGGGGTTCTTGTTGCAAAACTTGAGGTAGCTGCAGTAGTTGCAGTGCTAGTACCTAAAGTTGAAGATCTTGCTTGAGTTGTTGAACTTAATGGACGATTAAAAGTCGAGGTTTGACCTGCACTTGTAGCTTGAGTGCTAGTTGATGAAAATAAACTGCCAGCTCCAGCTGTAGTACTTGCAGTTTTATTAGCACCAAATTTTGCAAAAGCGCTATTGTCTGTAGTCGATGTCGCTGTTCTATTTATGTTTGTCTGTGGTGTAGAACTTAAAGGATTTCTAAAAGAACTAGTACCTAAAGATGATTTTGTTGTCTCTTTATTCAAAGTACTACTCTTACTTTGAAAAAGCTTATCGTCATCCTTTTTAGAATTAAAAAATGCCATAACCACAATGCCTTAAAGCAAATTATTATTTTCATATTTTAGGTGGTTTGTGTGGCAAACCACCATATGCTTATTATAGTAAGTTTTAATTATTAGTTTTTAGTTTCTTTACCAAAAATTAAATCAGAGCCACTATGGCCAGCATTAGTTAGAATAATGCCCTTCTTAACAGCTTTAGCAAGCTCTAAAGAGTTGAACTTAGGAATAAAGTCGTTAGCACCAGCTTTACTTACCATGCCTAAGTTGAAGACACCTGATAAGGAGGTATGTAAGATGATATACAAAGATTTTAAAGCTGGATCTTGTCTAATCTTTGCACACAAGGTGTAACCATCCATCTCTGGCATTTCCACATCAGAAATTACCACAGCATATTGCTGACAAATAGGTCCCTTCTTTGCAGCTTCAACTAATAAGTCATAAGCTTCACGACCATCATTTGCCTTTACTACCTCAAGATTAAACTTCTCCATAGCATGGCAAACTTGGTTTAAAGCTACCTTAGAGTCATCTGCAATTAAAACTTTTGGCTTATGCTCTTTGATGATCTTAGTAAACTCATCGTCATAAACTTCTTCAAGATCTTGCTCTTCAAGCTTAGATGGAGAGATTTCCTCTAGAATTTTTTCCACATCAAGGATCTCAACTAACTCACCGTCAAACTCAGTTACTGCGGTCATGTAGTTGCTATCGCCAGCACCCTTTGGTGGTGGCATGATCTTATCCCAGTTCATATTCAAAATTCTTTCTACGCTAGAAACTAAGAAAGCTTGAGTAGAACGGTTGTACTCGGCGATGATAATAAAGCTCTTATCAATATTCTTGCTAGGTCTACCACCGATGGCATAACCTAAGTCAATTACAGAAATAGTTTGACCACGAATGTGAGCTACACCAATTACAAACTTCTGTAGTTTTGGCATTACAGTCAAATGAGGGCAAGGTAAAATCTCTCTTACCTTGAAAACGTTAATACCGTAACACTGACGTAAACCTGATAGCTTAAAGAGTAACAACTCCATTCTGTTTTGACCGACAACTTCGGTTAACTCATTGACAGAATCCATTACACCAATCATTTTGTTCACCACGCTCAAGTTTGATAATACTTTTATGTTATGTAAACACTTGTATAGATACTATTAGCATAATAAGGCTTTATAAAAAAAACTAAACAAAATTAAGAATTTGCGGAATAAATCACACCTAATTTAGTGATAATGTTAGTTAAGTATGATTTGTAAGAAATTATCTTTGTGCAAATTCTTGATGATAATTCTTTTTGCAAAGGTTAAAGCCCATTTGTGCTATTATCCTAGTAGCTATATTAAGCCATTATTTTCGTTCGTGACCGTTTTGAGGAGCACTTTTGTGAAAACGTTTGCTTTAGTATCGGTAGTTTTAGTAATTTTCTTTAATTTAGGTGCGCAAAAGTGTCAAGCTACAGTACAAGAGGCAGAATTTTTACAAAATGTTGCTAAGCAATACATGCTAGCTCAATTTGCAGATAACAAAGACGATATAAAATACGAGGTTAAAGTAAGTAGAGTTGATCCAAACCGTGATTATGGTGGTAAGTGCCCTGGCTTTTTAACTGCGCAACTTACCTCAAACCAAATTAAAAAAAGTAATATCGTAAAAATCATCTGTTCTCGTAAAGAAAATCCTTATACAGTCTCAATTCCTGTAAATGTCATCGTCAAAAGACCTACAACCATAGCGACAGAGAACATTCCAAAAGGCACTATTCTTACCTCAAATCTGCTTTCAAAACAGTATGTTAACGAAGGACTTAATACAAGTTCAGCTGTTACTAATCTCAATTCAATTTTAGGCGCTAAAGTGCGTAAAGATATTCGAGCAGGCGATGTGATAAAACAGTCTGATCTTTGCTTGATAGCAAAAGGTGATATCGTAACTATTGAAGCAGTAAGTGCTAATATGCAGATTAAAACTCAAGGAGTTGCCCTTGAGGAAGGTAAACTTAATGATTTAATTTCCGTTAGAAATTCTAAATCTAAAAAAGTAATTCAAGGCATAGTAGTAAGTCCAAATACCGTTAGAGTTACATTTTAAATAAATCTGATTTTTAAGCAAATTACAGCATTATTAATCATAAAATTTTGCTAGAATACAAAGAGTTATTTTTTAAGTTAAAAATATTTAAAAATTTTTTAATTTTTTCCTTAAGATTTTTCTTTATTAGTCGATAAGTAATTAACAAAGATAATTTGATCAACTATTTTAAAGAGTAAACAGAATATTTAGAGGGTAGGATCATGGCAATCGATGCATTAAATGACCGTTCTTTAAACGGCTTAAAAGAATCAGTTGCTACTGCTACCGTGGTAGCTAACAAGACTAGTAAAGAAGCCTCTACAAAGGCTACAGCTAAGTCAGATGAAGTTTTATTAACAGATAGCGCTATGAATTTAGCTAAAGCAAGTCAAACAGCTAAGAATTCTTCTGGAATTGACGAGGCTAAGGTTGAAAAACTAAAGGCTGCTATCAACGACGGTACCTATCAGATTGATTATGATAGCGTAGCTAATAAGCTAATTGATTCAGAAGATGAGCTAACCTCAATCTTCTAAAATAAGAACTTGCAGGAGAGTTCTTAAAAAGGCTACAAAGAAGTTTGTAGCCTTTTTGTTTGTCTTTTCAAAACTTACTTTATGTTTTTGGCTTTGACTTAAGCTGAGAAATCACTAAACCTGCTATTGCTAAAATCATACCTAAAATAGTGTAGATAGTAATCGTCTCATCAATAAGTACAATCGCTCCTACTACTGTAACTACAGGAGTGCCATAGATATAAACATTAGTTTTAACCACACCTAATATATCGATAGCTTTATTCCACAAATAAAAGCCAAAAGAAGAAGCTAAAACTGCTAAAAACACGTAATTTACAATATTGATAGGTTTTACTAAAGCCTCTAACTTTAGATCATAACCATAATAAAGCATGCAAGGTATCGTTAAAATTACTGAGTAGAAAAAGGATTTAATCGTAATAATTAAAGTATCAATGTTTTCATGCTTTAGCTTGATTACATAGTAATTGTAACCTGCCCACATAATGGCACTGCCTAAAGCTAACAAATCACCAAGGGGATTTAAGTGCAAGGATAAAGTTCCCATAGAAAGACAGGCAATACCAGTTATGGCAATAACAAAACCTAAAAAGAAATTAACGCTTAAATCAAACTTCTTAACCAAGATGCAATTGATAAGACCTACAAATAAAGGAGTTGTAGATACAATCAAACACACATTAGAAGCGTTTGAATAAACTAAAGCATTATTCTCACACAAAAAGTATAAGACTACACCGTACAGGCCTACAAAAGCTGAATACAACTCTACTTTAAAGGAGATAAACTTTAAAGCTTTAGGAGCAAAGATAAGTAAAGCTAAAGTTGCAATTACAAAGCGGTCAAATAAAATCTCAATTGGAGTAAAGTCTTTTAGCAACACTTTGCTACTTACAAAAGTCATACCCCAAAAGATGATAACTACAATAGCAAAGAGATGACCTATTAGTGTACGTCTAGTCATGTTAAAACCTCTTACAAGGCTTTGATTATTTAACACAACACTAAATAGATCAAGCTCTTTGAATTTTGCTTAATATTAGACCGCTTCTAGAGCTTGAGCTTTGATATTTCGTTTTTGACGCTTTTTAGGTTTTTCCTCCTCTTTTTTATCCCCTTCATCAGTATCATTAGCAGTAACATCGCCCCCTTCAAGTGGGATATGCTCATCAAGATTGTTCTTTTGAGTCTTTTTAATAACTGCTACCTCATGTCCAAAGATGTCATTACACAATCTTAAAACATACTCCTGCTCTACACTTGGCAATCGTAGAGCAAAACAGGTTTTAACTATCTTTTGCACCGAATATTTAGTATTGATACTTAAAATTGCTGCTATTTTAAGTAAAGATCTAGTAGAGAACGGAGCTGAGATCTGCCTTACACCATTTTCAAAACCAGTTTCAATAACTCGACGTAATTCATTGGCAAATCTAACTAACTTAATCATCATCTCCTCCTCAAGCTTTGGGAAGGCACTTTTAAGCATTTGTAGTTCCACTTTCGGCTTTGGATAGGTAACCTCCACAAATCGCCATCTATCTAAAAAGGCTTGGTTTAATAATCGTGCGCCGTTGTAAAAGCCTGTATTATCACCAAAGCCTTTAGTATTTGCAGTAGCTACTACTCTAAATTGCGGGTGTGGTTTAATGATTTCACCATTGTTAGCTAAAATAGTAAGTGGCTTGCCTTCAAGCACATCATTTAACACTGCAAGATCTCCTGCGCTCATTAAATCAATCTCATTTAGGATTAAGATCTCACCATAGATCATAGCTCTAGTTAAAGGACCATACTCATAAACTAACTGTCCCTTTCTTAAAGTGTTGTGTCCAATTAAATCTAAGGATTCACACTTATTAGATAAAGTAATTTGCTCAACTCCCCAATTAAGTCTTGCAGCAATTTGCAATATTAAAGTGGTCTTACCACAACCTGAGGGGCCAGATAAGTACAAACAGTCCTTAAAAGGATGGAAGAGGTATAACAACACCTCGTTTAACACGTTTAACTCAAACACATAATTCTCATCTGCGTTTGGAATATGCTCTACAAGATTGCAAGGCTCTAGCTCGCACTCATCAAGAATGATGTTCTCGTTATTAAAGATCTTTTTTAAATTTACTGTAAACATAAGTTATCCTACTTTTAAATGGGTGTAATTAAATGTGCAACAATCTTAAATACTGGGACTCTTTTGCCTAAAGAATCTGTATAAATAGCCTTTTTTATAGAGCCTTGAACTTTTACTCGTTGCCCTATACTCAAGGATTTACTAAGTTTCTTTTTGACATAAAAATCACTAAAGTAAATTTGATAATGCTCAATACAAAGCTTGTTATTACCAACATTACTTTCAGCTCTTAATTCAAAACTTGAATTAACACTTTTAGTAAAGTTGCATAACGAATAGATATTACTAATGACACCTGACAAATAGACTTTGTTGATATCCATATAACCTCCGTTTACATAGAATTGTAAACGACGATTTTCAAATGCCTAAAGTTAAGTGGCAAAAAGGGAGAGATAACTAAAACTTTCGATCAAGAATGGCTTAAAATAAGGGGTTTATTTTGAAAAAAACCTATCATTTGGTGATAGGCTCTCTTCAAAAAAGGTAGGAAATAAAATTAGGCTTCAACCGACAATCTTACAGGACCACGGGCACTAGCATTACCCTTTGCGTTGTAAGTCATATTCTTAGTTACCACATCACGCACGCCAACTAATAAGGCTTGTAAGCGGTTGTTAGACTGCATGCACATGGTAATTAACTTGCCGTTAACCTCATTTTGATACTTGCAAGAAGCCATCATATTCTTAATGATAGTAACCTCTGCAGCATATTCAGTTTTCAACAATGCTACGTCAGGATGTAACTTTAGTTTTTGATCATTAGACTGTAACTTGACCATTAAGTGAGACTTTTGCTCTGATAATGGTTTTAATAGCATCACTTGCTTGTCTTTTAAGGCTTGAAACTCTTGAGAGATAACTTTATCTAGCTCTGTAAGTAATCTTTCTTGCTCTTTTAAATAAAAGGTAATAGGTTGCACATTGTTATTCACATTCTGTGGAGCAACTTTCTTAAATACAAAACGATTATCCATTTTCTCTCTCCTTTTTATTTTTTTATAAAGCGCCACGCATCTTATATAAGTCAAACACTACTCTAGTATCAAGCTCAAGCTCAGTTGCGTAGGTGTCACCTATCGCATACTGTCTTATTACTCTTGCGCCTTTTACGTAGCCTTCAACTTGTGCTTTAACATTGCTTGAAGTCTCTATGGTGCTTGCATTTACATTTTCATAAGCTTTTACATAAATGCCACTTACTTGCTCGGTAAGTTCCCTATAAGCTTCAAGCTTAGAGGCTCTCATGGCTTTAATCTGTTTAATTTCAGCGGTAGCACCTGGCTGTCTAGAAATTGACGCATAACCAGTAGCTCTTAGGATTGGAAATTTTGACGGTGCCTTAACTCCGTCATCAGTAAAAGCTACATTCTTTACTAAAGATACAGATGAACAACCGCATACACCAAGGCTTAGAGCAATACCAACTAAGATTAACTTACCAAACTGCATATTCCCTCCTACTGAGTAGTACGTGAGTACTGACTTTGATCATGCACATCTCGTACCAACTTTTTATCGTACATGTAAGTATCAGCCGGATAAATTACACTTGAGTTTGCACCAAATCTAAAGAAGGAGTTTTGTCTCTCATCCATGTACTTCTCATAGTTACCTGTAGAAGTAGCTGGAACTTTAGCTCCTTTTACATAGTATTTTTTATTAAATTCCTCAGTACCTACACTGTAGTAGTTGTCTTTAAATTTTTGCTCTTTAAGTTTTTGTCTATCTTTTTCACTTAAAGCAACAGCATTACCTTGTCTAATAGTAGTGCTACTTGCTCTTACCTTTGCTTTAGTAACGCTTACAGTACGCTTTACTACAGTATCTTTAACCTTACCATCTACCACAAGATTGCCAGGTTGATATAAATAAGAGCTTACGCCATTTAAGGAGCAATTCTTTTGAGCGGTACGATAGCAATATGGTAATAACTCATATGGGATAAAGTTAGTAGTTGAACCTACTACAGTAGAATTTTGCATGTTGATAATTCTACCTACGATAACTACACCTTTATCATTGCGGCTAATAGTACCTGCCACAATATGTCTTACCATAGCTTGTCTTGCTACCTTTTTCCAATTACGGGAGAATACAAATTCACCGTCTTTGGTAATAGAAATAGCACCAGTTAACTTATACTCAAAAACGCTAATACCACGTCTATCTAACTCATGGACAAACATTTCTGCCATGGTTCTGCCTAAGTATCCTGCGTCCTCATAAGTATCTGTATCTACAAAGGAGGTAACGGCAACTTTTGGTACAGTCGAATATTTGACGACCTTACCTTCCTCATCAGTATAGGAATGAGTTAAATTCTCCTCTTTTGACAAGTCTGCCATCATGGTCTTGTGCAAAGTATCTGCCATATTAGATACAATTTTGCTAATCTCCATACCAGGCTTATTGTAAATATCCTCTGCAACCTGTGCAGTATTAGGAGCTTTTACTTCCTTGCCATCAGGGGCAGGATTTGCCGAACAGCCCACTAGCATTAGAGATAATGCAAGGCTTAGCATATTTAATATTTTTCTCTCCATCCTGACCTTCTTTTGTTTGTATAATCAACACATTGAGTAATTGTAAAAAGCTGTTATTTTTTTAACATTTTTACAATCTTGGTGTAATTTATGCAAATTCAATGCCAAATGACAAAATTCCATCAAGGAATTAATTTTAAAAATTAGTCATCCCATTATATATAGGTGAATTATGCAAAAAACCATACTTAAAACTCTTTTATCTTTAGGTCTTTTGGCCTTTGCCTTTAGTGCTAATGCTAAGTGGTATACCTCAAATGGTATCGGCACTACAAGAGATGAGGCGGTAAACGATGCGCTTGAAAACATCATGATGCAATCTGGAGCTGATGTAAAGCTACTACAAGTATATAAAAATGGTGCTTTGCAATCAGAGGATTTTCAACTAAGAGCTCAAAACCCAGTCAAAAAGATAGAAGTAGTTGAAATGCAAACTACTTTAAATAAAGTAAGTGTAACTTTAAAAGCCTTTATTGACGATGAAAAATTACAAAAGCGTTGCGCTATCTCCTCCTTACCTAAAACTATGGTGCCTATTAGCTTTAAATTTGCTGATTCAAAAAGCTATCAAAGCTCTATTGGTATTGAGGATATCAATATTGAGATCAATAAAATTATCTACGATAAGTTAGGAACATCAAGAGCTTTTGCATTGCGTAATCTTGTAAATGCAAATCTTACTAATGCTCAAAACAGGAATGTAAATGCAAAATATCAAGCTGACAATATAAGAGCTGTAGCAAATCAGGCAAATGCTCAATACATCATGCTAGGTACTATAAACTCTGTAGCAACCTCAGAGGTTGGTAACAACGTCCTAACTAAACTTGTATTCAACAATACTCGCAGCATCAATTTTGATATTGATATTTATGATGCTATAAATCAAACACAAGTATTCCATCAAAACTATACTGCTGAAACTGATTGGCCTTTTAAACAGTCTGACCGCATTGATCTTCGCTCTGACAGATTTAAAAGCTCTGATTATGGCCAAAGACTTTATGATCTCTGCTCAAGAGCTGTAAAAGATATTATCTATGCGCTAGAGTGTCAAAATGTTACAGCAAGAGTTATCGATTTAGATGAAGACGATCTAATCATTAACCTTGGAAATGACAGTAACTTAAAAGAAGGACAGATCTTTACCTTAATTCAACATTCTATAAGAAATGGAGATTTAGGGGATGAGTATGAATCTTATGATAAGACTTCAAGCAAGTACAAAGTCATAAGAGTATACCCTCGTACTGCAAGATTACATCCTATCAATATGCATCAAAACACCTTAAACATTAAGGCTAATGATTTAGTAACCATTCAATAATTTGTTTTCGGTATTGTATCAATTCATGATATTGATATAATACCGACACTATCTAAAAAAGTCCTTGTAGCTCAGTTGGATAGAGCGTTCGCCTCCTAAGCGAAAGGTCGCGCGTTCAATTCGCGCCAAGGACGCCACCTGTTAAATAAAGGTAAATACCTTACTTATTCCAAGTCCAAACATCTAATATATTTTATCTTTGTAATTTTTTTCTCATCAATTTAAGTTTGGCAATTAAAAGATCTTTTTATCTCCATCATTAATTTTGTAATCTCCATCATTTATGCTATAAATGATGGAGATAATTTAAAAATGAAGGAGATTACGAATGAGAGATTTTGACTATAGAGATGCCCCCAAAAAACTTCTAACTCCTGAAATTTTAAAGTTATTTGCTCAACTTTATGAGCATAAAGGCAAACAGGAACTTTTTATAGAAGCAAATATTGACGAACTAAAAACACTATTAAATGTAGCTCTAATTCAAAGTACAAGCTCATCGAACAGAATAGAAGGCATTTATACAAGTGATAAGCGTATGGAAGAGCTTGTAAATGAAAAATCTGAACCTCGCAACAGATCAGAACAGGAAATTGCAGGATACAGGTTTGTACTTTCCACCATACATGAAAGCTATGAATACATCAACTTAAATCCAAACATAATATTGCAACTGCACCGAGATCTATACTCATATGCAGATGTTGGAGGAACTTTTAAAAACACAGACAATATTATTCAAGAAACAGATGAAAGTGGTAATAAAAAAGTCAGATTTACCCCTGTCAAAGCATATGAAACAAAAGATGCAATAGAAAGGCTCTGTAATAATTTCAAAGAAGCTTGGTATGAGAATAAAATTGATAAAATCATTTTAATTCCGATGTTTATCTTAGACTTTTTATGTATTCATCCATTTAATGATGGAAATGGACGCATGAGTCGTCTTCTTACGCTTCTTCTTTTCTATAAAGCAGGCTTTATAGTAGGCAAATATGTAAGTATGGAAATGCTCATTGAAAAAACTAAAGATACCTATTATGAAGCTTTACTTGAAAGCTCTACGCATTGGCATGAAGGAACTAACAACTATGAGCCATTTGTTAAGTATTATCTTGGGATCTTACTTAAAGCTTACAATGAATTTGAAGAAAGAGTAGAACACTTGAAGCAACGTTCCTTATCCAAGCCTGAGAGAATCAAAAATTTAATTGAGAAAAAAGTTGGAAAGATAACAAAAAAAGAAATTCTAGATTTCTGTCCTGATATCAGCAAAGTTACTATAGAACGTACTTTAACCGAACTTGTAAAAAAAGGTGAAATTACGAAAGTAGGTGCTGGACCTAATACAGCTTATGTACGTAGTTAACAGTATATCTCCATCATTTACCATAAAAATGATGGAGATAATTTTAAAATGAAGAAGATACAATTTTATTAACTTAGAGCTTTATTTCTGGAAGCTCAAAAGTCTTAATTACTTGTTTTTGCTCTTTAGAAATAATGACTACATAGCGATAGAGGTTCTTTTTAAAGCTATCAATGCCGTAGTTGCGTGACTCTACTTGAGAGACAGCTTTATCTAATAAGACATCTAGGCTGTCACCTTCTCTGTAGAGTTTAAGCTCAAACACGTAATAATTTAAATCTGATTTTACGATGATATCTGCTCTACCAGAGCCTGACAAACACTCTCTATCTACATTTGCACCTAGGATTAAAAACTCACGGTAGATAATTTCTCTTAAGCTATTCTCATCATTAAAGATTTTAGTATCTGTTGGTATGCCTTTTACCATGAAATCAATACTTTCTAGAATACTCTTAGAGTCATGATCTATTAAAGCTTGCTCTAGCAGAGCTCCATTGATTTTAAGAAATGGGCTGTCTTTTGTAAGGCTTGGTTTGATAATACTATAGTAAAACTCCTGATATAAATAAGACTGCAATTCTACATTTGGAATGCCTGTTATGAAGTGACATTTGTCAATTATTATTTTTACTAATTTTAATTAGAGCTTGAAAAGAGATTCCAACTCAGCTTAAGAACGGAATTGGCCACTCTGAATGGTGTGTGATGACCGGGGATGGTCAAGCGCACTGTTAAGATGATAACAATTTAATCCTAGGCAATAAAGACTTATCAAAAGACGGTGCATTTGTTAAACCTATAAAGGAGCAAACAAATGAA
>Ga0256404_1008639_pt1 | contig 15169 bp, 12 predicted proteins | sample RumenRJG_01DNA_FD_185990 | JGI IMG/M metagenome (GOLD analysis project Ga0256404, IMG submission 185990) | Bovine rumen microbial communities from Lethbridge, Alberta, Canada - RJG_01 | ecosystem: Host-associated > Mammals > Digestive system > Stomach > Rumen | place: Canada: Alberta | collected...
CAGAAAAGCGGATAGTCCTTGCTGGTGGCGATGGTCGGGCCAAGGTCCCCTGCGACCAGCACGTTTGTTTCCCTGGCCGCTTCCAAGGCACGTGCGTTTTCCCCCTCCACATCACTCGTGGAGAGGCGGTTCGCCATGAAGGTATCGGTGGTGACCACCTGGCTGCCAGCCTGGATATAGGCACGATGGATGGAACGCGTATCAAGCCCTGCCTGCTTCATCGTCCCCATCGCCCCGTCAAAAAGCAGCATCAAGGGTCATGACCGGAATCAGGTGGTAGGCCGGTACCTCGTAAGGGTGGACTCGTCTGAGAGCTTCGACCACCTTCGCGGCATGCTCCTCGTCAACCGCCATCTCGAGCCTCCATTCCTCGACCGTTTCCAACTGGTCCTCAGAGCCAAGGAAGGGATGGCTACCCGCAAGGGGGCGGAACTGGCCCGTCCCCTTCACCTGCCAGCAGCACTGGTCATACCCATCCATGCTTCCGGCTCCAGAGGCGAACAGCGCCTCCTTTACTTGCCCGAGGTGACTCTCGGGCACATAGGTCACGAGCACGTACATGGCTTCATGGTAAACGAAAAGCCATCTGCCGGAAAGCAGGAAACGACCGCCATCACCCCATCTTGAAAGCAGATGCCATCTTCGAACCCTGCAGCCTGTTCATTCCGTAGACAATCACGAAGACCACGACCAGAAGGACAACCGACAGAGCGCTTGCCTGCCCTAGGTTTCCATCTTGCACTGCGCTGTAAATCTGGATCGGCACCGTGCGCGTGCGCCCGCTATACAGCAGGATGCTTGTGGACAACTCCTGCAGCAGTGTCGTCAGCGTCAGGATGGAACCGCTGATGATGGAAGGAAGGATCAAGGGTACGCTTACCTTGCGGAACGTGTAGAACCAGGATGCCCCCATGATGGTCGACGCTTCCTCCAAAGAGGGATTCAGCTGTGTCAAGTTCGCCGCGACAGAGCGATATACGTACGGGGTCCTTCTGATCATGAACGAGATGACAAGAACGGTGTACGTGCCGGTCAGACGCAACCAGCTGTTCCCGCTAAAAGCGGAAAGCAACGCTATGGAAACAACGGTGCCAGGCAAAATGAACGGCGCCATCACGGACAAGTCAAGCAACGCGGCCCCTTTCGGCTTCTTGCGCTCCGTGATGTAGGCGACGATGGAGCCCAGTATCGCGCACAGCAACGTGGACAAAAGGGAAAGGGAGAACGAGTTGAACAGCTCGTTATGGCTCGTGTGCGGAATACGCGCATAGTTGGCGAGCGTGAAACCCTCAGGGAACAAACCAGTCCATTTGGTGAAAAACGACATGACGATGATGGTGGCCTGGGGAAGCAGGGAAGCGACAAGGATGATTCCGCAGAAAACCCAAGCGACAATCCGCATCACCAGCGAATCGTTCATCTTCAGTTCCGAACGGCTGGCGCTGATCGTCTCATACGTGTGACGATTGACCATGGCTTTCTGCGCCCAGAGAACCGTGGCGGTAATCGCGACGTTCACGACGGCGATCGAACAAGCTCCATTGATGTTCCAGAACCCGTTCACCTCAAAATAAATCAAGGTGGGCAACACATAATCCTCGCCGCCGATAATGGACGGAATCCCAAAATTTCCGATAGCACGGACGAATACAAGCAATGCGGCAGCGCCAAGGCTCGGCATGACGAGAGGCAACGTGACCGTGCGGAAAATGTGGCTTTTCCTCGCGCCCATCAGCATGGCCGCCTCTTCCAGCATGGGATTCGAAGAGGCGAACGCGCCATAGGCCAGTTGGAATACAAACGGATAATAGGTCAGCGTCATGCAGAGAATCATGCCGAACATCCCGTAAATCGACGGAACCTTGATTCCCAAAGGACCAAGCAACCAGTTCAGGAAGGTACGGACGATTCCATTTCTTCCCAGCAGGATGACCCATGTGAAGGCCCCGACGAACGAAGGCATGATGACAGGAAGAATCCCGAGAGAAAGAATCAACGATTTGCCCGGCATCTTCACCCGGGCGACAAAATACCCCATCGGAACCCCGATCAAAAGGCAAAAGAAGGTAACGGAAATGCCGATGACAAAGGAATTCCACAAGCTCTTGCGGTACAGCTTGCTCACCACGAACTGCTGCAACCCCTCGAGGCTAAACCCGTGGAACGCCAGGTCTTCCGCTGGAGCCATGAAGGCCCGGATCAGCGTGGTTGCCATCGGGTAGAGCAGGAAAAGAGCGATGAAAGCCATTGGAACCGCAAAAACGAGATATTGCGTGAAGTCCTTCTCAAAAAAGCGTCGGATTCTGCCTTCGGAACCAACCGTATCCATGGTAGGCCGAGGTTTGTTTCTCATGCATCCACCTCCTTGTCAAACAAGGAAACGACGTCGGGCTTCACCTCCACACACACCGTGTCATGTTCTTTGACATCCGCCTGCAACGAAGGCATATCGATCTCAAAGATGGCCCTGCTTACAGCGGGATCCAGTTCCACCTCGTAGCGGATGAACTGCCCAAGATGCTGGATGATTCGCACGGTTCCCCGCACCTTCCCCTCCTGCTTGCCGACAACCAATTGCTCGGGACGGGCCCCAACCAGCACCTCCTTGCCAAGGGAAAGGCTGGAGACATGGTTCCTTGTCTTGCACACGGGGATGACCAGCCCCGTGCCATCGACCTCGCATAGGATCCGGCCGTCCTCGATCCCGACAATCCGGCTGTTGAAAAAATTCATCTTTCCGATGAAGTTCGCGACAAAAGAGCTGTTTGGCTGGTTGTACAACTCGTCGCTGGTGCCGATCTGTTCGACAATTCCCTTCCGCATCACCGCCATACGGTCGCCCACCGCCATCGCCTCTTCCTGGTCATGGGTCACAAAGATGGTCGTGATGTTGGTCGCTTTCTGGATACGGCGGATCTCGGCCCGCATGTAGCGTCGGAGTTTGGCGTCAAGGTTCGCCAAAGGCTCGTCAAGCAGAAGGATGTCCGGGTCATACACCAACGCGCGGGCGATGGCAACGCGTTGTTGCTGTCCGCCGGAAAGACCGGAAGGACTGGGGTTGCGCTTCAACTCCTCTCCAAGACCGACAAGTTCCATCGCCTCGACAACCTTCTTACGCACGACCTCCTCGGGAATCTTGCGGACTCTGAGTCCATACGCGACATTCTCGAAAATCGTCATATGGGGATACAATGCGAAACTCTGGAACACCATGCCGATGTTTCGCTTATAGGGAGGAATCGTGGAAATGTCGACATCGCCATAAAGCATCTTCCCGCTGGAAATGGACTCAAGCCCGGCAGTGCTTCGCAACAGCGTGGTCTTGCCGCAACCGGAAGGACCCAGCAGGCAGAAAAGCTCCCCTGCCCTGATGGTGAAGGAGACATCCCTCAAGGCATGTACCGGGTTCTTTCCCTTGGCATCGTAAATCTTATTCACTGCATCGTATGTCAAATCGCGACTCATGGAATCCGCCCCCTTTGATGATAAGAAAAAAAGAGAAAGAAGGGTCAGGACACACGTTCTGGTCCTGACCCTTTCCCTGCCAGCTTAGAGCAGGCCCTGGAACTCGGAAACAAGCTGTTTCTTGGACGCGGCCGCTTCTTTTGCGTCATAATCGAAGAACTTCATATCCTTCAGTGAGGGCAGGTTGGCAGGTCCGGCGATGGTGGTCAGGGCCGGGCGGCGGAAACACTGGTCACGGACGACCGTCATGCCTTCCTTACTGGTGATGAAGTCGATGAAATGCTGGGCGCTTGCCAGATTCTTGCAGTTCGCAAGGATTGCGGATCCTTCGGTGCGCAGGCCGGTGCCTTCTTCGGGAAGCACATAAGCAACCGGATCCCCCTGGGCAATCCGGTCCCCGATGTTCTTCTCGCCGGTAACGGTGATGGCGTACTCGCCACGCGCCACACTGTCAGGACCTGCGGTGGAGGAAGCGACGTAGGTGGCGTTCGATGCGACCTGCCTGACGAAATCCATGCCGTAAAGCTTGTGCATCATGTACAGCTGCGCGTAGGAAGAGCCGGAAGAGGCAGGGTTGCCGAGGACGATCTCGCCTTTGAACTTCGGGTCGGCCAGATCCTTCCAGGACTTCGGAGCCTGGTCCGGAGTCAACATCTTGGTGTTGTACATGAACGCCTGCAGGGGAAGACTCGTGGCATAATACCGGGGAGTTTCCGCGGGATCACGGAATTCCGGCGCGAAATCATCGTGATTGGCACTCTTGTACGGAGCAAGGTTGTTATAGATGGAATCCAGGTTCTCTTTGGCGAGCAACAGGACCACATCGCCTTCCGGTTTTGGCCATTCGGTCTTCACACGGGTAACCATATCGCCGCTTCCAGCCTGGATGATGGTGATCTGCATGCCCGGATATTTCTTGATGAACGCGTCGGTGATCTTCTGGGCCTCGCTCTCGCTGCACGTGGCGTACACAACCAGTTTGTTGGTTTCTGCAGGAGCGCCGGAACTGGCCGCCGACTTTGGAGCTTCACTGCCTCCTTGGGCGAAGAGCATCGCGGAAACAGCGACAAGCGCCGTCAGAAAGACCAAACATTTTTTCATACGTCTCCTCCTCTTTTCATCAATGACGTTTGAAACTTGTGGTAAGTGTAGCATCCCTTTTTCCAGTCCACAAGGAAAAAACTTTTCCTATTCTGCGTTTTGAAGGAGCAACCCTTTTAAAGCACCATAAAAAGCAAATTATCGACAAATAAAAAAAGATTAAGAAGCTTGGACGAACCTTTGAAAAATCCTGATATTGTGTTCTGGATGCGACAAGGTCTCCAGAATGCAATTAACCGGTTCCGCGACAATGGCGCCAAGAGCTTCCTGGAGCGGAAATGCGGCATTGACATCCAAGTCTCCATGGCTGTCTTCCCAGATGTGGCCATCGGATGGGTTTGCATGCACATGGCAAGAGACGACCTTGCGGGTCGCCAGCATGCCCCGCACCGCCTCGAGGAAATCGAATCCGAACGCGAAATGGGAAACCCAAAGGTGCCCGATATCCAGACAGAAGCACATATGGTCGACGGTCGCGAGCTGGGCGAAATCGTCCGGTGTCATGCAAAGATATCCGGATCGAGGGTTCAGGTTCTCGATTGCCAACGAGATACCCTCGTTCCAGCAGAGCCGACACACCATGCCGATATGCGATGTGAGCCGGTCCATCGCCTTCCGATACGCATCACTTTCCGGGTATTTCCTGTCGCAGATGGACCCTTCCCTTACAGCCACATGTTCCTGAAACAGCGGTTTGGACAGCAACGACAGACGGGCGCTTTTGTCGCTCGGCATTCCTTCCTCGCACAGATAGCCGGGATGCAGGACCATGATGGAAGCATGGTAGCGTTTCGCGGTGACGATGCTTCGTCTGATATCGTCCATGCCTTGGGTCAGGATGCAGGGATTGTCTGAAGCGAAATTCGGGAAATACCGGCTCCTCGGACAGGTTGCATGCAGGGAAACGACCCGGTGTTCGAGAATCGGGGCCATCGTTTCCAACTGGTCGGGACGCATGTTGTAGGAAAGCTCGAAGTTGAGTTCCGGATAGTTCTCCGCAAGAGCCCTGATTTCCTCCTCATGCAAGCCTACCAGGGACAACCCCCATTCACGCATGCTTCGGCACCATCACCTTTACCCCATATCCTTCAAGGATGATACGGGTTTCCGTATCGATCCGGTCGGTCACCAACACATCGATATGGCTCCAATCGGTCACGCTGGCAAAGGACACCTTGCCCATCTTCGAACTATCCGCGACAAAACAGACACGTTCCGCATTCTGGATCATCGCCTGCTTGGTGTCCGCCTCGACCAAATTGGAACAAGTGATTCCCTTCTCCACCGAATACCCGGAGCCACCAAGAAAGAGCCAATCGGCGTGGATCTGCGTCAGACAGGAACGGGCGATGCTGCCGATGGCGCTCATGGAGAAGCGCCGCAAGGAGCCCCCGATGAGGACAAGGTCGACAGTTTCCTCGTTCATCAGTTGTTGCATCACCAGCAAGGAGTTGGTGGCAACCGTGACCTGCTTGTCGACCAGATACTTTGCCATATGCATCGTGGTCGAACCGCTATCGATGATAATCGCCTGCCCGGAGGAAACCAAAGAAGCGGCAAGCCTGGCGATCTCGTCCTTCTCCTTGGTCGACTCATGCATGGTATGGGAAATGATCCTGATGAAATCCCGTTTCTCCGGAAGCATCGCGCCACCATGGGTGCGGACAAGCAAGCCCTTCTGCTGGAGAATGTCCAGATCTCCCCGAATCGTTACTTTGGATACTCCGAACCGTTCCGTCAGCTCATCAACATGGATGCTTTCCTTCTCTTGAAGGAGTTGCAGGATCGCCTGCTTTCGTTCTGCGCCATTCATTTTTGTCAGTCCCCGTAATATGCATATCCTTTCTTGACGTACCTGTCAGCAATCTCGACAATGATTTTGTTGGTTTCCTCGCAGGTGTTCCGATCGTTCGAAACAACCTCCCACCGGCACATCGCGTCCTCGCTGCGGCTGATCCGCTGCGCCACCTGGCACCAAGGCTCATCTTCCAGTTGCACTCCCGCATGGAAATGTCCCGGCAGATTGAAGCGCATCAATGTCGCATCAAGGTCGCTGCCATCATCCATCGTCTTGATGATGGTAGCGCCCCTTTCCTTCATGGCATTCTCCACATCATCCATGATATGGGGCATCTCTTCGGGCGCCGGCTCGAAATGCACCGGCCATTCGCGATACCGATGGATTTGCTTTTGCAACCGTTGGGCTCGTTCGTAGGCTTTCGGGTTGTTCTTCCACGCTTTGGCGGTCAGCAGCGCGTAGAACAAGGTGTTTTCCGTAGCCGCATGCCCTTTCGACCAGTCCTTCTCGTCATAGGGGAAGTTCATGTAATAATGGGCGGACTCCTCTTCCGCCGCCACGTAGCGCTCACCGAAGCGCTCCATCAGTTTCCCTTTGATGAACGAGTGCCCGTTGCGGATGATGTGTACGCCTACGCCCGCTTTCGCTATTTCCACCAGAGCGGTCGGAATTGCCTTCACGTCGGCATAGAACTGCAGGTCCCTTTCCTGACCGGGGAAGGCATGGGAAAAGAGTTTTTTCATTTCTGGAACCAGTATGGCCATATTGAAACCCGGGACAATCTGCTCGCCGTTTCCATCCATCAAGTCCATGCGGTCTCCGTCCCCGTCAAAGCAGAAACCGAAGTCGTACCGACCCGCCTTGACCGCGATCCGCGCGGGAGCGATGCTGCTTTCGACAACCGGATTCGGGTCCCCTTCCGGGAAGAACCCGTCCGGAACCAGATGGCGGCTCTGGAAGTTCGCCCCGGCCTTTTCGAAGGCCATCGCGACATCGACGCCGGCCATGCCGGAGAGAAACTCGCCCATCACGTGCAAGCCTTTCAAATCATCCTGTCCCACGTTCGCGAGGCGCATCGAGTAATCGACGAAACGGCTGCTCTCATTCACGATATGGACCTTTCCGCGGGCAGGGCCTGCCGGGAGAGGGGCATCCTGCAGGTAAAGCTCCTGGATTTTGGCGATACCGCCATCGGGCCCATAGCCGAAGGCAATGGGAACCAGGCCGGGAGCCACCAGTTTCAATCCGACGTAGTTGCCGGGATTGTGGCTCGCGGTCATCATGACCCCGGCACAATGAGGATACCGCATGCAGGTAAAATAAAATTCGCACGTTGCCGTCTGCAGGGGATTCACATACACGTCGAGGCCAAACCGGGGAAACAGCTCCAAGGCGAGCTCCATCAGTTCCGGACCATAGAGACGGGCGTCGCGACATATGACCACTCCGGAAACTTTCACTGAGTCCCGAAGGTACAGACCCACCGCCTTGACCAACCGGACTTCCAGGTCGACGTCAAGCATCTCCCTTTTGGAGCGGATATCGTACGCCTTGAACATCCCAAGGTTTCTCTCTTTCATGACAGGAACAAGCTCCTTTGGGGCTACTGTACCATACCCTTTGCAAAAACGAAAGACAACATCCACTAAAAATAATAAAACGAAAGCAAAAAGCATCCCTAGCTTTGCCGTTCCCTTTTTGATAGCATGGGCGCATGAAACTGATCGTCTTCCTCGGCAATCCCGGAAGGGAATACCGGAAAACCCGACACAACGCAGGCTTCATCGTCGCCGACCATATGTATCCCTCGACCAGCTGGCAGGACAAGTTCCATGGACAGTATGCCGTGGAGGGGGGCATGAAGCTGTTGAAACCACAGACCTACATGAACCTCAGCGGAACCTGTGTCGGCGAGGCCGCCAGTTTCTTCAGATTGAGGCCGCAGGAAATCCTCGTGGTCCACGACGACCTGGAGCTTCCCTTCGGCGAGATCCGGTTGCAGCTCGGCGGCGGCCTTCAGGGCCATAACGGATTGCGTTCGATCAAGGAACGACTGGGCAGCGACCAGTTTGCCAGATTGCGTATCGGCATCGGAAGGCCCGTGCATGGAGGGGTAGCCCAGTATGTGCTGAGCCCATTCACCGAGGACGAGTGGATCGGATGGGATTTGCTTTTGCCCCATCTCCGCGCCATGGTGGAAACCTGCGACCATATTCCCCAGGTCTACAAGCTTCCCTGATATCGACGATTAGCAAGACAAGCATGTTGTTCTACCTTGCCCGCAACCCCATTTGACCCATATACTATGAGAAAAGAAGAGGGAGGCGGGCATGCAAAACCATGACCTTCGGGTTTCCATACGATTACGGACGGATCTGCAACAGTTTCAACCATTCTTTGCGGAAAATCGTCAGATGGACAAGCTCTACCAGGAGGCAAGCCGTTTCGCCCACCTCTTCAACCAGGCGGTGGAGACCCACCCGGAGTGGGAATATCTTTCGCCCGCGGACCTTAATGCGAGCGTCCTGCTCCACCTGCTCTACCAGACGGTGCTCGACACCTATCTGCGCACCACCAACCCTCCCTTCTTCCATGCCACCAGCTCCCATCTGGACGGCCCGGCCCGGTCTGCCCTCGCCTTCTACGCGAAGGAGTTCCCTTCCCCGCTTCTGGCCGAGCATCATCCAGAACCGGCCGAGTTCACCGACGAGAGTCTCCGCGGCTTCTTCGTCCACCGGGTCATGCAGGTCAATCCGGCTCTGGTCAAGGCAATCAGGCCGCTGATCGCTCCTCGTGGACTGACCTTTCCACCGGAGACCACCAATCTGATCAGGATCCTCGAGCAGGACGTCTCCGGCGGACAGCCGATGGAGGTGGGAACAAGAAAGATGAACCTGTTCGCGTTCCTGACCGAACCTGCGAGACTCCATCCGACCGACCTGCTGGCCCAGATTTCCTTCATCCTGGACAAATGGGGCGCGTTGGTGCCCGAGACCATCAAGACATTGCTGTTCAAGGCGATGACCATCATGCGCGAGGAGCACAAGCCCCGCTTTATCGGCGGAGGCCCGGCCCCGACGAACGTCCCCGACTACAGCGCGCTGGATGGCGACTACGAGGCCTTCTCCCAAGACCGGAACTGGATGCCGAACGTGGTCATGATGGCGAAAAGCACGCTGGTCTGGCTGGACCAGCTCTCCAAGCTCTATCAGAAGCCCATCACCACGCTGGACCAGATTCCCGACGAGGAGCTCGACCTGCTCAAGCGGCGAGGATTCACCGCCCTTTGGCTGATTGGCCTGTGGGAGCGTTCCACGGCCAGCAAGAAGATCAAGAACCTGTGCGGGAACCCGGACGCCGAGGCATCCGCATACTCGTTGGACGACTATGAGATTTCCCCTGCGATCGGAGGATGGAACGCACTGGAAAACCTGCGCGAGCGCTGCCGCGTCCGTGGCATCCGGCTCGCCAGCGACATGGTCCCCAACCATACCGGCATCGACAGCCGATGGGTCATGGAGCACCCGGAGTACTTCATCCAGCAGGACTATCCTCCCTTCCCCTCTTACTCCTATAATGGTCCTGACCTTTCTTCCAACCCCGACATCGAAATCAAGCTGGAAGACCATTACTACAACCGCACCGACGCGGCGGTTACCTTCCGTCGCAGGGACAAGAGGACCGGGCAGACCACCTACATCTTCCACGGGAATGACGGCACATCGATGCCCTGGAACGACACCGCACAGCTCGATTTCCTCAACCCGGTCACCCGAGAGGCGGTCTATCAGGAAATCCGCCATGTGGCGCAGAATTTCCCGATCATCCGCTTCGATGCCGCCATGACCTTGGCGAAAAAGCACATCAGACGTCTGTGGTACCCCCAGCTGGGTGCCGGAGGGGATATCGCGGGACGGGCGAACGCGTCGATGAGCGACGCCGAGTTCAACGCCAGGATTCCCAAGGAATTCTGGCGTGAGGTGGTCGACCGGCTCGCCCAGGAACTTCCCGACACCCTGTTGCTGGCAGAGGCCTTCTGGATGATGGAGGGATACTTCGTCCGTACGCTCGGCATGCATCGCGTCTACAACAGCGCCTTCATGAACATGCTGAAGAACCAGGAGAACAAGAAGTACCGGGATACCATCAAGCAGACCATCGGCTTCGACCCGGAGATCCTGAAACGGTTCGTCAATTTCATGAACAACCCGGACGAAGAGACCGCCATCGCCCAGTTCGGCGACGGCGACAAGTACTTCGGGGTATGCACGCTGCTCTCCACCATGCCCGGACTGCCGATGTTCGGCCATGGACAACTCGAGGGCTATCGCGAAAAGTACGGGATGGAGTACCGTCGCGCCTACTGGGACGAGCAACCCAACCAGGGGTTGCTTTCCGAGCATGAACGGAGAATCTTCCCGCTGCTCAGGAAACGCTACCTGTTCAGCGGTTGCGACCATTTCCAGCTGTTCGACCTGGTCGGACCCTTCGGCAAGGTCGAGGAGTCCGCCTACTGCTACACCAACGGAACCGACGAGGAGCGGTCGTTGGTGCTGTTCAACAACCAGTACGAGGCGGTCGAGGGAACGATTTTCCAAAGTGCCGACAAGCTGGTACGCCACGGACAAGAGCGCATGGCCGAACAGGTCTCCATCGCCCAGGCGCTCGGCGTCCACGACGAGTCCGACCGCTATCTCGTCTACACACAGTTCCCGGAGATGCTGACCTATATCCGGCCCTCCTGCGACATCTGCCGTCATGGTTGTTCCTTTCATCTGAACGGCTATCAGACGATCGTGTTCATCAGGGTCCACGAGGTAGCCGACACTGACGGCACCTACCGGACGCTTTGCGAGACCTTGGGAGGAAAGGGAGTCCCGAACCTGGAAGAGGAAATCGCCATGCTCCGGCTGAGGCCGCTGCACAAGCTGTTCCGTTCCCTGACCGCGTCTCCGTTCATCCACAGCATCACGCGCGCTTTGGACGGAGAGGAGTCCGCCATCAGGGCAGCCGCCATCGACCTGACCGAGTGCTATCGGGAACTCACCCACTACGCGCTTGCGATGCCGGACGAGGTCTTCCGGTACGTCCAGGTACCCGTCGCGAATCTTGCAAGCAAAACCGTGCTCAACTTGCTGGACCGGCAGTTCTCCCCATTCGCCAAGGCTGAAGGAATCGAACGTCATATCGCGCAGATAATGCCTGAGCTTCCCTATGCAATGATTGCCTCGTTTATCATCGAACCCCTCACAAATGACGTACAATCGGTCCAAGAGGCCATGGCTCTTGCCGACAGAATCCTATTGAACAGGTTGCTCGCCCCCGTGCTGGAACCTCTGGGGTATTCCAGGGACGAGATTCGCGGCATCTGCCATATGGGCGCGATCCTCGCCGTCAGCGGAAGGCTGACAACCCAACGTGAGGCGGGGAAGATGCTGGAGGAGATGATGAAGGACCACAGCTTGTGGCTCTTCGCCGGTTGCAACATCTACCACGGGGTCACCTACTACAGGAAAGAGTCGATGCAGGACCTTTTGGTATTGCAGACATTGAGCCTGGAACGGGCCGGCGACATGTCGGCGGTGGCTCTCCTTCGGCAACTGCTGGCGAAGGAGTCGACCGCAAATTATCGTCTGGACGCCATGCAGAATTGACTCACCATTGAGGTTGGGTTACTCTAAGCAGTATGAAAACTTGGCTCACGTATCTGGCGGCTGTGTTCATGGCTTTGGCTGCTACCCTGGTAGCTGGACAGAGTCCGATTTTCCTGACCGCCATGACAGATTTGACGGTCTTTCTTGAACAAACAGGGTTTTGCATCCTGCTCTTGATGGTCATCTGCAGCTTTACCAGCGGAATTGCCTCGTGCCGCAAGGATGGAAGACTCCACACCGTCCTGATTTCCTCCGTAATCTGGGCATTCGCCTCGACCGTGTTGCTGAGCTTGAGTGCCGTGGCCATTTTCCGTTCCTTCAGCGCTCCCTTTCCGGTCACCAGCACCGCCGGCTCGGGGATCGACATTTCCGTTTTCCCGGGCAAGAGCCTTGTCAGCCTCGGTCTTGTGGAAGCGAGCCCTCTGGGCTTCTTCGAGACGGTCCGGGCGTTGATGCCGGCATTCCTGATTGTCTGCTTTCTGGTCGGCTATTTCCTGAAACCGAATGTCGAGGTTATCAGACCGGCCTATGTGGTGATGAACAGTTTCAGTGAGGTGATGTTCCGCATGGTCCGTGCCATCACCATTTCCTCCTACTTGTTTGTGTTTGTCGCGGCAAGCACCTTCTTTTCCACGCTGATGCAGGAAGGATCTATCTTCGTCGCGGGACAGTTCCTGACGATGTTGGTCATCGGGTGCAGCGCTGCCATCTTCATTGTCCTTCCCCTCCTTTTCGCCTGTACAACCAAATTCAGGGTAAATCCCTACCAGACGGTGTACCGTTCGCTGGCGCCTGTGATCACCGGCCTTTTTTCCGGCGACATCCTCCTGACCGCCCTCATCGGGCAGCCTGTAGCGCGCCACAACCTTGGCTGCCAGAAGCGTATCGCTTCCACCGCCATCCCCTTCCATGCGATGTTCGGCCGTGGCGGCTCCGCCATGATTGGTACCCTCTGTACGCTGAGTCTGCTCGCCGCGGTCAACCCGGAAGCCTTGACCGGACGGGTCGAGGTGCTGGTCGCATTGGTCTGCGCCTTGGTCAGCTTCTGCAGCGCCCTCTCCTTCGGGAGCGAGATATTCCTGATTGCCGTGCTTGCCCTCCGCTTGTTCGGCATCAACCTCTATGGTTCCGAGCTGACGATGCTGGCCTTGCTCCCCCTGGTGGAAGGCATGGGCGTCATGGTCGATTCCCTGGTGGCAGCCATGGGAGCGAGCTGGAGCGCACAACTGTTGGATGTGCGTGTAGAGACGCCCTATAAGGATATCCTGTAAGCAAGATGAAGAAGCTCTTTTTCCGGCATCTCTGTCTGATTCTCCAGAGTCTGACGACTCTCGCCTTTTGTGTGCTGATCGTCTATGGGGCGTACTCGGCGCTGGAAGAAGGGGTTCCCCTGTTTGCCATCTCCCTGCGATTCGGCCCGAGCTTCGCCCACCTGGTCATCTCGCTTGTCCTGGCGGTGATGGTCTACCATTACCTGCGAACCACCTTTGGCAGTGACGCGCAGTTGATGCCGTTCCTCTTATTGCTCCTTTCCCTGCTGGAGTTGCGGGTCTATCCTGTCTGTTATCTGTACACCCAGACGCTTTCCTTCTCGATGAGCCAGACTGCCCGCCTCTACCAAATCATCCTGCTAGCGGCAATCTTGATTTCCATGGAGTGCATGCTGTACCAGACGGAAATCAATGTCAAACGAATCAATACAGGCATCCTGATTGCCTGCGCTGTCTCCTTGTTGGTGGGAATGGCCGTTCCGCTCTCCCCTAACACGGCGACCTTTCTTGAGGGTGCCTATATCGGAGCCCTGACCATGCGCGGGGCTGTCTGTATCCTTGGCGGAATAGGCTTGGCGATTCTCTTCTGCAGCGTCTTCCAGGAAAACGTCTCCAAGGAGACCATCATCAAATGCGTCGCCTACACGATGCACATCGTCGCGCTCGTGCTTCTCGCTTTCCCGTATGGAATGATCCGGGACGGAATCGCGCTTTTGCTTGAGTTGGCGAGTTTGGTCATCCTGGTGCTTGTCGCCCGCAGCCGCCGGATTTGGGCCTGAACTTTCGTCAGTTGTCCAGCGAGAAAGCGTGCTGGCAGAGCATGGTGATGCCATCATTGGCATCCATGGAAAACTTGACAATGCCATTGAAGACGGTCTGGCGGAAGATGGTGCCTTGTTGCTTGTACCTGTTCATCACTCCCAAATCACTGAGAATATCGCTCACCGACACACAATAGGTGGGATTGATGGTCTTGATCCACAACGACTGGTTGCTTGTCCACAACCCGTGATGGTTTGCCTTCGCGACATCAATGTCCCTGATCTCGTCGCTGTGGGCGTCAAGGAGCTCCTGCTCTCCTTCCATATACAGGTCGCCACACAGCAGTACGGTGGTGTTTCCATAAGAGAACTTCAAGGCCAACGAACTGTTGTTGAGTTCTTCGGTTGTGTAGGTGGAATCCACTGCGGTTTTGGAGGGATGATAAACAGAGACCTCGATGTCCCGGCCGAACATGAACGAGTCCCCATCCCCTATTTTTGTCTGGACGATACCGTCAGCCTCACACCTCTGGTCCATCTGCATGCTGTATTTGCCGGTATATCCTTCCATTGGACCGACAAACACGCGGTCGATCTTCGCATGGTCGGCCACTTGGCTGAAACCGCCTAGGTGGTCGTGATGGCGATGGGAATTGACAAAGTAGTCGATATGGTCGATGCCAAGCGCTTCGAGTGTCTCGACCACATAGCGTCCTTGCACCGGCGCTCCGCAGTCGACCATCATGACCTTTCCATCCGGACTGATCAAAAGCTCGCAGTCTCCATGGTTGCTTTTCTTAGTGCTGGAGGTTCTTCCCAAATGGAGGAAGTAGACGATGAACTTGCCGTAGTCCCCACTCCGGTCCAGAACCGGGTCAGTGGCGGCGCTGAGTGGAAAAGAGGCAAGGACGAGCATGCACCACACACATGCGCGAACCAAATGGTTTCGTTTCATAGATTCCTCGATGCAAAGATTTCCAGATGGAACATCATTATAAGTCCCTTTTTTCATACCGTAAAGGAACTCACGCCCAGAAGGCGACTAGCAAGGTCGCGCTTGTCCTCACTCTTTCAGCTTTTCCAGCATCATTCTAGACAGGGAAAAGGCAAGCAGGCACG
>Ga0256404_1008641_pt1 | contig 15167 bp, 13 predicted proteins | sample RumenRJG_01DNA_FD_185990 | JGI IMG/M metagenome (GOLD analysis project Ga0256404, IMG submission 185990) | Bovine rumen microbial communities from Lethbridge, Alberta, Canada - RJG_01 | ecosystem: Host-associated > Mammals > Digestive system > Stomach > Rumen | place: Canada: Alberta | collected...
TAGAATAATACTTCGTATTGGTGCCGTTGGAGATGACAAAGAGCTGGACATACTCAAAGAGACCGGAACCGGCCCAGAAGGAATCCCGCTGGTAACGGTCGATCTGGTTGAAGGCCTCGCGGATGGGCACTCCCCTGCGCTTGAGTTCCACATGGACCAGCGGCAGGCCGTTGACCAAGATGGTGACATCATAGCGGTTGTCATGCCGGGCGCCCTGGCCCTGGGTCATGACATACTGGTTGATGACCTGAAGGGAATTGCTGTGCACGTTCTTCCGGTCAATGAGCGTGATATTCTTGGTCATGCCATCGTCCCGCTTCAGGACCTGGACATTGTCCTCCTGGATCATGCGGGTCTTTTCGACAATGTGATTGTTCGAATTGGCGATGATCTCCTTAAAAAAGCGGTCCCATTCGGCGTCGGAGAAGCAATATGCATTCAGCCGCTCCAACTGGGCACGGAGATTCGCGATCAAATCATCCTCGGTATGAATGGGAAGCCAGGTATACCCCTGCTCGCAGAGCATGCGAATGAACTCCTGCTCCAGAGCCGCCTCGCTCTGATAGGCATCGGAGCGGGCAGACACCGGCGTATAGGAGGTCACCACCGTGTTTTCACTTGTCTGGGCAACGATATTGAAGTAAGGCATAGAGATGCCTCCTGTCATGTATTTAAGACGCCAGCTGTTGCTTGTTGTTCCACTCTTCCCGAAGATCTTCCGCCAGGTAGTCGTCGCTCATACAATGAAGATCAGAGACACCCCTTCGTATCAGATCATATTCCTCTGAGCGATAGAAGAAATCCAGTGCCAGACGGGTACTGATTCCGGTTTTCTCCGCAAACAGTGCAATCACCCGGGCATATTTACGCTGAAGCAGAATCGGATTTGCCGTCACAGCGCTTCACTCCCTTCAAATCTCAGAAACCGCTCGATCACGCTTTGCGTACGAATACAGAGCTGTGCATTCGGCTTTGCGTAGCGGAGTCGTTTTATCGCCTCGGTTTTGTCGATCAAGTCCTGAAAATACAGCTCAACGGTATCGAAAACTTTATCGTTGGCCACTCCGCCCATCACGATATCATAATCGGAAGTGTCTTTTCCCTGGCGGCAGGTCACAATAAAATCAAGCCAGTCTTCGGAATAGGTATCGAACTCCAGGACCTTACAAGCCCCGAACGCTTCTTCATCAAGCCGGTATTTTGAGATAAAGGCCCGCCCGGTGCGCAGCAGCGGTCTTTGGCACCATTTCCTGGCCTGTTCGTATATCGGTGTCATGTAAAACCCCGGTCCAAAGTCCACATTGCGTCTGGAGTGGAAGATATCAGGATCGGCAACGACAACGCCTGAACCATGATACAGAATCATGCCAGAACTCCTTTCTCCCTCATTACCCCTTCAATGTCATCGAGTATATATTCCCTGTCCTGTGTGTGCAGGGACTCATAGCAAGGAACAATATAATCATACAGAATATTCGTCTTTTCTGTCAAGAGCAGATAGACATTCGTAGGATCCATCTTCAGCCTTGCCGCAAGATTCTCGATGCAGAAGACAGCAAAGGACAGTTCTTCCGGGGAAAGATTCTCAGAAGAAGAATTATTATTCACAGGAACTTTCACCCCTTTTCCGGAAAGCTCAGAAGCTTGTCGCGGTAATACTCATACTGTTTCTGTCGGGCAGCGATTTCGGCGGGAAGGCCGGAGGTAAGGTCGTTGCAGAGGGTGTCAAAACGGTCGAGAATGTCAACAATACGTTTCTGTTCTTCTACCGGAGGAAAAGGAACTTTAACGAAACTCATTTTTCTCGCTAATACATGCTTTAGATTGCCATCAGTAATAGCCGGTTTCAAATGTCTCATACCCTCGATAGTATGGAAATAATGAACATAAAATTTTGACAAACAGTTCCCACCATTAGACATGATAATCAGCGCGTGGCAATTTGAACCCATATATTCTTTCCCGACAATTGCGCACTCTCCAATATGACCGGACTGGACCATTAGAATGTCGTCTTCTTTGAGCTCATTTCTAATATGTTTTTGATGAAACTCTCTTGTCACATATAGCTCTTCATTATCTGAAATAATCCCATTATGGATGTTTGTCCCTTCAAGATAACGGATTCCATTCTCTTTATCTGTAAAGAACTTTGTTACTGTGCCGACAAATCCATTTCGAATATTAGGAAACAGCGTATCCAAGCCCACATAAGGGACATTATCAAACGACATCAGACTCTCTCGGTAATACTCATACTGCTTTTTTCGCGCTGTAAGCTCTGCATCCAACTGCTTTTGCAGCTCTGCTGTAAGCTCCGTGAAATGGTCCAGAATGCGGACGATCTCCTGCTGTACAGGAAGCGGAGGGACGGGTAATCGATAATTCATTACCGCATCTTTACTACCACGTGGCATCTTAGCGCCTTTAGAATACTGAACATCATACACAAAGAAATCTTCTGAAGACAACACATAGTAAAGATACGACGGAATTATCTCCGTTTTTCTCCTAATCTGTATTGCTAATACGTCCCCATTAGTTCCACCATCACAATCAGCGAGCCAGATTTTCCTAAGATATGGACGTATATTCCCAATTAATATATCACCAGTATTAAACTGGATAACTACTCCTTCTTTCGGTACACTATTTGATATAGTCTTTCCCTGTTTATTTGGAAGAAGATTCTCTACACCCACATAAGTATTACAATTAACCATAGAAACCGGGATTCTTATATTTGCATATGTTGCCACTTCCCCCAGCTTCTTATACTTCACTCCATCGGGGCAGAGTTCGGTAATCAGTTCATCCAGTCTGCTCATGTGACGATCTCCCAAAAACCGTTCTTCTTTGCGCCAACCCTGCGGATCAGGCCGCGCTCCTGCAGATGCCGCAGGGCGCGGATGACGGTCGGACGGCTGCAGCCGGCGGCTTCCATCATCTGGGCGATGGTGATTCCGGAATCCTTCCGAATGAGCGTAAGCACCATTCGCTCCTTCTCCGTCAGATTTAAAGTATCATTTAAAGTATCATTTTCCGGATTTAAAGTATCATTCTGCGACCGGATATAATCGCGGATCTGTTCTTCAATGTTCTGAATATGGTGCTCTTTCATGAAACGCAGAAAAACACCCTCATCCTCCGTATCCCTGGCTTCGGCAAGGCTTTCAATATAAGCGGCACGGCTCTCCTTTTTCACAACAGAGGGCACAAGGCCGAATTCGACCTGAATCATATTCATCAGCAGGCGCGACATTCTTCCGTTGCCGTCCGCCCACGGATGAATCGTAACCAGCCGGTAATGCGCCTCAAAGCTGAAATCATAGATCCGGTCCACATCCGTCGGATTCAGGGAATGCCGGCTATCATTCAGCCAAGTACAGAACTTCTGCAGCCTGTCAGGTACCTTCTGCCAGGCGAGATAGCTTTTCCCCCCGCGTCCGGCACTTACATTGATCAGGCGCAATTCACCCTTCGCACTGCTGAAGGCGCCAACCAGTGTATCATACTCCGAACCGGTGTTTTTCATGACCGCCGCCGAGAGATCGCAGAGGATTTCTACCGTAATATCCTGATGGCTTTTCGCGATCTGCTCTCCCCGCTCGTAGGCATTTTTCAGATCGAGGTTCATCATCTGTTCGGCAATCGGCTTATTGGCGCTGATTCCCTCATCGAACAACAGCTGATTTTCAATTTCCGTAACCGTGGAGCCCTCGATGGCCGTTGAATGGGTGATGATCGAATAACGGTAGAGCTTTTCATAATCGAGCTGCTGCGCTATTCCCAGTTCAGAATACCGGGCAAGAACGTCTGTCAGTCGGCTCATCGTCTCAGCCCTCGATTTCCGCGATGATCTGACGGATCGCGGCACGGAGCTCATCCTCGCGCCTGACGATCTCCTCAATCTCGGCGTTCAGCTTCACAATGTCCACTTCCTCGCGGGTGTCCTCCGCCTCGACATAGGTTGAGACGGAGAGGTTATAGTCGTTCTGCTCAATCTCATCGAAGGAGGCCAGGTGGGAGAAGTGGGCCGTCTCTTCTTTCCCGGCATAGGTATCGACAATGCGGGAGATGTTATCCGGGGTCAGCTTATTGTTATTCGTAACCTTGATGCACTCTTTCGTCGCGTCAATGAAGAGCACATTGCTGTCGGACTTGCCCTTCTTCAAAACCATGATGCAGGTGGCGATGGAAGTGCCGAAGAACAGGTTCGAGGGCAGCTGGATCACGCAGTCGACAAAGTTGTTGGTGATCAGGTACTTCCGGATCTTCTGCTCCGCGCCGCCGCGGTACATGATGCCCGGGAAGCAGACAATGGCCGCCGTGCCGTTGGGCGCCAGCCAGCTCAGAGCATGCATGATGAAGGCCAGGTCGGCCTTGCTCTTCGGGGCCAGGACACCGGCCGGGGCAAAGCGCGGGTCATTGATGAGCAGCGGGTTATCGTCCCCAGCCCACTTGATGGAATAGGGCGGGTTGGAAACAATCAGCTCAAAGGGTTCGTCGTCCCAGTGCTGCGGATTGGTCAGGGTATCCTCGCAGGCGATGGAGAACTTATCAAAGCCGATCTCATGGAGGAACATGTTGATGCGGCAGAGGTTGTAGGTGGTGATGTTGATCTCCTGGCCGTAGAAGCCGTTCAGGACTCCATCCTTGCCCAGGACCTGAACCGCCTTCAGCAGCAGGGAGCCGGAACCGCAGGCCGGGTCATAGACCTTGTTGACCTTCGTCTTCCCCACCGTTCCCAGGCGGGTCAGGAGCTCCGACACGTCAGCGGGTGTGAAGAACTCACCGCCGGACTTGCCGGCGTTGGAGGCGTACATGGTCATGAGATACTCATAGGCATCACCGAAGGCGTCGATGTCATGGTCTTTCACGGAACCGAGGTTCATCGCCGCCACGCCGTCCAGGAGCTTCACCAGACGCTCATTCCGTTTGGCGACCGTGCTGCCCAGCTTGTTGCTGTTCACATCGAAGTCATCGAAGAGCCCGGCGAAGCTGTTTTCGGACTCGCTGCCCTTGGCAGAGCCCTCGATGTTCCGGAAGACCCGCTCCAGGGTCTCGTTCAGGTTCGCATCCCCTGGGGCGTTCCGACGGACATTCTCAAACAGCTCACTCGGCGGAATAAAGAAGCCCTTCTCCTGGATCAGATCCTCGCGGGCCTCCTCGGCCTCGGAATCAGACAGCCGGGCGTAATCGAAATCCTCATTTCCGGCGTCAAGCTCGCCCCGGTTGATGTAGGCCGTGAGGTCTTCGGAGATATAACGGTAGAACATGGTGCCGAGGACATAGTTCTTGAAGTCCCAGCCGTCCACCGCGCCGCGCAGCTCATCCGCGATTGCCCAGATGGCGCGATGCACTTCTTCTCTTTCCCGTTCTTTCTTGGTATCGATGGGCATCGGTCGTTCCTCCGTCAAATTCTTCTGATTGTAACTTATGATTCTTATCCTATTCCTGACTAAATATTTTAGCACAGCGGGAGAATGAAAACAAGAAAGAAAGCGGCAGGGAGTCCTGAGCTGGATGCATATAAGAACACCCCGGGGCTTTCACCCCAGGGTGCCATAAAAGAGTTTCTCTTACTTTACGGTGCAGTACATGAAGTACTTGTATCCGAGCGGGTTGGAGAAGAAGCCGTCGACATCCTTGCTGATCATGAACAGGTCAGTGTAGAAGTACAGCGGGCAGATGCAGCCGGTGCTCATGAGGAGGTCCTCGGCGCGGTGCATGAGCTCATAACGTACCTCGTTGTCGGTGCAGCCCTTGATGGCCTTGATCAGGACATCATAGGTCTCGGCCCAGGTGCCGTTCTCCACCTTGACGTCCAGACCGAGGTCGGTCAGATCCAGGCTGTAGGCGGCGACATCCTTGTGCGCGCCCTTGCCGAACTGGACATCGTTGTTGCCGGAAGCGGTGGTCCACATATCCAGGAAGCAGATCGGATCGTTGTAGTCGGCGAGCCAGCCGTTGCGGGCGATGGAGTAATCGCCGTTCTTACGGGTGTTCAGGAAGGTGGCCCACTCCTGGTTCTCCAGGTTCATGGTGATGCCGATGCCGGCCAGGGCGCTCTGCAGATACTCACCGATGGCCTTGTGGCCTTCAGAGGTGTTGTAGAGGTAGGTCAGGGTCGGGAAACCGGAGAACTGGCCGGTGGTCTCGTCATAGTCATAATACTTCTTCAGGACTTCGATGGCCTGGGTGAAGTTGTCCTCCAGGGCATCGGCAGAGACGTTGTAGTAGCCGTCAAAGTCTTCGCTGGAGCCGGCAGTCTGATAGAACTGGGTTCCGTCGGGGTTGGTCATACCCATGGCGACGAAGGAGGAGGCCGGAACCTGACCGCCCTGGGCGATGTCTTCGACGATGTAGTTGCGGTCGAAGATCAGGCTGATGGCATTGCGGATCTCAGCCCTGGCGTTCTCGGCGTCAACACCCTCAAGCTCGCTGCCCTCGGGGAGGATCTCTTCATTGACGTTCCAGCAGACATAGTAGGTGCCGATCTGGCCCTCCACCTTGAACTCATCGGGATAGTCCGCCTTGAGGGCCGCGATCTCGTTGGTGGGGACGTCGTCGATCAGCTGCCAGGTGCCGTTCTTGAAGTTGGACAGCTGGTTGTTGGCATCATCGGACAGATAGAACTCGATCTTGTCCATGAGGATCTTGTCGGCATCGACGTAGTTCGGGTTCTTCTCCAGGGTGATCAGGCTGTTGTGATTCCAGCCGGTCATGGTGTAGGCGCCGTTGCAGACGTAGGTGGAGGGATCGGTGGCCCAGCCTTCGTTGGAGACGACATCTTCACGCACGGGGAAGTAGGTCGGGAAGGCCAGCAGCTCGTTCCAGTAGGAAACGGCATTGGCAAGGGTGACCTCGAGAGTCTTGTCGTCAACCGCCTTGACGTTCAGCTGAGCACCCTCGGGAGGCTCTTCCGCCCAGACATCGTCGTAGCCGTCAATGACCTCGAACATGTAGCCGTAGTCGGCGCCGAGCTCGACGGAGGCGGCACGCTGCCAGGCAAAGGCGAAGTCAGCCGCGGTGACGTCTTTGCCGTCGGACCACTTCATGCCGTCGCGCAGGGTGTAGGTGTAGGTGACGGTGCCGTCTTCGTTCTCAACACCTTCCACCAGCTCGGTGGCGGCATCGGGGACGATGACGAGAGCGCCGGAGTCATCCTGGGCCCACTTGGCAAGGCCGGAGAACAGGTGGCTGACGAGGGTAGCGCCGTCGACAGCGGAGTTCAGGGCCGGGTCTAGAGTGTCAGGCTCGGAAGCGAGGCAGACAGCGATGGAGCTGGCGCCGGCAGCGGCAGGTGCAGCTTCCTCGGCAGGAGCAGCTTCTTCGGCAGGAGCGGCTTCCTCAGCAGGAGCGGCTTCCTCAGCAGGAGCGGCTTCTTCAGCAGGAGCAGCTTCCTCAGCAGGAGCGGCTTCCTCGGCGGGAGCGGCTTCCTCGGCGGGAGCCTCCGTTGCCGCAGGGGCTTCCGATGCCTTGGGGGTGGTGGTTCCGCCGCAGGCCGTCAGGGCAAACACCATGGCGAGAGCGAGAACCAGTGCAAGGATCTTCTTCATTTTGCAGGTTTCCTTTCGATGAATATTTTCAAACGGCAGACCGGAATCCGGCCGCCGGTTGAATCCTAAATCTTATCGCAGGCCGCGAAGTGGCCGGGCGCGACTTCCTTGAACTCCGGCATGGCTTCGGCGCAGGCCGCGGTTGCCCGGGGGCAGCGGGTGCGGAAGGGGCAGCCGGAAGGCGCGTTCAGCGGGCTCGGGATATCGCCGGAGAGGACGATGCGCTTATTGGCGCGGGCGACCTTCGGATCCGGCTGCGGCACGGCGGACATCAGGGACTGGGTATAGGGGTGCAGCGGGTGTTCATAGATTTCCTTCGCATCCGCCAGCTCCACCATCTTCCCCAGATACATGACGGCGATCCGGTCGGAGATATGGCGAACAACCAGGATATCATGCGCGATGAACAGATAGGTCAGGCCCATTTCGTCCTGCAGTTCATCAAACATGTTGATCACCTGCGCCTGAATGGAAACGTCCAGGGCCGAGACCGGCTCGTCGCAGACGATGAACTTCGGGTTCAGGGCCAGGGCACGGGCGATGCCGATGCGCTGGCGCTGGCCGCCGGAGAACTCGTGGGCATAGCGGGAGGCATGCTCGCTGTTGAGGCCCACGCGGTCCATCAGCTCCAGGATCCGCTGCTCGCGCTCGGCCTTGTTCCGGTACATCTTATGGATGTCCAGCGGTTCGCCGATGATATCGGAGACGGTCATGCGGGGGTTCAGAGAGGAATAGGGATCCTGGAAGACCATGGTGGCCTTCCTGCGGAATTCACTGATATCCGCTTTCGTGCGGATCGGCTTTCCCTCAAAGCGGACTTCGCCGCCGGTCGGTTCGTACAGGTGCAGGAGCGTGCGGCCGACCGTGGTCTTGCCGCAGCCGGATTCCCCCACCAGGCCAAGGGTCTCGCCGCGGCGGATGTTGAAGGACACATCGTCCACCGCTTTGAGCGGCTTTGATGTAAACATGCCCGTGTTGATGGGGAAATACTCTTTCAGGTGGCTGACTTCGACCAGATTCTCCATTCTGTTTTCGCTCATGCTCTGTCACCGCCTTCCTTCACATTCATCCAGCAGGCCGCCATATGGTCTTGGTTGATGGTCATCCGCTCGCAGCGCTCGCGCAGGCAGATCTTCATGGCGTTGTCGCAGCGCGGAGCGAAGGGACAGCCTTCCGGCATGTTCAGCAGGTCGATGGGCGTACCGGAAATGGGCTTCAGCTTCGTTCCGGCGGTATCCGCGGTAGGAATGCTGCGCATCAGGCCTTTGGTATACTCATGCTTCGGGTTGTAAAAGATCTCATCCGCGGTCCCCTGCTCACAGATGGAGCCGGCGTACATGACGATGACTTCATCGCAGAGCTGCGCCACGACGCCCAGGTCATGGGTGATCATGATGATGGCCATGCCGAGCTCTTTCTGCAGATCCTTCATCAGGTCGAGGATCTGGGCCTGAATGGTCACGTCCAGCGCGGTGGTCGGCTCGTCGGCGATCAGGATGTCCGGCTCGCAGGCCAGCGCCATGGCAATCATGATCCGCTGGCGCATGCCGCCGGAAAACTCATAGGGATACTGCGTCATGCGTTTTTCCGGCTCGTTGATGTTCACGAGACGGAGCATCTCGACCGCGCGGTCCCAGGCCTGCTTCGCGTTGCGGCTGGTGTGCAGGACGATGGCCTCCACCAGCTGGTGGCCGATGGTGTAAGTCGGATTCAGGGAGGTCATGGGGTCCTGGAAAATAATGGAGATCTTATTGCCGCGGACGGTCTTCATGACCTTCTCGCCGGAACCCACCAGCTCCTGGCCGTCCAGCCTGATGGAGCCGTCGACGATCCTGCCGGTGGAGGCGAGAATCTGCATGATGGAATAGGCCGTGACGGACTTGCCGGAGCCGGATTCGCCCACAATGCCGAGTACCTTTCCGCGTTCGAGGCTGAAGGATACGCCGTTGACCGCCCGGACCTCACCCGCGGGGGTGAAGAACGAGGTGTGCAGGTTGTTAACTTCCAAAAGTGCCATATCTCACGCCTCCTCTCAGGTTCTCAGCTTCGGGTCAAACGCGTCGCGCAGCCCGTCGCCGAAGAGGTTCAGGGAGAGGACGATCAGCGAGATGACCAGAGCCGGAATCACCAGGCGGAAGGGATAGGACGAGAGGCCGTTGAGCGCGTCGGAGGCCAGGGAGCCCAGGGAAGGCATGGGCGCGTTCACGCCGAGGCCGAGGAAGGAGAGGTAGCTCTCCGTGAAGATGGCGTTCGGAATCTGCAGGGCGGTGGAGATGATGACCACCGAGATGCAGTTCGGGAGCAGGTGCTTGCGGATGATCCAGCCGCCCTTCGCCCCGGCCGCCTGAGAGGCCAGGACGTATTCCTGCTCGCGCAGGGAGAGAATCTGGCCACGGATCAGGCGGGACATGGAAACCCAGTACAGAACGCCGAAGACGATAAAGAGGCTGATGATGTTGCTGCCGATCTTTTCCAGCGCGGTTCCCGCCAGAGCGGGTCCCAGGGTCTGCTTCAGGACGCTGGCCAGAAGGATGACCATCAGCATGTCCGGAAGCGAATAAATGATGTCCACGATGCGCATGATGATCAGGTCGACCTTTCCGCCGCAGTAGCCCGCGATGGAACCCACGGTCATGCCGATGAGCAGGACGATGATGCTGGCGAAGAAACCCACCGCCAGGGAGATGCGCGTGCCGTAGACCACACGGATGAAGTAATCACGTCCGGCGGAATCGGTGCCGAAGACATGAGGGAAAACCTGCTCCCCTGCTTCGATCCGCTTCAGTTCCGTCTTCCCATAGGTAAAGGGCGCCAGATTATTATAGGAAGAGTCCACGGGTTTGCCCGGGTTCACCCCCAGCATCTTGTCGTAGGAATAGGGCCAGAACATGGGGATAAAGATGGACGAGAGCGTGATGATCATGATGATGATCAGGGAGACGGTCGCGACGCGGTTTTTCAGCAGGCGCTTCATACCGTCCCTGAAGAAGGTGGAGGAAGGCCGCATCTGGACCATGTAGCGCTTTTCTTCCTCGGTCGCGGGGAGGAAATCGTCCACGTTCACATGCATGGTAAGTCTGTCTGACATGTCCGTTCCTCCTTATTCCAGATTGATTCTGGGGTCGACAACCTTGTAGAGAATGTCACTCACCAGATTCATCACGACGATCAGAACCGCAAGGACAATCGTCGTGCCCATGACCATCGGATAGTCGCGGTTGGTGATGCTGCTGACAAAGGCACGGCCGATACCCGGTACGGCAAAGATCTGCTCCACCACCAGAGAGCCGGTCACGATATAGGCCAGCATCGGACCGAAGTAGGTAATCACCGGGATCAGGGAGTTCTTCAGCGCGTGGCCGAAGATGATCTTCCCGCTGGAGACGCCCTTCGCTTTTGCGGTACGGATATAGTCCTGGCCCAGAACATCAAGCATGGACGAACGTGTCAGACGCGTGATATAGGCCATCGGATACAGCGCCAGGGTGATGATCGGAAGGATCAGCCCCTCGGCCGTCGAGCCGTTGGCCGGCAGCACACGCAGCCGGATCGCAAAAATAACCAGCAGCAGTGACCCCATAATAAATGACGGCATGGAAACGAAGGCCGTGGTCAGCACCATGATGATCTTGTCGATCAGCCTGTTCCGCCGCAGGGCGGCGACGGCCCCCAGAGGGATGCCGATCAGGGCGGCGAGACATGCGGCCACCACGCCGAGTCTGGCAGAGGTCTTCATACCGTCGGCGATGATATCGATGACCATGCGGCCGCGCTGCTTCAGGGACGGGCCGAAGTCAAACCTGGTGACAACATCCTTCAGATAGGTGAAATACTGCTGCATCAGGGGCTTATCGAGACCGTATTTGGCCTCCAGGGCAGCCTGGGCCGCGGCGGAAATCGCCTTCTCCCCCATGAACGGGCCTCCGGGGACCGCGTGCATCACGAAGAATGTTACCGTGATGACGACCCAGACAGTTACAATGGCGAGGAGAATGCGCTTGAGGATATACTTCAGTGTCTTGACATTCATTCCGGAACCGCCTTACCTCTTCTTTCATTAATATAAAGCAGAAAGCTTCTGCCTCCGCATTCTTTGCTTCAGTATCGCTTTATCAATATGCTATTATACTGAAATAAAGCAAAAAAAGCAAATCATTTGCCGCGGCAAAAACATTTTGTGGCCCATGGCGGTTTTCACGCGCCACAGGCCAAGTGTTTTGTGGATAATGTATATGAATCAGGAACAGCTCGGGTTCAGCGATTTCTCATGAGCGTCTTCATGCGCAGGCTGTGATCCAGAATGCTCTTGCGCAGGCGGAGATTCTTCGGCGTGACTTCGAGAAGCTCGTCATCCGCCAGGAACTCCAGGCACTGCTCCAGACTGAGAACCCGGGGCGGGATCAGGCGGAGCGCCTCGTCCGAGCCGGAGGCACGGGTGTTGGTCAGGTGCTTGGTGCGGCAGACGTTCACCGGGACATCTTCCGCCTTCGGGCAGACGCCGACCACCATGCCGCCGTAGACCTTGGTACCCGGGGTGATAAACATGGCGCCGCGCTCCTGGGCGTTCCAGATGCCGTAGGCCACCGCTTCGCCGGTCTCGAAGGCGATCAGGGAGCCGGTGCTGCGGCGGGCGATGTCGCCCTTGTAGGGTTCATACTTCTCAAACACGGAAGCGAGGATTCCTTCGCCCTTGGTGTCGGTGAGGAACTCGTTCCGGTAGCCGAACAGGCCGCGGGACGGAACCAGAAATTCCATCTTCATGCGGTTGCCCACCGGGGTCATCTCAAGGAACTCACCCTTGCGCTGGCCAAGCTTCTCCATGACGGAGCCCATATAGTCCTGCGGCACGTCCACCACGACGCGCTCCACCGGCTCGCAGAGCTTGCCGTCGATCTCCTGGTACAGCACGCGCGGGGGCGATACCTGGAACTCGTAGCCTTCACGGCGCATGGTTTCAATCAGGATGGAGAGGCTCATCTCGCCGCGGCCGGCAACATTGAAGCTGTCGGTGCTGTTCTCCACATCCGTGACGCGCAGGGACACATCCTTCAGGGTCTCACGCATCAGACGGTCGCGGATCTGGCGGGAGGTGACGAACTTTCCTTCCCGTCCGGCAAAGGGGCTGTCATTGACGGAGAAGGTCATCTCCAGCGTCGGGGCGCTGATCTTGACGAAGGGCAGCGGCTCGGCCGCGCCTCTCGCACAGACCGTGTCGCCGATGGTGATCTCGGGGATGCCGCTCATGGCGATGATATTGCCGGCGCCGGCTTCGGTCACGGGCACGCGGTTGAGGCCGTCGAACTCATAGAGGGAAACGGCTTTGGCCTTGAGCGTCGGCTCATCCGGATGGTGGAAGTTGCAGACCTCGATCTCCTGATTCTGGCGGATAACGCCGCGCTCAATCCGGCCGATCGCAATACGGCCCACATATTCATTATAATCCAGACTGCTGACCAGCATCTGGAAGGGTGCGTCCAGATTCATCTCCGGCGCGGGGATATACTCCAGAATGGTTTCAAACAGAGGCTTCAGATCCGTCCCCTCGACTTCGGGAGAATAGCTTGCGGTGCCGTTGCGGCCGGAGCAGAACAGCATCGGGGAATCCAGCTGTTCGTCCGTGGCGTCCAGATCCATCAGCAGTTCCAGAACCTCGTCCACGACCTCGTGAATCCGCTGATCCGGACGGTCAATCTTGTTGACGACGACGATCACGCGGTGGCCGAGCTCCAGCGCACGGCTCAGGACAAAACGGGTCTGGGGCATCGGGCCTTCCGCCGCGTCCACCAGCAGAATGACGCCGTTGACCATCTTCAAAATACGTTCCACCTCGCCGCCGAAGTCCGCGTGGCCCGGGGTATCGACGATGTTGATCTTGGTATCCCCGTAAAAGACCGCGGTGTTCTTGGCAAGGATGGTGATGCCGCGTTCACGTTCCAGGTCGTTGGAGTCCATCACGCGTTCTACGACTTCCTGATTCTCACGATAGACGCCCGACTGCTTCAGCATTTCATCCACGAGCGTGGTCTTGCCGTGGTCAACGTGGGCAATGATGGCGACGTTTCTAATCTTGTCCATTGGAATCCTCTCCTTTTTTACATACGAAAAGGGATTTTAACATTCCTTTGGTCAAATTGCAATAGGAAAGCCGCTATTTTTCGTATAAAATCACAACAAAAAACTCTCCCGGCGGATCTCATTCGGGCCGATACCGTCCGGGCGGGAAGCATCGGCACGGAAGCGTGCTTTTTCAAGAGCAAAACGGAAACATTTCTCTTGACAGGCGCGGTGTCAGATGGTAATATAACTCGCGTCGTCCGCGTACTCAGCTACGGGGTCATGCCGCCGCTGCGGTTGCCTTTCCGCCCGTTGCCGCGTCGCAGGACAGAATGATACAGAAAGGAAACACCACCATGATCACCAAAGAGAAAAAGACCGAAGTCATCGGCCAGAACGCCACCCACGAGAACGACACCGGTTCTCCCGAAGTCCAGATCGCCATTCTTTCCGAGCGCATCCTTGAGCTCACCGAGCACCTGAAGCGTCATCCCAATGACGACCACAGCCGTCTTGGCATGTACAAGATGGTCGGTAAGCGCCGCCGCCTGCTCGACTATCTGGCCAAGAAGGACATCGAGCGCTATCGTGCCATCATTGCGAAGCTGAACATCCGCAAGTGATCGGTTCCGGCTTCGTTTCCACAGCATTCTGAAGGATATGAAGGTTTTTATGGAGGGACAAGTGAATAGGTCCCTCCATATTTTTATAGTTGATTCTCCGAAACCTTGTAAAATTGTAAAAAACCATTGAGCAATCTGAGCGTACTGATTAGAAGGAGTTTATGCGCATGATCATCACCAAGAAACAGTTCCCGAATTACCGCAAGTTTGAAATGACCTATGAAGGCCGTCCCCTCACGATGGAAGTCGGAAAGATGGCCGAGCTCTGCAACGCGGCTGTCCTCGTCACCTACGGCGAGACCACCGTGCTCGTCACCTGCACTGCCTCCGCCCGTCCCAAGGACGGCATCGACTACTTCCCTCTCGCCGTGGACTTCAACGAGAAGCTCTACGCCGTGGGAAGAATCCCCGGCAGCTTCATGCGCCGTGAGGGCAAACCCAGCCTGCAGGCGGTTCTCGCCTCCCGTCTGATCGACCGCCCGATGCGTCCCCTCTTCCCCTCCGACCTGCGCAACGACGTCGTCATCGCCTGCGAGGTTCTGTCCGTGGACCGCGACTGCTCCCCGGAGATCACCGCCATGATCGGCGCCTCCGCCGCCGTGAGCATCTCCGACGTTCCCTTCAACGGGCCCATCGCCGGCATCGTCCTTGGCTGGGACGGTGAGAAATATCTCTTCAACCCGACGCAGGAAGAGCGCAAGCGCAACCGCATGACCACCACCGTCGCCGCCACCCATAAGAAGATCGTCATGATCGAGTCCGAGGCCGACCAGGTTCCCGACGAAGTGATGTATGAAGGCATCGTCCAGGCGCACGAGCACCTGCAGCCGGTCCTCGACCTCATCGACCGGATGGTCAGCGAGATCGGCAAGCCCAAGTTCAGCTATGAGCACGCCGCCTTCGACGAAGAGCTCTTCGAGAAGCTGGT
>Ga0256404_1008643_pt1 | contig 15164 bp, 14 predicted proteins | sample RumenRJG_01DNA_FD_185990 | JGI IMG/M metagenome (GOLD analysis project Ga0256404, IMG submission 185990) | Bovine rumen microbial communities from Lethbridge, Alberta, Canada - RJG_01 | ecosystem: Host-associated > Mammals > Digestive system > Stomach > Rumen | place: Canada: Alberta | collected...
AAATGAATTCAATACCGTCATTTGTAAGAGATACCCCTCTCTTGCTCCTGTGGAAAATAGTAATATCGATTTCCTTCTCAAGCTCCCGCATGGACTCACTTAATGAGGGCTGGGATATATAGAGAATTTCAGCCGCCTTATTTAACGATCCTGTTTCTGATATTACGATTGCGTAATGTAATTGCTGCAGTGTCATAAAATAACCGTCCTTTTATTGAATAATTAATTGTGGTTTCCATTTTAAATAATCACCTGATACGAGACTGTATTTAATTCCATGGAAATCGCCCTTAATACTGTCATCGTACCTCGCCTCACCGTGGCAGTGGGCGTAAATAACCTGGTCAACCTTATATTGGTCGGCTAGCCTTGTAAAGCAGCTCTCTTTTTGGAGGACATTCGTAGGCGGGTAATGAAGGAACATAATATATTTTTTATATCCCGCCTCCGCGGCCTTCTCAAAGGCTTCAACCAGACGTTTATATTCCCGTTCAACTAGCTTTTCCGCCTTGGCAGCTTCCTTCTCATCCCAGTCAATTATTCTTCCCCGACTGTCAAGGTAAAATGGGCCCTCGAAGGTATACCCCTTGGTCGCGACCAGAGCATAGTCGCCATAAGGAATAAAATTCCCCTGAAGGAACTGTAATTTCCCGGCGAATTGCTCGTTTAATTTATCGGTCTTATGAGAATCCCAGAACATATCATGATTTCCGCGGGTAAGGATTTTCTTCCCCGGTAAACTCATGATATATTTAAAGTCCTCCTCACATTCGGACATCTTCCTGCCCCATGTGTGGTCACCGACAAGAACAAGGGTATCCTCGTCGCTTACCATTTTACGACAGTTCTCAACGAATTTTTCCTCATGGTCATGCCATACCTTCCCGAACTTATCCATCTTCTTATTCGGGACCTGATAAGATAAATGCAGGTCCCCAATCGCGTATAGTGACATAAACTATTTTACACCTACCATTTCTCTGTTTGTCTTATAATATGCATATCCATGAGCCAATAAGACATATAATGTCTATAATATCTTCAAAGACTTCATGAACCACTTCAATTATACTTCAATAAGAACTTCAATTCAACTTCAATATGATTTCAATAGACAAGTAATGTTGCAAGTGCTAAGATGAATATAGGAACAAAACAGCTCATTATCGAAATCAATCGGAGGTTTACGATTAACCATTGCATAGCCGCAGTTTCTTGTAAAAAGAGAACCCGGAACAGATCCGGATTCTCTTTTTATCACTTCGCTTTTTTAGGCTTCTTCTTTTTCGGAATCTTCACTCCTATTTTTCTTTCTCCGACAATCTTCTTCAGATCATCCATGTGGTCCTCAGTGAACTTTACATAGCCATATTTTCTTCCGGTTTTAAAAATAAGATATGTCTCATTCAGGTCATATATTTTCTCGTCTTTTTTTTCATAATACCGAGGCTTATATATATAATATATGCTATGCGCTTTATCATCATCCGGCGGCTCATCCTTCTTTGTATAGTAATATTTTATATCATATAGGGCTATGCGAGCGATATGCTTTTCACCGGCCTTCATACTTTTAACAGGCGTAATATATATGTAGTCAGAGTCTCCCCATATCATGCAGTAGTAGAAGGGAGAGAGCTTGTAATAATCATAAGAAATAGCGCATTCCGTATAGAATACAGTATCATTGTTCCTAGTCGGGTAAGGAATATCAGGGCAGGGATATGATGGATACTGTGGGATTAGATTACGCCTTTTATATATCTTATTGGATGCATTTTTCTCCTCATATCTATAATAAAGATATCTGAAAAAAAATACGTAAAATATAGCTACAAAAGCAGTCATTATCAAAAAAATCGTAAGGCCATGCTCATCATAATCATCATAATAATATGATGATTTTACTAAATAAGAAACGCAGTAATAGCCAATCCAAGATCCTATGCAAGTAAGAACCGATCTGCTAAAAACGTTACCGGAATTATTATCATCATCCATCTTAGAAACCGCAACGCCGGATATAATTCCAAATACAAATCCCTCAATAAAACATATTTCTTCATACATAGACTAAGCTCCTTCCGCGTAACTAAACCATAGACAAGCCCGTCAAAAAGTGCTAAGATAAGTATAGTACATTGTGTGAGTATTTTCAATATCAAATGGAGGCGCTTATGTTTGATTTTGGTGATTCAGATAGCAGCTCTGAAAGCGATTGGGAAGAGAGAGCACACTGCGATGACCTCACCCACAGCGACTATATGTATGATAAGGCCTATGACCTTGACCATGACGGCCATATGGACGCAGGCGAAGCCGCCTACTATATGGACGAGATGGAGCGCATATGGAACGAGAATTCTACCACAAGCGACGATGATGAGGACGATGACAGCAGCAGTAGCTACTACAGCGATGATTCTGACTCAGACGACAGCTCTGACTCGGGTTATAGCTATAGCTCCGGTTATTCCGGTCGTGCAAGTTATACCCCAAGGCACTACAATTATTATTATCGCTCATCCCGGAACCCACTTTTTAATGACTCTTACAAATATCAAGACCCTCCTGTCCAGATATGGGTTACCCCGGATGGAATTAGAGAAATTCCGGGTATAGTGCTCACTGTCGATGAAAGGCCTAAAGGTACTAACTATAACGATCCTAAGCCCATCCACCTCGGTGATATCTACAGTACCTACAAGGTGGACCAGTCCGACGACTACTCAGCCTTCGTGAACTACAGTAAGGAATAGAAGGCGGGCAGGCAATGCCGACCCGCTTTTCTATATGAGTTCGATAATGCGCTCATTCATATAGTCGTAGGTGTCCCAGTTTTCTGTGGTAATATTTATACCGGAATATGTAAAGGCGCGCTTAATAAATTTCATTATGTCAAGGCAGTTGTAGCCAGTGGTTTTCTTGATATACTCATCTGTTATGGTGGCTAAGTCATGAGCAGCCTTATTTCTTACCAATTCTTCAATCTTCCTCAGATCTTCAATAATACTGATTAGATTGCCATCAGGCTCATTTGTGTGTAGATTTAACTGCTCCATAAGTCTCACCAAATGAATAGAATAAACTATGCCTCCCTTGAAGCCACCTTCTTTGTCAGCGAACCCGGCTTGAAGATATTCGTAGACATCTGTACGATACAGCTTAGACTGACTCCACCTATAACCGGTATCTGTTTCGTTGCAGTACCTATAGATATCAACATTATATTTTTTAGCCAATATCTGAGTGAAAAGTTTCCATATGATAGGCGTCAGAGCTCTTGCGAAATCGCCATATTCTTCTTTTTTTCTTTTTATCTCGAGTCCCGCCGCATATTCAAACATCCGGACTTCATTGCTGCTCTTTATAGGAAATATATCCTCTAACTTATATTTCTTAGCAGTTACCATCGCAACATTGAAATCTAACATCAAGCGCTTATTTGCCATGGTAAGCAGGTCTATTATCTTGGCTTTTTCTTTACTTTCAATAAGTCCGTCAGCGGTGGTGAGCGCAGCCGAATAATCATATGATCTTATTAATTTCTTGATTAACTCTATCTGCTTTATCTCTGACAGGGACGGACATGTTACTTCTTCACACCTGTTCTCAAAGGCTTCAAGATCATTGTCCTCATTACCCTCCCAGGCAAGCTCAACATCATAGCCCTTATGGGTGTGCTCGTTCATTTTCCTGACGGGTGTGCTTACCTGGATGGCAGTGCATGGAAGCTCGCCTATAGTCTTTAGTACGAGTAATCCACTCTTCATAGCCGGAGTTCCGCTTGAGATATTAATTAATACCTCATCGTCATCATTTTTCTTCTTAAATATATCCGTAAGAATCTCTCTGAATTCGTTATAGAAAAAATTAAACTCCTGAACGTCCTCAAGATTGGGACGTTCTATTTCTACTACTTCAGTTTTTCTATTCTGAAGTTCATCCAATTTGCTTATGCAATATCTGTACCTGTCATCTTCCTCTTGATAGGCAAGCATTTCTTTTGACATATACAGATATACGATGTCCGGTTTATAACACCTTATGATATGCAACATAGAACCATCATGAAAATTGTTCTGTGAGATTGGATCTGTACCGCCTATCGGTGAAAATAAAATTCTTTTACCCATAAATTTATGTGATGATTCTCCCTTCTAAAAGCGTGTCTGCATTTTGTTCAACGAACGTCTCCTCTAAGAGGGCTAAACAAAGGCCTGCCTTGGAATAAGGATTATCCAAAGTAAAGATAACGACATTTCTTTTTTGTTCAAGCGGAAGTGACTTTCACAAACGGTAGCTTATTTTCGGTATCGGAATCAAGCACATCCATCAATCGGCAGGCAGAACCTGTCGGATGGGTGCGACCGCCTTCCCAGGCTTCGACGGTCTTCTTTGATACACCCATAAATGAGGCAAATACAGTCTGGGACATGCCTTTCTTCATGCGAAGCTCTCGAATTTGGCTGTTGCTATATTCTCTTACCGGGTAGATGTGATAGGTAGTGACCTTTGCTGTTCCGGATCCTTTTTCATAATCGATGGCTTCCTGCAGTCCTTCTTTGAGTTCGTCAAATAATGCGCTCATTGTCTACCTCCATAATTGTTTGCGGCTTCCGCCTGTGCCGGTCATGATTGCTCCGGCATCAGGCTTGTCTAGCAACTGGATCTGAAGTTCCATTAGGTCATTTTCAGAAAATCCGAGCTCTTTCCATCGCTTAGAGAAGAGCGGAATCTCAATAAAAGTTCGATTCATTTCCTTCTCCTTTTAGAAATATTATACATCCTACATAATAGGGTGTCAAGTTTTATCTGAACTCTACGCAAAAGCTACATGACCTACCTTGCCCCGGTCCCTCGCTTGCGCTTTTCGAGAGCTAGTCCGCCCAGTTTCCGTCTCCTCTCGGAGGTTTTACAAGTGCCTGGTCCCGTTAACAGATTATGAACGAGCCTTGCGAAGTTCATAATCTGTTAATGGTACCTATTGTCATAGAGAGGGACCCGCGGCGCAAGCCGTGGGAGAGTTGGCTACGACTAAAGAGCACGGGATTTTTTTCCTAGGGTAAAGTTGACAAAAAAGAAATCTTTACCATGGTAAAAACTACCCGTGCCAAGTGTTGCCGTAGAAAGGGACCCGCGGCGAAGCCGTGGGAGAGTTGGCTACGGCCTAAATTGTGCGTAAGCACAATTTTAGCAGACCGGGCACTTTTCATTTGGCCGTCTCCTCTCGGAGAGCTAATTTCTTAACGGTGGGAGACAGGACTGTCGGAGCCATCGCTTAAGTTTCCGTCTCCTCTCGGAGAGCTAATTTCTTAACGGCACGGACAAATACACGTATATGATTCTTCCTGTTTCCGTCTCCTCTCGGAGAGCTAATTTCTTAACTGAAAGGAAAAACTACATACATCAAGAAAGTCATGTTTCCGTCTCCTCTCGGAGAGCTAATTTCTTAACCTGCCGATATGAAAATTAAAGCGAGTCAGGCCGTCGTTTCCGTCTCCTCTCGGAGAGCTAATTTCTTAACCTCAGAATTTTTTTATTCATGGTTTGAGCAGGCGTGTTTCCGTCTCCTCTCGGAGAGCTAATTTCTTAACATTGTATGTCAGCTACAATCAAATTCAATGGAGCGTTTCCGTCTCCTCTCGGAGAGCTAATTTCTTAACCCTAATAATAGAACTTTGAAAATTGAATATAGTGTGTTTCCGTCTCCTCTCGGAGAGCTAATTTCTTAACTGTCCTTTGACAACTTAATATAGTTGGGTTCATGTTGTTTCCGTCTCCTCTCGGAGAGCTAATTTCTTAACATTCAATGCATACCTCGTTGGATGGCTTCTTGGGTTTCCGTCTCCTCTCGGAGAGCTAATTTCTTAACCGGCTTTACTCGCCTTAATCTTCATATCGGAAGCCGTTTCCGTCTCCTCTCGGAGAGCTAATTTCTTAACGTGAGTTTTGCAAACTCACGGCTTGACATGTACCTGTTTCCGTCTCCTCTCGGAGAGCTAATTTCTTAACGGCGACAGGTGTTAACGAAAAGAGCATGAAGAAATGTTTCCGTCTCCTCTCGGAGAGCTAATTTCTTAACCTTTTAGCTTAATTAAGCCAGAGTTTATCTGACGTTTCCGTCTCCTCTCGGAGAGCTAATTTCTTAACTGTTATACAAGTATGTATGATAGTGAACTTTGTGTTTCCGTCTCCTCTCGGAGAGCTAATTTCTTAACACTAATAAACTGTCCTTTGACAACTTAATAGGGTGTTTCCGTCTCCTCTCGGAGAGCTAATTTCTTAACAACAACGGCGTTAAACAAACAGAAGGTTATTCGCGAGTTTCCGTCTCCTCTCGGAGAGCTAATTTCTTAACTTGACATGTACCTATATAATACGTGTGACATATTGGTTTCCGTCTCCTCTCGGAGAGCTAATTTCTTAACATGAAAAAATTCGCCTCCAAAATGGAGCGCTTCTTGTTTCCGTCTCCTCTCGGAGAGCTAATTTCTTAACTCCGCTGCTGCCTAACGAGTCTTAGTCTGTTGAAGTTTCCGTCTCCTCTCGGAGAGCTAATTTCTTAACGTAAACAATAAATATTAAGTTTACAAAAAAGCTGTTTCCGTCTCCTCTCGGAGAGCTAATTTCTTAACCGCGGGTTCTATAGCCCTTGTCCGGCAAGGGCTGCGAGACCCGTTTGCGGCTGAAACAGAAATTTGCTGTTTATGGAAACAAAATTCATAGTAAAATGTACCTCTAAGCGTTGGTACTAGCGGTGCGGCGCAAAATCAGATCAGGATTACGTCATCATCGCCAGTATTAACATCCAAGCCCCAGGCTTTCACCTGGCTCTTACCTATTATCTTGTAGACCCTTACGCTATCGTCTGCGCTACAATATTGCGGTATATTCCGCAACAATTTATCATACTGGTCTTTCCTAAGCTTCGCCTCAAAGGCTGACTTCTGAACCCTTGTGCCGTATCCCTCGAGGAACTTCGCGAACTTCACCCTTTTACGATTATCTATGATATCGTAGATAATAAGGATAAGCATTTTATTCTGGCGCTCTTCCTCGTCAAGCTCAAAGAAATAATCTTCCATAGTTCTCACCTGATAATGAGTGGCTCATATAACGAAGGGTCCTCATTTTCAATAGCATCCACCAGCTTCTTCATCTGAAAGGAAATAGCCCTTCGGAAGTTAATAGGATAATCTATATATGTAAGATATTTTACATCGGTTGTCATCTTTTTCTCTATTTTATCAAGAAGTACCCTAAGAGCATCTTTATTTAAGTAGCATCCCGGCTCCTCGTAATCCATTACGAACTGATTCTTAGCAACCTCATGCCCATTTATCAGTGACATAACGGTCGAGTCAACAATTACTGCCCTCCACTCTTCCATCATATCGCTCGCAAGAGTAGGATGTTTTTCAGCGTCACGGTGAATAAAGCCAAAGTAGGGATTAAGCCCGCGGTTCTCTATCTCACCATAGAGTTCATTCATAAGAATAGAATAGCCTAAACTTATCATTGAGTTAAATGGGTCGCGAGGCGGTCTCCGATTCCTTCCGTTGAACTTAAAGTCAGGGTCCACACATCGGGAGAGACCGGCGAAATATTCTTTCGCCGCTATTCCTTCGTACCCCATAATTGATTCAACAGAATCAGCATTGTCTATTTTGTCCTCCGAATATCGCATATTTTCTATATTTTTAGAAGGGTCATAATCAGTATTTCTTGAATAACGTCTCAATAACACCGATTGATTTCTTACTTTTGCCTTAATGACACGCTTAGCTAGATTCAAAGAAAAGTCAGTAAAATATAGCTTCGACTGCTGCCTTTGAAGTTCCGCCTTCACATGACCGGTAGAAATAAGTCTCCCAAAATATTTACCGCCCTTTGAGAAGAATGATACCTGAATCCCTCTTGTCAGGCAATTCTCCACAAACTGCGTTGTCATTTGTGGGTTACCTAACAATGTAACTCCGTCAAGGGTTTCAATAGGGACAAACTTCTTCATTCCGTCAGGATACTCAATAACCATGCGGTTAGAATCCACTGAAAGCTTCACCTTCGGTTCACTGACATAGACTATGCTCATATCACTAACCTCTATCTATTATTCTAACGACAAGCTGCAGATTCCCATCTCAACAGTTTTACCCTCGTAATGAGTAGACTTTAAGATATGGGGCGATATCCCTAGCTCCACATCCTTTTCATGGTGAGACACACCTCTTTGGGTAAAAATGGTGTTTAAAATGTTTTTAGTCGTCCTCAAGCCCCGATCATAGCCTAAGAGTGGATAAATTACGGTTTTCGAAACAAAGCCGCTTCCACCTCCGAGTATGACGGAATCCTCAGGAAGAGCCTTAATGCCTTTAAATTTAAGGGAAAAGCTATCGGAAAAGCTCTTCGCAAAATCAGCCACAGCAGCCATAATATCATTTTTCTTATACTTGCATACAGTGGCATCCACAGTAATAGAAAAATGAATTTCCGTACCGGGCTTCAGGCATATCCTTGCTATAGGAAGAAACTTCTCATTACCGTCCTTAGTATACTCCACATTTCTGCAAACTACAAGGTCTTTTATTGATAACGGAGCAGAATCCCCGATTATCAATCCTGAAAGTAGGTCATTTACTGCGTCATTCTCATGTTTCTTAGTCCTTTCAAGTGTTCTGAATATGGCAGCCTCAATATCACTAATATCACGTCGAAGGTAGTTATTTCTACTCGCCTTCATACGCGAATTTGCTGATAGTGTTTGCCCTAAAGAACTATATTTCTCCGGGTCCGACATTAGCTCATAAGAAAGCAATACTGTCCTAAGCATACCTTTTATTGAGCTTCCGGGAACGTATGGAAGTCCATACGGATCAAGCATGAACTCACAAACTTCTGTCTTATTATTCTTGTCAATAAATGAATCTCCTGCTTCAATGGTATATTTAATACAGTCCTTTATATCACCCGCATTCAGGCCATTTTCTCTGAGGAAATTCCTGATGGCTCCCTTTCCGTTATTTATCAGAAAATCCTCATACTTACCTTGAAGAGACTTTTCCTGCATAAGGATAAATATTTTCACAGGGTCAATAATTCCTATTTTTGTATCCCCATTTAGCAATATATATTCGCTTTTAGGAATCTTGCGGCCGCTTCCAATAAAAACAGGAGTCTTCACTTTAAGCACAGCATTATAATGAATTAAATAACTCATGCGCCTACCCCCAAAAGCATAGCTTTAGCGTACCTGTATACAGGGTGATTTCCTTCCTTTGATACATCAAAAATATCGCCGGAAAATTTCCTTGTAAATACCGAGCCCGGAGCAAATACATACAGATCACACTTTCTTACAGGCGTATCTGAGTAGTCTGATGATGCGACAAATCCACTTCTTTTAATAAGCTGATAGCTTGCATTATTAATCGTTTCATCAAGCTCACTATCAACAGGAAGAGAAACTGATAATGACAGGTATTTATTATAGTCTCCTCTAAGACCTTTCGCTAAATTTTCTGGCATCTTCTCGAGATAATAGTCAAACCGTCCATAGCCCGATGAACGCTCACCGCCTATTCCAATCAATGAAAGTCCGCCAAACAGGTCGTCAAATAATTCCTCTGCGTCTCCTCCATCTGTTCCAATAATTATATAAAGTCCATAGCCTTCATTAAAGTTATACGAGCCTACCCGGTAAGGCCTTGGGTTGCCCTCTTCATCACGCTTTCTGACATTTACAATAGTCCTGACCTCGTGATTTCCCATTTCTTTAAGGTCTTTTTCATGGTTTTCTATGTCATATTTACCTGATAGAAAATCAACCAAGAAGCCAGCATCAATGTACTTTAGCTTCTTATATTTCTTCTTCTGACTCGAATTTCCCGTATCCTCTGAGTCAATAAGAACATTTGGCTTCGGGATAAAGAGCCTTGTCTCTCTTCCCACTTTCTTATACGGAAATGCATCAGAAAATAAAAGCCTATTATTCTTAGTAAGATTAACCAGCCTCTCAAGCTCATCATTTCCGTGCTTAAGGGCTTCTATGCATAGAGCAGAGAACAAGGTATCGGCATGGAAGGTATAATCTGAGCTTTCGAGATTTCCTTCTCCAAAATGAACGGCTCCCGAAAATTCCATACGGTATATTTTATAATCCATAATTTATCCTCATGAATTAACTCTCGCAAGCGCCTTGTTGCAATCATCTATTATGCTGTCATCAATGTCACCTACAACGGCTGCTGCCACTACGTCATTGAACTTAATCTTGCCATATCCTCTTGAGCCGCTTCCACCTAAATAATCATAGGTGAGAAGCTTCATACCCTCAGCTATGGTTTCAAAGTCTTCCGATATTTCCTCAACCGGAGTCTTTGAATTAACTTCATAGAGAAGCGACATAACAAATACAGAGCCTCTTATAGCTCGCTCTATCTGCCTTGGATTAGCAACAGCAGTAGCACGATTAATGGTATTTTCAAACTTAACCTCTGTGATGCTTTCTATTCCACTGTGACGGAGTTCCTCCTCATTCGAAAGAATCATATCGGGGAAAAGAAGCCTCGCAGTACTCACATGATCTTTTTTAGCTGAGCCAAAAAGCCTGGTAATTCTTTCATCGTCATCGTCAGGTTTAGCCGCCAGATATTCTTTGTCATACTCCTTAGCCAGAAGCGTTCTCATTTTACCCTTCAAGGAGCTGCCCGGAATCATAGGAAGACCACTTCTTACGTCCTTAATTACCGGGGAATCAACAGCGCCAATCGCAGCGAAAGCGCTTGACCCACCAATATGCATACCTGTTACAAGTTCTATATTACCAGATATCTCTATTTTTCCGTACATATTTCTTCTCCTTTATCAGTTATCTTTGCCGCCATAATATTTATGAAAAGCTACAAGTGACTCCATGTATCTTGTAAATAATATATAATCTTTTCGTGTGCCGTCAAGTGATTTCAATATTTCTATTATTCCTGCCTCTTCCACAAAATCCCTGACAGTTTGCTCCCTACCGCACTCATATATAAAGCGAACACGCAAATATTCAATTCTTGATTTAATTTCCTCTGATAATCTTTCTTCCTGCAGGTTAGTCACCTCATTATAGATATCATCAGTCATCGCAAGAAGATTTCTTATCTTTGAAGTAGTAACCATAGCAACAGGCCTTCCTGTTTTGGGATTCGTCTTCGCCTTTAATTTTTTTATTACGCTTTCCGCATGGTCAACGTAATCCGAACTGTTAATAATTTTCATCTTAATCTACCTCCCTGTGAAGATAAACATATATATTAATTGCCATTTTTAGTTCTCTGCGATCTTTCTCGTTATTTATGAAGCGATACATCTTATTAGAGAATTCCATGTAGGCTTCTTTCTCTTCTGTCTTTGCGGAAGCTCCCGGCTCCATCCTCGATAAGAGATATACATATCTTGCGAAATTTATCCTCTCATCCTGATGCCTTATAAGGTCAAGCAGCTTATATAAGAAGGCATTGCCGTGATCCTCTGTATATGAGAAATAAGAATCAAGTACGGCATATTTTTCTCCCAGGACATTTTCTATAAATTCGTCCCACTGCATAGTGCCATCGCCTATTTTCTTCTCATCTTCAAGGTGATCCTTGCCGTCTTCGAAGAGGGTAATCGCGTCTTTACCCGGAAGATCCTTTGACTTATCTTCGAGGGCTTCTACCTCCTTCGCCAAAGAAGCTACAGGATAGTTTGGGTCATAGACTCCGATTCCGGCTGATATTGTGAGTGTATTCTCGGTATATTTTTTGAGGGCATTTCTAAGATCAACTGCTGCCTCGATTATATCGTTCCATGCTCCCGCAAGGAAGATATCATCACCTCCAGAATAAACTATCGCCACATTTCTTTGGGTCTTGACTGCCCCGGTAATAGTGAATTCCGGATGCGCAAGAATATCATTAATATAGTGTTTAAAAAAGAGCGACAGCTGTCTTGAAAATGTGGATGTCCTCGAAATCGTGACATATCTGTCATTATTAGCCTTATCCGCAAAGCCTGAGACAAAGGCCTGCCCTAAGTTATCCACATCGGCTCTGAGGATTCCGATCTTCTTATAGCCGCCTGTTGACTTCTTCGCCAACTCTTCAAAGGTATCGAAGGTTGTATAATTTCCTACCCACAATTTAGTCGCTATATTTTCTCCGGTATACATTGCATTTACACCATACGCGCGTTTGAAATTAAGGTCTTTCTCTATGGTCTTTCTGAGCTCACTTTCTCCATATACAGCTTTAACAGTACTGTTAAATGGCAGCTGCAAGAGGTTATTCATGCGCTTATCTTCTACTGCGAAGAATGCCGTATTGATTGAAGTTCTAAGGATATCTCCGGAGAGGTTCTTAAGAGCCTCGCAGGTCGGACAGAGACCTTCATCGTTTATCCTTCCTAAGTGCTTGCAACATTTACACTCTCTTGTATGATCGTCGTCAGTATCGCTGTTTAATTTTCTTATCTCGTCTGCCGTATATCTGTGTGATTTTTGGCGCGCCATATTTCTCGAAATAGCTCTGTAAATAGCCGAATACGCCCCGACAGGATTATTCTGAAGACTATATGCGCTGCATGGTTCATATGCTCCTGCAATAAATAAAGCGTTCTTATACTCGTCGATAAACCAGGTATTTAACTCCTTCAGAAATTCATCGAATACCTTTTGGGCACTCTCAGTATTCGGTAAAATGATATAGGCATGACCACCGCCGCAGTACATAAGATTAGCTCGGGAAAGTCCTTCACGGCTAAGGAGTTCGTCCACCAGATGCTCCATCATTATATCAAGATAAAAGCTCCTGGCTCTTAGTGTCTTTAGAGCATTTTCACTGGTAATCGTGTATATAAAGCTCTGAATACCGGATACATCAAGGCTTGATAGTATAAAGCATTTCTCGCTGTAAATGCTTAAGTCGCCTTGGTTAAAAAGCCTCTCCTTATAATTTTCTTTTTTGTTATCCAGGTAATATTTAAGGCAGATAGCAAATGCCGCCGTAAGCTTGCTGTGATCAAAAAGTGACACATCACAGAGTTCACCTTTATTTGTTGAAGACGGCACAAACGAAAGCCTTGCCTCTAATACTTCAAGCAGGGAATTAATATATGAATCGCTTGTTTTTATACCCTTAAGATTAGTTGTGATATCATTTAATATAGCGGAATAGGAAGATCTGTTAAACTCCTTCTTCTCATCTAGAGGAAAATTCACCTCATCCTGAATATTCGTTAAAGGACTGTAGTACTTTTTTCCGTGATTTCCATTCATCACATTAAAGACAGGTGACAGCGGTAATGTCGGATCAAATCCAGCCTCATCTCCATCTTTTTCACGCCTATCAATGGCTGAGGAAATATTGTCAGCCATATATACAAGATATGAATTATCATTGTCTTCTATCTTTGCGTTCTTAAGGTCTCGGGCATGGTGATACTTTACAGGATTAATTATATCTTTATCGCTAATCCCAGCCTTCTCTGAAAGATACTTCGCTCCCGAAATCGGATGCCTTTCAGATGAATCTCCCGCACGGTAAACGACCTTCCCTATGTCATGCAGAAGAGCCGCGATTGTAAGATTTATTTCACTCTGCTCCATTTTCTTTTCCTCGCTTTGTAAGTCTTATGGCACCCATTCCCATGGATGTCTTCACGCCGAGTCCTGAATACTCGCCGAACTTAAGCAAAAGTCTTGCGTATCTTGTCATGGTTTCAGTTCCTTTTATATGTAAAGTAAAATTTCCGACAAATCCAGGTACAGTAACTCCTTCAAGCGGAAACTTTAGTGTAGTAATCCTTAGCCAGGAAACGATAGCCGATGTGGAAAACTCATCCAATGTATCAGGGTCTGCCATACTTATGTTATCATCAACTGCTGAGTATTTATTCATGAGACTCTGAAATATCAGCCTTGTTTCAGGCATTATATTATAGCTACCGTTCTGCTTAAAGGCGACGGGCGTAAGGGCCTCTATGTCAAAATATCGTTCCGCCTTATCATTATAGAATTCATCAAGCAGTTCTTTCATGTCTGTCCGGGTAAGGCTTTTCTTCTTTATCTTAACCTCTGCGTTCCCTTTTTTTACATAGAAATCATCAAAGGAAGGTTCAAGCAGGGGCGAAATTATCTTTTCATACGCCTCATCGTTAAATGTGTTTATGACCCACTCAGTCTTACCGCCCTTCTTGCTTAGATACTGGCTATACGGATGGGCAACTGACTGGTGGAGCATTTCTCCATAGTCGCTGTCTATATGCTCGAACATGACTCCCTGCAGGGCTGATGCCTTCTTGTAGTCAATTGTATCTTCTTCAAGTTCCATTGTGAGCTTTGTAAGCATTGCCTTCTCCTGTCAATAAAAATGCTTTTTTGTATTTCTCAATTATAACATTCATTATATCCCGATTCAATAGGTTTCTTAAGATTCTTTAATCTAGATAAAAAGAATCCCGAGTCAGGCACCTTTGAATAGGCTTTGCCTATTCAAAGAGAGCCAGACACGGGATAACATTACTTTACAGTTATTTTTACTGAGCGGGTTACTTTCTTGCCGTTTGTGAGGGTGAAGATAACCTTTACTTTTGTAGTACCCTTTCTCTTAGCGGTAATTACGCCGGTCTTTGAAACCTTTACCTTGGTTCCTGAAGCCGTGTACTTAATACTCTTTACATTTGCCATATTTACGGAATCGGCAATTGTGATTTTTGAGGTTTTACCTGTTGAAACTGATATTGAGGTTTTATTTACCTTCATTGAAGCGGCTATAGCTTTTTCTATCTTCTTAGCCTCTGATGAGCTTACAAGCTTATAAGAGTCGACTACATCGCCACTTACAGAGAGTGTAAATGAACCATCCGCCTTGATTGTTCCTGTCTTTACGTTTGTGATGACAGGGTTACCGTTCTCATCAAGGGCGTAGAGGTAGAGCTTCTTACCTTTTTTAATATCCGATGTATTATAAGCTACATCAAATGATTTTCCTGTCTTTTCGTTAATTGCAGAAACCGTAACAGAAACATCCTTTGTATTGGCTGCGTCCTTTATTTCTGATGTAGTTTTTCCCGCAAATGTAAGAGTTGTCTTCTTACCCTTTACAGTCGCAATCGCTGAAGTGGTCGCTGATACCGTCTTC